>ERZ1024397.50-NODE-50-length-19193-cov-992.575400_pt1 | contig 19193 bp, 24 predicted proteins | sample MGYA00520786_ERZ1024397 | MGnify/ENA primary metagenome ERZ1024397 (study PRJEB33242, sample SAMEA3444275) | Homo sapiens | biome: Host associated; feature: Gastrointestinal tract; material: Stool | place: Uganda | collected 2011-01-01 ... | reverse complement strand
CCTGCTACTGTTGCTTTTACCTTTAAGTGTTTATCAGCATCTAAGTATGTCGCAACATTTTACCATTTTTTTCCATTTTCCCCTTTGTTAAATTTTTCACATATGGTATAGTTAGTTGCTTCTAACCGTCAGGCCACCAACTTTGTTAAATAATTAACAGCTCACATTGTTAAATAATTAACACTTTAGTCCACTAAAGCGATTGACAAATTCTTAACACACTTTATTGCTTCAAAGCATTAAAGCGATTGTTAAACAATTAACACTTTAACAATTCAGACCATTAAAGCGATTGTTAAACATTTAACGGGTAATATAATCATCCATATAAATGGAACAAAATTGCATGGTATTATTTCTAATGTATGTTATAATATAATTATAAAGAGGAAAGGGAAACAAAGAAAAACCCGTTCCGAAACAATAAAAGAAATGTGAGGTATTTAATTATGAGTAACTGGACTGTAAGTAAATCTGAATCTGACGGCATGGAAACTATTACTATTATTCGTCCTGTAGGCGATAAACCCAAGCCTACAGCTTGTGTTTCCCGTACCGTCAAAGCTGGCACCATTGCACGCGTAAAGTATGCGCGCTTTAACGATGATTTTTCCGTTGAAACCGGGGAAGTTGTAAAACAGTTTGATGGCGTCATGGACGCTGAAAAAGTAGCAAAGACATTGCATAACTCAGAGCCTTGCACCAAATGGCAGGTATTGGAAGTAAAAGCCGCCGAAGAAAACACTCTCGGCATTCCGCGCGATGTTTTTAGCGCTGTTGCTGTCCCCATTGACCGCCCTTTAAGTCAGCAGTAACACAACGGTTCTAGCAGGTTTTTTCCTTAAAGCCTGCTTCCATATGGCATTAAAGCCAAAAAACAAAAAATGAAAAGAGTGAATAAAATGATTTTGCAGACGGTTACAATTAGAAGATGGCTTGACGACATTGGCGAACATGTTACAATCAGCAGCCAAAAAGGCTATGAATTCAAAACGCTTGGGGCTGTTTTTTCTTTGGCTGACCCTAACAACTTTTACGCTTGCAGCTATCAAAAAGACGGTACTTGCATTGATTCAAAAGATGGGCAGTCGTTTGATGACTTTGTAAAGGCGGTGTTTTCAGTATGACTTTTAAAAACAAGGACGACTTATTAAGCGCCGTTAAATACTTTTCATCCTTACCACAAGGCGGCTATACTCAACAGTTATACCATTGTAAGGCAACTATTATTTGTCCTGATTTTTCAGACTTTGCTATATTAAAGAGTTATTCAACGCTTGTTGGTGCTTTTCAATACTCAACAGGGATTCTTTGGACATTCGGTTTTTATAGTAATACAACAGCGCAACACATTGCAAAGTTTAGGAATTTATTAAGATATAAATATTCGTATAAGTCTTGGGATTTTCCGCGGCGAGTAAACTTATATAACGATTCACGCACCGGTAAACGTGCCGCCCAAAAAAACATAGCGGATGACTTTGCAAGTGTGATTGCAAGCGCCTTGGAAAAGTAAAAATCCCGGTAAAACAAATTTTGCACTAACATTAAAGTTAGTGCAATTTTTATACTATTTTTCAGATAGAATCAATTCCCATTAAGTATAAATTACTAGCAATAGTTAATCCTAACTGCTAACCTGTTAAGAAAATAACACACTTCAACGATTTAGAGCGTTAAAGTGATTGACAAATCCTTAACACACTTTAGTGATTTAGAGTGCTAAAGCGTCCATCCGTTAAGAAAAATAGTGAGCAGGGTATTAACCTTAACACAAGCCCTGCCGCTCCGACCACCGGGGGTATTGTAAGAAGCCTGAAAATAAATCGGGGTTCGATTTCTTAAACTCAATAATCCCCCTCTCCCTCTCTATTATAAGTAGGTGATAATAATGCCATTACCAGTATGGATAAGTCTTCAACAGAGCATGCTATGCAACACTTCAAATACGCGGTGCAATATTTCAGATGTAAAAGTGCTGATTATAATTTTAGGAATAGCTGCACTTATTTATCTTATTATAGATATGTTTATCAATAAGTAGGTGATTAAAATGATTACTAGAAAAGACTTAGCTCCATTAGATAAAATATCGCTAGAATCTTGGAGAAATGCCCTAAAGCGTCGTAAAGATGAAACGTTATGGTCTTTATGTAGTTTCTGTCAAGAATTCTTCGCTTGGGTATGTCCACTAGATTATATAGGATATAATTGCGATGATTGTAAAAATCACGAATATTGTCTGCGTGTTAAACTAACAATAGTAGAAGTAAAGAGAGAGTTAGCAAGGAGGGGCTTATATGACTATTCATGATATTTTAGTGAACTGTGGTTCAGTACAGGCTGACACCTTAATTATAATCCTCGATGGCGATGAAGAAGTTAAGTGGCTTGGTACATTTATGGAGCTCCCAAAAGAATATGAAGAGCTTAAATTCAAATACTTTACCATAGGCGTTTATGTTACGAGAGCACATTTCAAATTCTATGTATAAGGAGCTGATACAATGCGACTTTCCGAACTTATAGGTACATGTGGTAATATAGGGTCATCAACATATATAGAAGTAAAAGTTAATGACCATATTAGATTTGCAGGTTTCGTTAAAGATATGCCTTATGTGCTTAATTACTACAATGTTTGGTATTTTGAATATATTGAAAAAGATAAGTTTGAAATAGTATTATGTTAGGAGCTGATACAATGCGCTATGAAGTCCCCATTCATCCCATTCCCATAGGCTCAATCATTAAATACAATGTAAGAGAATATGGTTATTTCTATGGTGATGGTCAAGAAAAAAGAGCAATTAGCATTTCCCGAATTGGTAAGGTTATAAACATTATTGAGCATAATGACAGAGTAGTTTATTATTCAGTAGCACCAAGTTCAAACTGCACCTATAACCAATTCTTTGTTGGTGATTGTCTTGACAGTGTTTGGCCTGAAAACGTGGAGGGTGTTCATTATGACTGTTGAAGAATTGAATAATGCTAATAGAGATATGGACATTCATTCTGTGTGTGCTATATTGTCGATACGCTAATCCTCAATGCAGAATAATTAACGATATTACAAATGGGTGTCTAATCTATGAAGATGATTACTTTACCATGCCTAGAGTTCTTAAATGTTTGAATGTATTAAGTTTTAAGTGTTTAAGCCCTTATAAATCAGATGATGAACCCGGTAAATGGAAAATTTGGGTGGTGTAATTATGACAATTAAAGACCTAGATACAACTTCCCTTAACCTTCTTTATGATTTATGCGATAATTGGTATACAGGAGCCTGCCCTGAATGGCTAAAGCATTTTATGGACAAAGATTGTCAAGATTGTCAACTTAGAGAATTATGTTACTTGTTTGATTGTTATGGTGTAGATATTAGAGTGGAGCTTATTAAGAGAGGTGAATTAAATCATGATTCTTTATATTACTAAATATGACGACTTATATCTAGAGCAATTAAAGACCGCTATCGGTTATATGATTACTAGAATCCCCTGTCCACCTAATGGTTATTGTGATGCTGGATGTGGTCTTAAATCGTTTTGCAAACTATTAGACAATGCTTACGGTGATATATGTCAGGAGGAATCTAAGCGCAATGGCACAAAAGCATAAAACATTTAAGCGCCAAGCCGAAGCAACACGCTTACTTAAAACCCTTAACGCTACCAGACGTAAATCCGGTCATGCCGGAATTACAGTTACAGGAGAGTTTAAGAAAAACCTCATTGGCAGACAGAGCCAAGATGTTATTGAAGCTCTTAAATACACAGCTAATACAGCTATGGATGAAGCAGAAAACCTTTACTATAAACTTCTTGAAACATCTGAAAGAATAGACGATAAAATAACTCTAAAACAGCTTCAGGATTATCTTGAAAAATATGGTGAACATATTAAGTCCACAGATAAATCAATACAAGATAATTACAGGTCGCTTAGAGTAGCTAATCGTCTAGAGAGTTTATTCAATTACAGTGATGTTGCATATAAGATTCTGCGTAATCCTACTAGGTATTTTGAGGATAAAAGATATGCAACTATTTCAGCTGTTATGAACAATCTGTTAGGAACATACAAGAAAGATATTCCTCCTAATGACTTGAAAAAACTAGTTAGACTAGGTGATAAGTTAGGACTAAACACCACAGAAGAAATGAATAGAGCATGGTCTGACTGGGATACATTATTAAGAAATTCAGACCAGTTCAGCGAAGTCCTTACAGATGCAACTGATAAACTTAGAGCCATTGTTGAAAAAGCTGGTAAGGAATTTGTAAAAGAGAATAAAGCCGACTATAAAGAATTTACTGAACTAGCATCAAAATACGGGTTATGGTGATATTTATGGATACTGCTGGTATTATTGTAATTATTTTGTTCATTTTCCTATTTGTAATTGCATGGTCTTAATACGGATTATGGTGATAATATGCTTATTATAGTATTGTTTATTCTATTGTGTGTAGTTTTGCCTGTTGCTGCTATTTTAGGTTATTGCTATATACGCTTATTAGTTAAGTTACTGGATTGGGTAGATAAAAAGTTAGATAGATAAGAAAAATATATCATGGGAGGTGGTGCTGTATGTGAGTAGAAAACGTTATGACCATAAGTATTCACCTATCATATATTGTTACGACATTGAAACATCCTCTCTAATGTATGGAGAAGATGATATGCGTGAACATTTGCAGAGCACTTATTTACATGGCTTAGCTTCATTTACTTACCGTCCAATACCTCACGCGCAGTTTAGCGATTTTGAGAATGAAATGAGTTATAACTTCTTTAGAGATTATGATTCTATTTCTTATGAATTTGAGAGGATGAATGAGGACGCTAAGAATGATGATGTGTATGTAAAAATCTTTGTACACAATCTTAGCTATGAATTTGAAGCAATGATGCGCAATATAAATTTCTGTATCAGAAACTTTAATCCTAAACGTTTCATTGCAGTTGCTCCACACCAGCCACTCTTTGTATCTTTTGACCATCTTGAGTTTTATGACAGCTTTAAGATTCTTTCGTGTAAAAGTCTAGAGCTTATAGGCACAGAGCTTGGAGTTCCTAAGCTTAAAGAGGTCAAAGGTGGTTATGACCAAAAGTATTATTGGTGGTCAGATTTACCTGATTCTGAATACATTTATAACGAACGTGACTGCAAGCTTGTTTTGTATGCACTATGCCGATATATGGCAAACTTCACCAAAGTTGATAACGTATCAGATATTGGGGTATCCAATACATCAATGATTAAGCGTGAGACAAGACTTAACAGAAATATAGCTACTGATAAAGAGGTTCACACAGCACAATTTACAGCGGCAGTTGAACTTAAAAATAATGAGCCGTTTATGAAGTTCTTTCAGGACTGTTTAGCAGGTGGTTATACTCATGCCAATCCTTATGCAGTAGGTAAAACATTTAAGAATGTATGGTGTTTTGATGCAAGTTCCATGCACCCATCAGCAATGTATGGTAGACGTTTTCCTTACAAATGGAGAAAGGAGGTTAATCCTAATGAATGTTATCAGAGTTTCCAGTCAGCAAACTATGAGTTCTTATCTGGCTGCGAAAGCGGCGCTCACTCAGGGTTCTTTGATTATCCCGACCATCGGATTGAATTATTTAGATGTAAAGATGCTAAATTCTATTCAGTCCTCCAAGCAGCATACCGCGAATCCCTATTGTTTGAAAGACCGATAAAATATAGCTTTATGGCTAATGTTACATTTTACAATATCAATGCTAAGAATTTTGGTAACTGCATTTACAGTTATATCAGTACATCTAAATGCACTAATATTAAAAATGGTAACTTTGATAACGGCAAAGTAGTCAGAGCAGATGAACTTACATTTCATGGTTGTGACATTGACTTCATGTTAATTGAAATGCTCTATGATTATGATAGTTCAGAATGTGATGAACTTTATTATGCAACAGCCCATAAGTTTATTAGCAAGCCCTTGCGCAATACAGTTAAATATTACGCACGCCAGAAAACAGGATTCAAGAAACTTGAGCATAAAGTGGCAGACCATGCAGAAACGTTAAGTGATTTTACGTTTGAGGGATTGCAGCTCTATGATGATTCAGTAGCACAAGAAATCATGGCTAACCATAACAAGGACTTAGTTCATTTCGCCTTAATGGCAAGCAAAGGCGGCTTGAATGGTCAGTATGGGTGTTCAGCTATGAAGCCCTTGCGTCAAGAAGTTGGTGTGCAGGGGGAGGGTGATAAATTTGAGTGGATTCCAACTGGGGTTAAATTCCTAAAATCTAGAAATTCCTTAAATATCTTTACAGATGGATTATACACAGTTGCTTACAGTAGACTGCACCTGATTTGTTTCATGCTCTATCTAGTGTTAAGCCAAGGTATTGAACCACTTTACCATGATACTGATAGCGGCTATTTTATTGGCTACAATGAAAATGTCCAGAAAGCCATTGATAGATTCAACGAGAATATTCTCAATAATAGTCAGAATAAGGAATGTTATAACTTTGGCATTATGGACTTTGATGGTCACTATGAAGATTTTGTAACATGGGGAAGCAAATGTTATTGTGCGACATACTTAGATGCTGATAAACACTTAAAGGTAAAAGCAACAGTAGCAGGTGCAAGCAAAAAGCAGCTATCAGAATTGTTTACTCAAATTGTTAATGATGAAGATTTTGAATATCTGGTACAAGAATACTTTCGCCCCAATATCAGTTATGATGAATCTATCAACAAAAAGTTAATTCGTAAAACCCCCGGTACGCACATCATAGGCAACTTTACAGATGATAATGGTGAAACAGACCATATTGACGAATACTCTGTAACTGTTCTTGAACCATGCGGATATACATTAAGGTCAACGAAAAGTCCCATCAATAGAATGTATTACTCATTCTGTTATGCTTTGCGCGGTGAAAGTTATATAGATTATCTTCCTGAACTAGTGTCTATTGAACATGATGAAAATGGTAAAGAGCTATACGAAACTTACACCAAGAAAGAAAGCAACATTGATTATGGATTCTTAATTGATGGAAACCCTGCAAGTATATTCCAACAAGAGTTTAGTTAGGAAGTGATAGGAGATGATTTAATTGAAAGAAAAAGATTCTTACAGAATCAGTAGAAGAGCTACATGTCCCTGTTATATTTCTCATACCACAAATTATATTCGCTGTGAGGGTATGAGGGTGTCACGCCAAGAGTATGATCTTAAAACCGATTGTTGTGGACAGTATGAAAACTGCCCTCAATATAAATTTCTTACTTACTATTATTTAACAAAGGAGAACTAACTATGTACGCTAACAAGAAAGCATCTGCTAAGCCCACCAATTCTGCTAAATCTGCTCCCTCTATCATTAGTGATATTCGTATCTTCCCTATCAATAATAAGAAGTCCAACTGCTGCGCTACGGTTTCCGTAACTCTTGCCAATGTGTTCTGCATCTCTGGCATTAAAATTATGGATGGTAGCAAGGGTTTGTTTGTTGCAATGCCCAGTGCTAAGAATAAGAAAGACGAATGGCATGATATTTGCTATCCCATTACTAAGGAATTCCGTAAGGTTATGAACGATTCTATTCTTAACGCTTTTGAATCCCTTAATGAAGATGATGATGACGATGAAGAAAGTGAGGATGACTGACATTCTTTCATGCGACCATCCTCTCTATGATGTCGGTGATTTACCATTCTAAATAAAAGAACACCCCTAAGTGGATAACCACCTAGGGGTGTTTTATTAGTTAGGAAATATTAGGACGCAGAACTTTAATGGCAGTCATACCATTATTGTTATCCCAGCGGGGATAATCCATAGGAGTTCCATCTTCATTGCGAATACGGTCAAGAATAACAGGGGAGTTACCGTCCATAAATCCAGATACTTGAACCGTAACTGCATAAGAAGCAGGACGCTTAAAGTAAAGGATGATAGCTTTACCATCATTGACGTAATAGATTTTATCCAAGTCAGTAACAACATCCCAAGTAACTGTACGACCTGCACCAGCAGTTGCCTTATAAATAGCCTGATTAAGTTTACGGTTATCAACTGCGCTAATAGCGAACAGTCCACCAGAATCAGGGTTATTGCTAAGATAAACAGTAAAGTCAATGTCGTTTCTATCCATTACACGGATAGAACCTTGCGAGGTGGAAGCACCAGAGGGAATGGGAATATATGCGAACGCCTTGTACTGGTTAGGGTCGCCAGTTACAGACTGTCCAGCAACAGTATACTGTGTCTGGTTAGTAATAGCCAAATCAATGCAGCGATGTTCACCAGACGTGCAAATATACTGACCACGTTTTTCAGCATCACTGCCAAAGATATATTCACGCTTAGTATAAATGTAAACGTCATCAAGCTTACATACAGCGTTAGTAACTGGATAAGTACCAGTCGACTGAATAGTAGTGCTAACTTTAGCAGAACGATTGATGATACCACCATTAGCAATAAACTGAGGATTAGGGCTACTGCCAATCAAAGCAATAGCTGCATAACCAGTGGCAGTAGTAGCAGTTCCATCATCACAGGTATAAATCAGGTTGTTAATGTAAGCTGCTGCCTTACCGGGGCCGTCAAAGACAAAACCATAACGGCAAGTATCTGCGTAGAAGTTAGTAACATGAATATCATTGTTAGTAACCTTGCATGCAATCGAGTTATCCCACCAAGTATTAGCATCAGTACCACCAGTACCACCAGAGGGGATACCGTTATAGCTAGTCCAGTTGCACCCATATACGTTAGCACGGCAGTCGAAACCAACCTGACATACCATATTAACAAGGTTATTACATTCACAGTCAGGAGCTTTATTGCCCCAGAAAAATGCAACAGAACCAGTCCAGCGTTCCACAGGAGTATTATCACTGAATCCCCATACCATTACATTATCCATATAGCAGTAACGGTTCAGAGTGCTGTTAGCAGGCTGCAAGTAAACACCATAGGACTTAACCTTATTGATACTTACATTGTAAATGCTATTATCAGTGTATTTATTGGTAGTAAATACGATACCACCAATCATTCCACTGCAAGTAATGTCCAAATTAGCGATAACAATGTTACCAGTTACATCATCACCAGATACAGTAATAACACCCTGACTACCAAATGCAGTAGGATTAGCAGTATACTTTAAGATAGTGTCACTAGTACCACGAGCAGGGTCACGAGAAGAACCAGCACCATAAAGGCTATGCTTAAGCTGCAAGGGAGCACTAATTTTATAAGTGCCAGCAGGGATAAACAGAGGTTCATTCTTAGTGTGCGTGTTAATGGTAGCAGTAATATCATCCGTGCCATCCATTTTCAAATCCTGATAGGTACGAATATCAACAGGGCTTCCGGGAATAGTGCTAAAGTCTGCACCATCTTGCAGAATAGCTACATTAACAATATTACCACGAGAATCTTTAATAGGCCATTTCTTAAAATTTTTGTCATAATTACTAAGAATGGTGTTAATCTGCAAAGTACCACCAAGTTTAACTCCACCTTGGACATTACCTACTTCGATAGGTTTTAATATATCACTGCCAGTCTTGATAATGTTACGGCTAGAATTAGTACTATTGAATTCAACATTGACATTATTGGATTTAATATGAGCTGTACCAGCCGTCATATTCCACTCTTCTGTGACGGTTTGGTTCAAATCCCCAGTAGTATCAATGTCAATTTTCTTATTGAGATTGGTGTTAATATTTTCTATATTGGTATTAATTTCCTTGATAGAATTATCAACACTGGTCTTATTATTATCAACCTTGGTATTGAGGTCTTTCAGCTGTTCATCAATGTCAGTTTTCTTGCAGTTAGTACCCTCAATATATCGAGTACCTGCATCCATGGCTTTCGTAATAACATACAGGTCATTATTCAGCCACACAAGATCGTTAACTGCACGCGCTTCACTTGCAGTTGTTTTCAACTTTTCATCGACATCCGTGATAGCCAACTTGATGCTTCCCCAGAGTTCAGAGAAGTTACCAATCTTAGTCCAGTAGTCAGTATTATCAATATCAACACCAATGGGCACAGGCTGGGTGCTCAAATACCCATCACCATTGACAGTGACAACAACAGTATTACGAGGATACTGTTTGGTAATATCCCACTGGATAGGGTCTGCGTAACTGATAGAGCTGGTTTCAATGTACTGCTGCATTACCTCAATAACCTTAGATACCATTTCATAGTAACTAATGCTATCATCATAAGCAACAGGAATCACAGAACGGAAAAGTTTGTCAAGAGGATTGTACGCCAAAGTTAATCATCTCCTTACCAAATTTGCATAAAAAGAACTTCCATATCTCTATACAAACGATTATAAATATTGGTGCTCTCTTTCATATAATCGTTCATAATAGATACCAGAGAGCGGCCACGATAACCTTTTTCTACATGGTCAAGAACACGATGTTCGTTACCGTCACGATTTTCTTTTGTGTTGTTTTTATCATCCTGTGTAGTATTGCTGTTGCTGTTAGAACCAGCATTGGAACTAAAATTATTAGTTGAACTGGAATTGGTATGGTCAGCATCCGACATATACTTACCAGCAAGGAAATTATCAAGACTACCCTGTGGAGTATCAGTATGAGTATTGGTATTTTCACCAGTGCTGTTAGAATTAGAAGTATACTTGGAATTATTAGTGCCCTCAATATTGACCTTACTGTTCTTGGTTCTATCCTCTGTATTCACATCATGGTGCTCAGTATCTTCATTACTGGTAATGGTAAAATCATCAGTAAGGAACATTTCATACTGTTTGTCAAGCGCTTCAAACAAAGGATTGTAATAGGGCATGTGACTGTTCATCCAGTCATCAAGACGCAGCTGCCAAAGGCCAAAGGTTTCTGCACCAATTTCATTGGTATAGAAATGCTTTAGGATATTGGTTTCCAGTTCTTTACGTTTATTCTCATTCCAAATAGGATAGTTAAAGTTAAAGATTTTTGGACGCGCACGCTCAATAATTTCAGAGTAAGGGACATTTGTATAAGGTTCAACGATACCTGCTTTGGATTCACAGATAAAGCGAACTTGAGTTGTATATTTACTCATTGTCCTCACCATCCTCTTCAATATTGGTGTCGCTTAGATTATCTTCATCTTCGCGCCCTTCCATAATCTTAGTTAATTCAAGCTGAGAACGCATAGAAACGGAGATGTTAGTGCCAAAAAGCCTGTTATAATCCTTACAGAATTTATCACGAGAATACAATGGAGAAAGACGGTCTGCTTCTACCTGACCTAAGGTCATCTGAACTTCGGTAGTAAACTGCCGCTCTGCTTTCATATTGTAGTTACTCTCAATGCCTAAATAGGTAAGAGCTTCTGCAAGCGTTTCTTTTTTCTGCTGTTCTAACTGTAAACCAATGTACTGAACACCTAAATCAAGAACACCAATCATGTTCTTAATGTCATCAGTAGAGGGATTGCCTTTAAGATACAGCCAAGGGTCATATTTGTCTTGCTGATAAACTAAGTTCTGTACAGAAAGTTTAGTGTTTTCATTTGCATATGCAATACGAGGGGTTTTCTGTGCAGCAAGGTTTAAGTCAATCGTTCGGTCAATATTAGTAAGACGCTGCGCAAACTGTTTAATAACAATAGCATCAGGGGAGCGGCGCATATTACACCAAAGATAAGCACAGTTTTCTTTGCTAAGACCACTTTTCTGATAATTGGAATTGTAGCCATAAGCACGCACAAGCTTGGGGTCGCCAATAATATCAAAGTTATCACTAGGCATGGCAGGAAGAATCAAGTTACCCATAACAGGGTCATGGAATCCTGCCATTAACGGTTGCCAGAACAAGAACTGTTCAAGAAATCGCTCGTCCAAATAGGGAGAATCTTCAAGTCCCTCCCATTTGAATCTTGCAAGTGCCACATCATACAGACGATTAAACCAGTTAGCATAAGTTGCCTTAGTTAAATCATATGAATCAATCCAAGGCGGCTGTGGTTTTTGAGAACGTTTAGACATATTTGCGTTTTCTGCTCCTTTACAAAAGATTTATATAGGCAGAAATGAACAGTCCAGTGGACTGTTTAAGCAACACTCCGGTATTGGCGTTAGCCAATATGACAGGCATTAAGCCTGTCAAGGAGCACCTACCTCTGGAATACGTTTATAAATAGAATTATCTGCTTCATAATTACCAACAAGTCCTGGATTATGCCAGAACGTAACACCACGATTAAATATGTCGTTAATCAAAGTAGAAACTTCCGCAGGTACATCACCTAAGCAACAACAGTTCTGTGTTTTAACATAATTCCAGTTTCTACGAGAATCAATGTTAGGAACTTGCACTTCATGAATAGGATAACCATACATAGTCCAGTAGTCATCAATAACTTTTGCAAATTCCTTAGTAACATGGTGGTAACTTGCCAAGGCATAAGGCGCACTAGCATCTTTTGTTGGTAAAATACCTGAATCAGTAAAGCGGAAGTAAGGACTTACCGAACCATGGCTTTGTGGAGGTAATCTGTCCATATCATCACGTTTTGCAAGTGTACCAGCAATATTAAGCATTTGGTTAGCCAAACCCTCAATAGCTCCGTAAGTGTTTTCTGGAAATAAAGCAGGATGCTTACCAGTCATAGCCTGTACATCTTTCGCAGGAGCGGTCAACAGGTTAATTCCTGCAAACATTGTACCAGCTACCAAACCAGCGTTTTCAACAGCCATAGAGCTAGAGTTCTGTGCTACATATACCTTATAAATGTCAGTATCATAAGCACAAGTAGGCCAATTACTAATAGCAAATACATCTTCCTGATTATAACCAGTAGAGCCTTTATAATCCTCGGCTGCAAACATTGCTGTCGTTTGACCTGCATTTGACATTATATTGTAGCCAATGTGCAAACTTTTCTTTCTATCTCCTAATTCAAAACGAAAAACATGATTATCACCTTGCGTTGAATAATAACGGAGATAAAAATACGGATAGGTAAAAAGTTTATTATTCTTAGGAGTGTAACCTGCTACATTATTCGGAACGACAAAAGTCTTATCATACTTACCACTATCAAAGGTAGATGGAACCATATAAATTCCTAAAATTCCATCAGGTGCTTGTCCGGCTTCCACAGCTTGTGCGATAAAGTTATTAGCAGATTCAGCTGTGGTAAAAAAGTTTTCTTTGCAAGCTGAATAAATACCAAAACGTAAAGAGCCAGATGCAGGACTAGAATCTTTTTCAGGCTTATCGAATGTAGTAACAATACATATACGTTTATCGAAATCAATGTATTGCTGAATATCATCAATATAAGGCCCTGTATCTAATCCATCATCAATGATATTATCACCAATTTCATCGGTGTTGGTATGAGAACGCTCAATAAAGCATGGTTGCAATGTTACCTGATTAAACCAAGTCTGCATAACATCAATCGTAAAATAGATTCTACTGGTTTCATTAGCAATATATTCTACCCTATCAATAAAGGCATAATACCATTTGCTAGAAAAATCAGCGTTCTGAAATACAATATAATTGCAAGGCTCAATCGTTTCAGCATTAACACCAACAGAGAGATAACGCTCTAAACGCTGATAGGTATAATTGGTAAGATGAAGAACGGATTTAGAAGTGAAATAATCGAAACGAGAGGAATCAGACTGAAACCTAAGCACATGATTATAGGTTTTATCTGTAGGGATACCCTTACAGATATAAAGTTGCATATTTGGCAATGTTATTGCTCCTTTCAAAATCTGTAGGGTGGTTTACACATCATCCAGATGGGAAGTTTACGTTTACCAGTAGGAGTTGGACTAGGTGGAGTAGGCGGGGTTGGGGGATTTGTAGCATCCCATTCAACATCCCAGGTGCCTACTTCGTTAGGAATACCAAGAATAGCAGAGGGGTCAGTTCTATAAGCTGTACCATAACCACCTATCCAGTATTCCCAATGTGTATGAATACCAGTGGCATTACCTGTTTGTCCTTGCTCTCCAATGTATTGACCACGAGTAATTGTATCACCAACGTTATGAATCTGACTGGTAAAATGAGCTGCAAGCCAATAGCTATTATCACTCATTTTAACTACAATGTAGTTGCCCCAAGAATCGTTACCAGTCGTGCCACCTTGCCAAGTATGGGCTGTTTCAACCGTACCTGCCATAGGTGCATAAGCTTGATGATTTGTGTGTACTGTATCAATACCACCATGAACTGAACCATCAGGATAATGTGGATAACCTGCTGAAACTCTAATTGTGCTTTGGTCAGTAATACATTGTTTGTAAACTGCCATATAAGCAACGCGTGATGTCGTATGCGCGCCCCACGTTTTCAGGAGGATAAGCCTATTAGCTTTAAGAAAATGTCAACAGATTAAGCTTTGGTGGTAAACTGCACAGCGTTAGCAAACGGAGATGCAGAGTAGATACGCCAGATGTGATGGAAATAGTTCCAATCCAGAGTAGAACCAAGGTCAGTTTCACGCATGGTGTTCAGCTTAGTGTAAATCTGGAAGAAGTCACGGTCAACCATAAGTGCCTGAATAGCGGACATATCTTCATCGTCAGGGGTAACGTGAGTATAGGTCTTATCGCCACCAGTTGCAATGGTAACAGCACCGGAACCAGACGGGTCATTACCAGTAAGAAGATGTTCCAGACGTTCTACTTCATACTCATTAAGAGCAAAGCTGTCAACTTCCAGACGATGACCCATAAAGTCTGCCTTATCCATGTTAAACGCACTTGCCAGAACATCAACATCAATAGAAGCAGAAATATCAACAGGAACAATGGTGTACAGACGTTCAGCCGGAGTATTCATAGGAATACCAGCAGCGTTATATTCCTTAGAGATGAACTTCATCTTGCCATAAATCTGCCGGAACTTCTTAACCAGGGTCTTGCCAGAAGCTTCATCAGTAACAGCAGCAACAGTTACCTTCTTGAGCTTATTGTTCTTGACCAGCTGATACAACAGATACTTCTTCATGATGAAAGCGTCAAGTTCAGCAGGCTTATAAATCTGGTCAATGATGTTCTGTACAAAGGCAGACAGATTAGCTTCACTCATGAAAGCAGTTTCCAGAGCTTCACGGTTGACAGTGACCTTATACTTAATACGAGAGTTCACAGCATGATAAGCAGTGTAAACCTCGGCAGGGTCACTACCAAATTCAGCTTTCATAACTTCATCATTGGTAGCACGGTCAGCAGAGAAGTAAGGAGTTGCTTTCTGCATCATCACGTAGATTTCCTGAACAGTAGCACCAGTGCCCAGAACACCCTTATCAAAAACCTGCCAAGGGTCTTCAAAGGAAATATAGCGCATAACGGTCAAACCAATACGGTCAACCAGAGCGTTACAGAAATAGTTTAGACGCGGTTCATAAGAATTGATAAACGTCCATGCGGATTTAATGGATTCAGTAGTGTTCTCAATCTGGGGAGCGCCACCAAAAGTAGCATCACTACCAAATACAGCCTGAATAATACCAACAGCAGCAGAAGTAGCCATTATAGAATCATCCTTTCTTAATAGTTGCACTCAATATCAAGAGCGCCATCAATAATGAGTTTGCCTTTAGCGGCAGCGGTTAGAGTTACAACGCCAGTAGAAGTGACTTTAGCACTAGAAATGGTGCCGTCTACCAAAACTACACGGAGACAGGGGATAGAATTGGTAACTACAAATTTGCCATAGCCAGTTTTCATGACACGGGTCATTACTTCACTAGGAATGGTAAATGCAGTAGTGTTTTTCAGTTGCGCCTTTATCTAGGGCGGTGTGGATGACCAGAACGTTAGAGAGGGTGCTCATGTTCTGGTTGTGGAAAGAGTAAGCCATAATATAATCAACTCCTTAAATGTCTTTGAGTAAAAATACAGAATACAAATAGTTGACCTGTTTCCAGTCGATTGTAGCTGTGGTATAAATTACAGGTCTACTATTCACTAATCTGATACCAAGAGAAATACCGGAAGCTGTTCTTGAGTTTAACGCAGATACAGATGTATTGAATACGTTAGAAAAACTTACTAAACGTTTATATATTTCAGGTGGAACTTCAACTATATTATCAGTAACATTATCAGATTCTATTTTTATATGACAAAATAACAAATTCCCAATAACAGTAAAATTTTCATCATTATAACTAAATGGTCTACTCATAGTCTCACCTCACTTTCTACCAAACATCTTTTTAACAAAAGCCTGTGCAGCTTCATCGACAGTAATTGTATTGCCATTAGGTTTCTGATATTCCTCATTCGGCTTATTATCATCATTCAGAAATGCTTTAACATAGTCTTTGCGAAGATTGTCATAAGCTTCATGCCAATTAGATGCACCATCAGGGCAACCATCTGTAAACTGGGCAGCTTCATTGCGACATTCGTCAAATTCGTCCAGAACGCCAGCAATCAGAGTGCCCTGTTCATCAGGTTTAGCATCAACAAAGCCGCCAAGCATTGCAGAAATTTCATCACGCGTTTTCATTTATTCGTTACTCCTTGTATAAGTTAAATGCAGATTCTCACACAGGGCAATGACTGCTTGCATGTCAACGCCAGTTGCATGAATCTTAATATAATCACCTTTAGAGCTTTCACGAGGAACAGAGGTATAAGAACCAAGATGCTTCATTACTGACTGAGTAGCGCAGATAAAGTTATCATCAAGCCAGTTAAGGGGATTAACGCGACAATCATGATAAATCACTTCAAAATGAAGGTGTGCGCCATAGCAATTACCAGTTGCGCCAGAATACCCAATAAGCTGACCCTCGTAAACGTGTTGACCGTTTTTGACGAGACACTCTTTAAGGTGCGCATAGCGTGTTTCCAACTTAGAACCATTATAATTGTTATGCCTAATTCTAACCATGTTACCATAAGACTGCATCCCCATTTTGGTCTTGCCATCCCAGCTCTGTACCTGATTTACAGTGCCATCCTCTGCTGCATAAACAGGTGTACAAGGAGAAGCACGTAGGTCAATAGCGTGATGGGTAGAACCATTACTATATGTCCAACCAGCTGTAATGATATGGTCTGCTAACGGCCAGCAGAAAAGAACATCACCGTTTGTTTTCCTCATTTGTTTCATCTCCTTTAAGTTTTTCCAAATAGGGCTTAAACAGAGCAGAAAGTTCAGGATTTACAGCACACATATTCTCCATGATACTAATAAGTTCCATAATGCAGATATAGGTAACTACTGCACCAACTAGGGGAATCTGGATTCCAAGGTCAACATACTGCATAGCGTATTCAATACCATAAGAGCCTACCACGGCAAGAATCTCCATGGACTTGTGATAACCGCCCTCACGCATGATAGTAGAATTATAGGAACCATCATGCTTTGCCTTAATCAGCCCTGTGAGAATGTCGAATGTAATAAACCCTAAAACAATGACAAAGGGCATAAACTCAACTCCTAACATTATACACCTACAATCTTTAGAATATCCATTAGATAGCGCCTAATTATTTCATCTTCACAGTAAAGACCCCCCAACCGATATTGTTTAATAATATATAATAACCAGTTAGGGCGCGGGGTGCGTGTAATCAAGATGGTGTTATAATCGTGGTCATCATTGGTTAACGCATATGTCAAGCCACTACCAGGACTGTATTTTCGGGAAAGATAACATTTACCAGTAGAGAAGTCTACCCATAAGCCTAAATATTCGTCATGAATTTTAAAACCAAATTGATATTTAGATTCAGGAGATTTCTTGGCAATGCCTACTTGTGAATCAAGATAGAATGTATTATGAACTGCATACTGTCCATATTTGCTACCCTTCATAAGGCGGCCAAAGTCTGTTTTCTCTTTTGCCTCAATGTATTCCTCATTGTTAGCAATTTGAATTAGGACTAAGCCCTCACGAGTAGTAGCAATCTGTTTTTTGTTAGTTGGCTTTTTAATGTCGAATTCTGTGAAATAAGGATTTGCCCATGTAACAGCGTTGCCAAAGAAGAAAACGACAACGCGGCGCATACGAGCAATAGTTTCATATAGTTCACAGAAAAATGTCACTTCGTCTTTAAGGTATCCATGATGGGTTTCGTCCATAGCGATAAATTCATCGAAACAGATTTTGTTGACGAGAGGAAGCTCTTCTGATTTTGCGCTGGAAATATAACGAGTTTGTCCGGCTAGTTTACCGTCTATGTAATAAGCGCCTTCAGGTGTTCCCTTTAACTCATGGTCTGGAAATTCGTGAGCAACTGCTGCCCAGAAATTCTCTTTGGCTTTCTTATTCATTTCGGTTTTATAGCGGCGGATATAGATAAATTGATTCCCGTTTTTGATAAAATCTTCAGCAGCCCATTTCTTGAAGCCGTAAGTTTTACCACATCCACGAGAACCAACTACAAAATTAAAGAGCGCATTATAAGATAATGTGTTCTTTAAGTCCCACCACATTGACATTTATAAGTGCTCCTTTCATATTTAATATTAAGCCGAGGGTTCGACCTTTTAAGCTTACTCTTATGAGTTGTGCTACCCTTTCGGTTGGCGGAGTAGGAGAAATGACAAACCTATGTAACCAACAGGCTAACAGGCGTGTTAGCGCGGCTGTTTTTTTCCGACTGATTATGGTTAGCAGTAACAGGCTTACCAAAGGTGAGTACCTAAGGGTAAGAGTTCTGCTATACATAATGTCGGCTTTGGTGGTAAAGGTGAGTGCCTACCTCACTAACGGCCAACGACCCGATGTTCTCCGTTACTCTTAAGAGAGCCTTACCATATTAAGGGTGGCGAAAGGAAATGGGTTAGCAGTCACGCAAACCTATCCGTAACGCTTCACGCGCCTGACCACGGCTTAGGAACTCCATTCGTGCCTTTCGCTCCCTATGATTATATTATACTTTACAATGCGTATAAAGTCAATAATACAGATTGTACTTTTTGTAAAATTAGGAATGATTATTACATAGTGTATATTCTTAACAAGGCAAGGTTGGCGGCCTGATTTTTAGAGTACTATAAATAGGACTGCTACAAGCTCCCGTTAAAAAATTTAACAAAGTAGGTCGTTATTTTGAAAGTACGATAAATGGGACTATATGCTGTGATAATAGCTATTGGCTTGCAGCTCATTTTACCAGTCAGATTCATAACGTTG
>ERZ1024397.49-NODE-49-length-19201-cov-18.553484_pt1 | contig 19201 bp, 20 predicted proteins | sample MGYA00520786_ERZ1024397 | MGnify/ENA primary metagenome ERZ1024397 (study PRJEB33242, sample SAMEA3444275) | Homo sapiens | biome: Host associated; feature: Gastrointestinal tract; material: Stool | place: Uganda | collected 2011-01-01 ... | reverse complement strand
TGATTTCGAGCAAAAGCGGTCTGACGCAGTATCACGCACAAATAGCGCGACCAAAAAAGAAAAATGCAGACACGGCGTAATCCCCCGCAGTCTGCATCTTCTTTTCCTGTTAGTCGAGATTGTATCTCTTCTTGAATTTGTCGACGCGTCCGCCTGTGTCAACAAGTTTTTGTTTGCCCGTGAAGTACGGATGGCACTTGGAGCAAATTTCAACACGAAGTTCGTTGACGTTCTTGGTGGTACCGGTCTGGAATGTGTTTCCGCATGCACACACGACTGTTACGTCATGGTATTGGGGATGGATTCCTTCTTTCATTTTGATTCTCCTGACTCGTTTTTCTATATCCACACGCGCCAGTACGTTACGCGAATATGATATAAAGTTTCTTTATTATATCTTCGTTGAACGTAAATGTCAAGCGTCTAAGAAGACTGAAAAAAATGAAATTTGTTTTAATAATTTCCCTTTTTCAGACTATGCGTTTCGTGTGAGCGCGGAAAGAAGTTTGTTGCGCTCGACTTCAAGGTCTCTGTCGGTTAGCGTACGAGTTTTTTTATCGCTTGCGATTCTGCCTTCGAGCGCAATACGAACGGGGTTGTCTTCAAAGACGAAATACTCGTCTGCGCAAAGAAGGCATTCGTCTATTGCGTGAGTTACGAAAACCACGGTTCTCGGTTCGATTGAATTGAGTTCGACGAGTTTTTTGATAAGTCTCGATTTGAGGGCGGTGTCCAACGCTTTGAACGGTTCGTCGAGAAGAAGGACTTTGCTCGGATAAAGGAACGCGCGCGCCATAGCGACACGTTGAGCCTGTCCGCCGCTTATCTCGTTTGGAAGAGAATGAAGAACGTCGTCTATCTCAACCAAAGAAGCCATTTCTTCAACCATTTTTTTGCGATTGTTTTTGTCTTTGTAAATCGAACGTAATATCAAATCAAGGTTTTTATACACCGAAATCGTGGTGATTAACCTGTCTTTTTGAAAAATATAACTCACTTCACCGTCAACGCCGCTTATTTCTCCGTCGTACGTTTTCAGCCCTGCAAGCACGTTCAAAAGAGTGGTCTTTCCAACGCCGCTTCCGCCGAGAACGACGTTTATTTCGTTCTCTTTGAAGGTGACGTCAAAGCCGTCGAATATGACTTTGTCGCCGTATCCGCAATTAAGATTTTTCACGACTATATCACTCATCTTGCCACCTTCCAAATTTTCTTTAATATGAGCACGACGCCTTCGAGCGCAAAACTGAACGCAATCGCAACCAGCGTCCACGCAAGCAAATACGCAATCTCAAACGTGGCGTTTGCCACCGAGATTTTGCCGCCTATGCTCTTGCCTATACCTGCCAAAATCTCCGCCGCCACCACGACTTTGAGTGTGAGCGAAAGCGTGGATTTGCTCGTGTCGAAAAGGCACTCCGCAACCGACGGAAGATAAATGCCGACAATCTTGTTCCAAGGCGATACTTTGTATACTTTTGCCATTTCGAGAAGGTCCTTATCAACTCCCGAAATCGCACCGTAAAACGCCGAGTACATGATAGGAAACGCCACCAGAAAACCGACAGTCACCGCCATAACGTTGCTTGTTGCAAACGCATACAGAATTAGTATCACCGCAACCGTCGGCGCGGATCTCAAAAACGTGACGATGGGAGATATGATTCTATGCACGGGGTTTGCAAGTCCGCCAAGCGCCGCAAGAGCAAGCGCGGCAGCAAATGATATGACAAAGCATATCAGCGTGCGCGCAAGGCTCATGCCCACCGCCGTCCAAAATTCCGATTCCTTGCACAGCGAGAAGAAACTATCAATCACGACGTCGGGCATCGGCAAAACGAGCGGATTGTCTTTGACCTTCGCCACAATCGCCCATATCGCTATCACCAAAGCAAACGAAACGAGCGGATACACGACGTTGCTCGCAATCCGCCACGCTTGTTTTTTGTCGATTTTGATTTGTTTTTTCTCTTTCATAAGATTAGAATATCAAAGATTTCGCGCTTTGCCAATCGATAGCGTTCCCTTTTGCGTCTTTGGGCATAACTTTTTCAAGGAAAGTTATCACTTGCGCTTTTTGCGTATCGTCAAGGCGAGTTGCGTTCACCGCGCATCTGTCAATGGCGATTGCGGGAAAATTTGCGCTCTCGTACAAATTCGTTTGCGCAAAACTCGTAACGTCCGCCTTGTTTTCGCTCACCCACTTCTTGCTTGCGGCAAGAGCGACGAAGAGTTCGTTCATAAACTTTTCGTTTGAATAGAGTCTCTCGGACACGAAAAGACCTGCCTGCGGATAGTTGCTTGCTCCGCTCGCTTTTGCGTATTCGGATTGCAAATTCATCTCGGCATTAAGTTTAAGTCTCTTCGTTTGAGCAGTTGCGGCAGGCTCGCCGACAACCATAAAATCCACTTGACCGCCTTGCAAAAGTTGCGCTGCGGCAGTGCCGTCCGCGGCATATCTCACGCTCACCTGATTTTCGCTCGGAGTGGTGTTTTCGTCAACGATCGTGATACCGTTTGCGCTCAAAACGTATCTGAACACAAGCCCCGGCACTCCCGTTTGACCGATGCACGCCACTTTCTTGCCCTTGATATCGTCAATGCTTATCTCACCGCCCTTTTCGGTGTTGCCCACCATATAAAGACTACCGTCCACCGCAATGCTGACAAGTTTGTATCTTGCGCCTTGTCTTATGAGGTTTGCGCCGCCGTTGACGGGCATGATGACGATATCGCTCGTCTTTGCGGACATCTCTGCGGCAATATTTGCAGGCTTGACCACTTTGTACGTGACGGATACATCTCCGATTTTTGCATTGTCGGTTGCAAGGCGCAACATCGCAAGCGCAGGCGTACCTTCGGGCGCGGAGAACGTGACGTTCTCGATTATATCCTTATCGCCGGGCTTTTCACCGCACGCAACAAGCGCAAAGCACGCCACCGCAACCATTGCCAACATAGCAACAAAGGCAATTATTCTCTTTGTATTTTTCATATGTTTATCTCCTATTTATACTAAATTTATCAAGTATTTATACGTTCGTTTTGTCAGATTTCAAAAGCAGTCAAAGCGGATTTCACGCTTAGGCTCTCAAATCTTCCGAGTTTCCCCGTCAGTGCGGATATACGCTCTTGCGTGCCTTCCACGATAAGCGCGATTGCGTTCGCTTCTTCTCTTGGAACGCCCATTCTGCCGATAATAATATCTGCAAATTCGCTCAAAACTTTCTGCATTTCGACGGCAACCGTTCTGTCACCTTTAAGAACGATTCCCACCACTCCGATACGTTGTTTCATGGGGTGTTTTTCTCCTTTCAAACAAAAACGCTACCGTGCAAAACGGTAGCGTAAAAATTCGTTATACTCGCTTCTTACACTCCGTCTTGCAGTCTGCCTGTTGCCATCGTTTCGGGCGCACCCTACACTCCGTCTTTGCAAACCGACATCGTTTTTGATTCGATATTTTTTTATCTATTTTGATTTTATACTATATTTTCGCCTTTGTCAACCAACAAAAGCAATGTTGTTTCCGCTTTTTAGAACAGGAACAAGAAGGTGAAACCGAGCATACAACTGCGCTTGAAAATCGGCATATACGTTCCGTCAATCTCTTCTTCGGTGAGATTTTGGCTTACGATGCTCATATCCGCAAGTTGCTTGATTGCGGCTTTCATATCCGAATTTTCGGCATAATAGTCTTCGACAAACGCTTTTAGGTCGTTTTCCACTTTTTCCATGCAAGACGCGACTTTTCTGTTGACGGCTTCAAGTCCCGTCGTGACGTAGTAATTGTACCACTTAGCCGTCTCCTTCTCGTTATGCACGTTGAAGTTGTTGCTCTGCCCTTCCGAAAGGAAAGAATCGAATCCGCAAATGCTTGCCTGCATAGCAAGTTGGCTCGTCGTCGCTTCGCCCTTTGTCCACTTTTGATAGGTCTCTTTGAAGGTGTCAAAGCCTTTGTTGAAGAAAAGCACCGTGGACGCAACCGTCGCGAGCGTGTCTTCGTCCATAACGTCTTTGTGAGACACGTTCCATTTCCCTGCGTCGTCGCCTTCTATCGATTCTATGAGCGATGAAAAATTCAGTGCAAGGTCGAGCGCGAAAATCGGCGTGGCTTTTTGATATTCCTGTATGCCTTGCGCTCCCATTTTCTCTATGACGGCAACTAGTTGCTCTTTTGTGAACGAATCACCCCCAAGCACGCCGTTTGCCGCGCGAGCCGCCAATATGGCTTTGTTGACGGTGCAAGTTTTCTCATCCAAAGTGGCGGACGATTTTGCAACCGCGATGAAATCTTCGAGAAAACTTCCGTTTGCAAGCACGTCTCCGCCGGCAATCACCACGTCGCAAACGCTCGGGATGATATCAACGACCATATATGCGTATTTCGCATATTTGACGATTTGCGCGTACACGCTGGAAGAAATCGCGTTCGAGTCGAATTTGTCGATAACGAGTCCGAGCGCGACGTTGAGTTTTGCAACGCTTTGCTCGTCTAGCGAGCGAGAGAGCGAAGTCACGTTTGAAAGAAGAGAGTTGACGAGAGTTTGCAACTCGCTTTCGCTTATAGAGCCGAGCGCTCCGCTTCCGTCAAACAATTTTGAATACAAGTCGTCCGTTATTGCGTTGATTGACATGTTGTATGCAAACGAAACAAGCATGTTCATGGGTTGTTTTGCCTGTTCGAATGCAGAAATCATATCCTGCTTTTCCTGCTCTGACGGCGCAAAGTTTTGTATTGCAACGTCGGTTGACACGATTGCGTCCGCAACGTTTTTAAGTGCGGAATCCGTCGTCGTCAGGTCTTTTCTCATCTCTTCGCGCACCGACACAAGCCTGTCACGCATATCCGAAAGAGTTTTCGCTCCGTCGGACACAAGTGCGCAAAGAAGATCGTAGGTGAGATTTGCAACGTCGTTCGGCGTAAAACCGACTTGTTTGAGAAGCGGAATAAGCAACTCCGCATTAGATGCGAAATCGGAAAGCAACGTTTTGCCGTCGTTTGAAGAAAGTGCGTTTGCCAAAGCAGTTATTTTGCCCGTTTGCAATGAAGAATTTTCAAGAACGGAACAAATCAACCCCGTCCAGCTTCTCGTCATCACGTAATCTCCGGGATTTTGAACGCCTGCCGCCGCTTCGTCGGACATATCCCACGCCCACGAAGAGTTGATGCCCGTCGTGAAAGCCGCTCCGACGTCGTTTGCCGCCTGCTGTCTTTTAGCCTTCTCGTCGTTGCCTTTTTTGTGACATGCGCAAAGAGAAATCGTCAAACAAACGACAAGCAAACACGCAATAAGAATTGTCAGTTTTTCTTTCTTCATTTTCTCACCGTATACGAGCGTTCTCACGCCTTTTTTACATTATATCCTTTTTTGAAATTCAGTGCAAGCGGCACGAGCGCATACGCTCCGCACATCGCAATGCCTGTCACGAACACCACCCACGTTCTGTACATAAAATCGAAGTACAGTCCAAACAGTCGCAACGCATGGATAAGACTTGCCGTCAACACCGCCGACGATACGACCGAAAGCGCAAGCGCAACGGCGGCAATCACGGCGTACTCGCAAACTTCCGCTCCGAGCAACATATTTTTCGACATACCTGCATTAAGGAGTGCCGTGCGTGCTTTCTTCGCTCCGCCCCTACCTATGAGTGCGCTCGCCGCAGTCACCGCAAATATGAATATCGCAACGACGACCGCAAGCGTGCCGATAAGATCGAACACGGACTGCATGCTTTCCATATCCCACCTGAACGCGTCGAGTGCGGATATGACGTAATAGTTTTTGTCCGCCCACTTTTCGCGAAGCGCTCCGACGGTTCTTTGCATATCCGTTCCGTCGGACACGATAAGCACCGTGTCTATTTGCTTTGAAAACGCTCTTTCAAGCACGTCGCTCGACGTCACGATATAGTTGCCGCTGAACAACTCGTGTTTGAGTATTCCGCCGACGACAACAGTTCTCGTCACGTCACCGACGGTCATTTCAATCGAATCTCCTTCGTCTATTCCGTACAACGTTTTCAACGCATAATCCACAAAAACGTAGTCTTTATCCGACGAAATACGCTCATAAACAGTCTCTTTGGGTGTTATGAACTCAAAATCGACCATATTTATTATATCGGCAGAACCAAGCACGTTCATAGTCTTGTCTTTTTCCGCGACTTTTACGGTGCATTGTCCCCACACCATTTTCGTCGCGTCTTTGACGCCTTGCGAAGACTTGAAATCTTCCGCGTTCACGTCGTAGCGCACGTTGGATACGAACGCCATATTTTCAAATTCTTTAACGTACGAAGAGAATATGCTCGTTGTCAACGACCACGCCATAAACAGCATTACGCTCACGGTTACGCCAACGGTAAGCATTGACACCGAGCGAGTGAAACGCTTTTCTCTTTGCACATCGAGCCCTGCAATTTTCATTGACGGAGACGACATTTTTACAAGCACTTTTCCTGCGAGTTTAACGAGCGGCACACATCCCGTCGCAACAGTACAAAGTGCAAATATCATGCTAAACACGGCGGCGTACGCCGTTGCCGCAGGCACGCAAAATTCTATTATAAGACACACGATCGTCAGTGCAAAAAACACAGGCGCAATCCATTTCGTCCACACTGCGTTTTTCTTCAAATCGAGTTGGTTTTCTCTGACCGTTCCCTTGAAAGCGCGCGCCACGGGGACAAGCGAACTTGCCATTGCGCTCACAAATCCTATCGCGCCCGAAAGGAAAAGATACAGCGCGTTCACGTCGAAAGTTACGCTTGACGAAAGTGTTATCTTCAAAAGTCCCACGAAAACTCCGACCGCAAGAGCCGAACCTATAAGTGCGCCGAGCACGGATATTATGAAACTTTCAATGGCAAACAGCCCGAAAATTTGTCTTTTGGTTGCACCTATCACGGTGAGTTTCGAGATAAGAGTTTTCTTTTCGCTCTCGCTCATAAGGAACAAAATCACGATTACCGCAACGCCGAGAAGCAAGACCGCTCCGCCTGCAAGCACCACGGGCGCGGTGAGCGACGACGTCTTTTCTTCAACGTATGCGCCGTCTTTCGACGCCTTAACGAGCATCGTCGAATATCTTTCTATGCCCTTGATTTTTTCTATAACCGTATTGACGTCCACGCCGTCTTTCAGTGACAAATATATCTCGTTGCAGAACTCGTTTGCGCTGACCGGCAACACGAGTTTTGACGCATTGCTCGTGACGCATACGAAACGATAAGGCGAATCGTCAAGGAAATATCCGCTTTGCTCGGCAATCGCTCCGACGTAAAAACTCACTTCGTTCGTTCCGAGTTTAAGACGCACGTTGTCTCCGACTCTCAATCCGAAATGTTCCGCCGCCGCTTTTGACACGACGATATTATCTTCGTTTGCACCGCTTTCCATTCCCGACAAATCGCCGTAGGCAACGTCGATTTTTTGAAGGGTTTGCAACTGACTTGAAACGAACGCGCGCACCGAAACGTACTCGTCTTTGTACAATGCGTAAAGATTGAGCGACGGCACTATGTCCTTCACTTCTTCTATATTCTTGAGCGGCTCGGCAACCGTCGTTATTCGGTCGCTGTTGCTGTTAGTGGAAATGACTATATCGCTGTTTCCCGCCGCCGACGTTTCGGTCTCGTAAATATAATCGAAAACCGCGCCCTTAAACGAAATCATGCAAAAAATCATCGCGACCGCAACAGCCACGGCAAGTATCGTGGCAATCGTTCGCAACGGTTTTGCGTTTAAGTTTTTTAATGCGAGTTTCAACATATCGTTCGTTTTATGTTTTCCGTTTTCGATTTTCCGTATCTTTCACCGAAATTATATCGTCACTCCGTATATCGAGCGAAGCAACGTTTTTATATATACAATCTTTTGCGTATTATGCAAGCACGCCGTCTTCCATTCTCACGATTCTCGACGCATACTCTGCGTGAGCCTGCGAGTGCGTGACCATGACAAGCGCGACTTTTCTCGTTTGATTTATGTCTTTGAGAAGTTCCATAACCTGCCTGCCGCGTTCTTTGTCAAGACTGCCCGTCGGTTCGTCAAGGAATATCACTTTGGGATCGGTGACCAACGCTCTTGCGATTGCGACTCTTTGCTGCTCGCCGCCCGATAACTGTCTCGGATACGCTTTTGCACGTTCTTTTATGCCGAGATATTCAAGTATTTCTTCAACCTTGTCTTTGTATTCGCTCTCTTTTTTCTTATCCAGCACGAGCGGAAGAGTGACGTTTTCCCACACAGTGAGATTGGGCACGAGATTGTCAAATTGATACACAAAAGAAAAATCTTCTCTGCGCATACGGGCAAGTTCGTCATCAGAAACGTCTGCAAGGTCACGTCCGAGAAGTTCAACCTTTCCTTCCGTCGCCTTGTCTATTCCTGCGAGAATATACAAAAACGTGGATTTGCCCGAGCCGGATTCACCCACTATCGCTACGAATTCACCTTCCGATAGCGCAAGGTCAACGCCTTTTAGCACCTGTGTCTCGACTTCTCCCGTGACAAAAGTCTTTTTTACGTTTTGCGCCTTTACAACTTCTTGCATAATTCACTCCTGTGCGTATACGCGCACGTGCGCCCATACATATTTGAATTATATCATAATATAATCTATAAGACAATCCCGAATTTTATCGTCTGCTTTATTTTAACTTCTCTTACGATTTTCGCAAAATACTTCTCTTTTTCAAAAACCGAACGGAATATAAAAAACGGCGCATAAAACGCATACGCTTGAAAAATCGCTCGATTCGGGATATAATGTGTTTATGAAAAAATTTGAACAAGGCACGATTGAATACGCAATACAAAATCTATGCGGAGAGAGAAAACCCCGTCTGCTTTTGCATGCGTGTTGCGGTCCGTGCTCCACGAGCGTTCTTGAATATCTGACGCCGCATTTTGACGTGACGGTTTTCTATTACAACCCGAATATTATGCCTAAAGAAGAGTTTATCAAGCGCGAAAACGCACTTAAAGACGTGATTTCGCATTTTGACAACGTAACACTCATATCCCCCGATCAAGACGTGAACGAATATCTTTCGGTAGTAAAAGGCCGTGAACAAGATGCGGAAGGCGGCGCAAGATGTTCTCTTTGTTTTGAGTTGCGCCTTTCAAAAACTGCAGAATACTTTTCCGCGCACAGATCCGATTTCGACTATTTTGCGACGACGCTCACCGTATCTCCGCACAAAAACGCACCGCTTATCAACTCGATAGGCAACGACGTCGCACAAAAATACGACGTTTCATATCTCTCATCCGATTTCAAAAAACGCGACGGTTATCTGCGCTCAATTCAACTTTGCAAGGAATGGGGTATCTATCGGCAAACTTATTGTGGATGCAGATTAAATGCGTCACTGTGATGACGTGACAAGCAAAAAATTGCTTATCACGTATATCACGTTAGCATTTAATCTCTCTACCGCACCGAGAATTTGCTCTATCAATTCAAGCACGGATATTAATTCATGCCACAATTCCGGCAAATTATCGGTTTGGTGTTTCAATCGGTAAAATTCAAGTTTTCCTTGTAATGTTGAGCTTGTCGAAACATCTAGCCGTAAGGCGCATATTTTCGCCAGATAAGTTTTCGTTTCGGGCGCAATCGAAAAAACTTTGTCATCCTGAGCTGGTCGAAGGATCTCGCGGAAGCGAAAGGATAAATTTATTTTGCGCCCGCAATTATTCATTATTAATTCAAAAGCCGTCATATCAATGACGGCTTTTGTGTTCTTTACAATCAGTTGTGAGATATATCTGACAAAGTAGCAAGCCCGGTTTTTGCATTTACGTGCATTTCGACTTCGTATACAAGCCCCACCTGGACTTTGACTTCGTAGACGTAAACCGAATGTTTAAGGTCTGAAGAATATTCGATTTCGCGCTTGCATTCACTCACGACGGGGACGCCCGACGTGCCGTAAGTGTTTGCTACAAATTCAAGCGCAATGCTTTTTGCTTGCTCGGGAGTATAATTGAGATTCTTGTTCGCCGAAGACAACGCCGTGCCGAAAACGGATGCCAGCACGATTGCAGACGCAAGAACGAGCACCGCAAACGTGATGCACAAGGCTCGGATCGCATTCTTTTTTGCAAATCTCTTTTGCGCCTTCTTTATGGTTTGAACGTCGCACTCGGACTCTATGGGACGAGACGATTCGTATGAGTCGATGATTTCGGTCATTTTTTTTGCTTTTTCCAATTCCTGCTCGACGAACAAAACTTCTTCGTCGGTTGCAGTGCCGTCTTTATACTTTTTGTATGCGCTTTCAAAATCCATATTATTTCTCCAAGATTTGTTTTATCTGTTCTCTGCCCCTATACAGCATCACTTTCACGTTGTTTTCGCTCTTACCGAGCATATCCGCGATTTCGTTTATCTTCAATTCTTCAAAATAGAAAAGCAATATCACTTCTTTGAGATTTTCCGGGAGCAACTCTATTGCGCGGTACAACGAGCGATAGTTTTCGTCCTTGACTATTTCCCCGAGCACTCGATCTCTTTCGTCGGCTATATTTTCGTCAAGTGCCGTGAGCCTTTTCCGCTTTCGCCTTGAATTGAGAAACATATTTCGGCATACGGTCAGAAGCCACGCTTTGAAGTTTTGGATATCTCCGTCTGCGGTTTTCAACGCTTTATAAAACGCGTCCTGTGCGATGTCTTCCGCTTCGTAAGCGTTTTTTGTGAGAGACATGGCGTACAGGAGCGCGTCGTTATAATATCTTGAAAACAGTTGTTCAACCAAATCCGTATTCATTTCGTTTGCTCAAATTTGCTTATCAGTCCGCAAGTTCCTTTTCTTGTTTGATAATTTTGCCCGTAGTGGCGTTGATTTCGTATTCGTACTCGTATCCGCCGCTTGTGAATTCCACTTCGTAAATAACCACGCCGTGTTCGACTTCGAGTTCTGCCTTTTCAAAGACTGCGTCGGTCACTCCCGCATGAGCGGTTGCTATGCGCTTTGCTTCTTCGGCCGAGATATATTGTCCGACGGGAATATCGTCGTCATCGTCGTTTCTTTCGACTTCGACATTAATGACCGCTCCCGTCACGGCATTGATTTCGTATTCGTATTCGGTCGTTCCCTTTTTGAATTCGATTTCATAGACGTACGCGCCCTTTTCAAAGTCGAGTTTCGCTTTCAGGATAGTGACTTCGTCCAAAGTTACGTTTGCGTTTTCGAGCACGATTCTTTTCGCTTCTTCGACGCCTATAAAGTTCACTCCGTCGGGTGCTTTTTCAATGACGGTTTTGTCGTTCACTTCTTTCTTGTAAATTTCGCCCGTAGTTGCTTCGATGTCGTATTCGTATTTCGAAAGACCGGACTTGAATTCCACTTCATAGAGATATTTGCCGTCGTCGAAATCAAATTCCACATCAAGTGCCGTGACTTGATTCGCGGTTACGCCTGCGTCGGCGAACGCAATATTTTTAGCCGCTTCTTTGCCGATATAAGTCGTTTCGTTTCCAAACGGTGCTTCGGGCAATTCGTCTTTTGAGACCTTATGGTCGTTGATTTTCACGCTCTTGACGGTTTTATCCGCACCTATCGTCACGTCGTACGTTATGCCGTCGATGACGATTTTCACCGTGAAACTTCCGTTTTCTTCGGTTACGTTTGAGTATTGCACGTTTTGATTCTCGATTCCTACCGTCGCAAACGCAATGTTTTTATACTCTCCGTATTTTGCGTCGTTCTTATCTCCGCACGCCGTAAAAATTACCGCCGCGCACAGAAGTGCGACTATAGTCAGTGTCAAAAATAGTTTCTTTTTCATAAAGGTGTCTCCTTTTTGAGTTTTTTCACATATATGACACTCGGTTTCACAAAAGGTTACAACTTTTATGAAAAATTTTTTCTTTCGTTTTACGTTTGCAAATTCGCGCCTAATCGTATTCTCCGAATTTGCTCGTCGCTTTCGTATTATTTAATCAAAAAATGCCGCCGCCCCTATCAATCGAAACGACGACATATTGTTGAAGTTTTTTATCTGCCGACGATTATTTTCCCCTTTGCCGTGTCGTCGTCAAGAATAATCTCTCCAACGTACGGCAATTTGACAAATCCGTCTCTTACGTTTTTCACGCTGATGACGGGCGTTGTTATCGTTGCTTCGACGTCGCTCTTTTCAAATGCAAAATCGCAATCTATCATCTCGCAGTTTATAAGTTTCAGATTTTTGCAATAGCAAAGCGGTTGCGTGCCGATGATTTTGCAATTCTCGAAAGTCACGTCGTCGCAATACCAGGCAAGATACTCGCCTTTCACGACGCAGTTTCTCACCACGACGTTTTCTGCGTGCCAGAAGGCGTCTTTCGTGTCGAAATTGCAGTCTTCGAAAACTGCGTCTTTGATATATTGAAAACTATATTTGCCTTTGAAATCAACGTTTTTGAAACGGATCGACGACGAACGCATCAAAAAATATTCGCTTTCCGCGTGCGTATTGTTCATGCTTATTCCGCTCACAGACCAACCGAACTCAGGCGAAACGATGTCGCAACCGTCAATCTTGACGTTTCTGCACTCTCTCAACGCCTTGATGCCGTGCATTTTCGTGTCGTTTATCTCGATATTTTCGCTATACCAAAGTGCCGCGCGACACAATTCCGTCATTTCGCTCGACTCGATTTTGAGATTGTGGTCGTGCCAGAACGGATAGCGCAGATTGAAAAAGCAATCGACACATTCGACGTTTCTACATTCCTTAAACGCGCTTTCGCCGTCTTCTTTTCCGTCGATAGCCACGCGTTCGCATCTTATATCTCTTTCACCGTACAACGCTCTTTCCTGTCCGAAAGATTGATTTTGAATGAGTTTCTTCTCCATAGTTTCTCAGCTCTTTGCCTTTTAAGATAAAATCGCGCCCGACAAGCGAGCGCAATCACACGATTTATTTGTTTTGTTCTTCAATCATAGACTTGACTTTCATAAGTCTCGTCGTTGCTCCGCGCTCGTTCTCGTCGAGTTTCATCACGATATACTTTATCGTTTCTTCGAGTTGCGGAATCATGACGTATTCGAGCGCATTGACGCGTCTTCTGTTCTTCTCTATCTCGTCGGCGAGCATATTGCACGTCTTTTCCACTTCGGCAAGTTTGAGAAGTTTGGGAAGGAGCGTTGTAAGCGAAGCGATTGACGAGTCAAGTTCGCTCGTTACGCTTGCAAACGAATAAGGATAAAGTCCGCTTGTTTCGCTTTCGGTGACGTTGAAAACGGGCACGTTTACACTCATCACGTTTTTTGACGACGTTTCGAGCGACACTTTTGCCGTCGGCATCGAGATCGCTTCTTCAATCTCGGCGTCACTTGATACCGCGCGCGCAAGCATAAACGATTTGAGCGAAGTGGCAAGTTCTTCTTCCACTTCTTCTCTCAAACGCTTGTTTTCGCGCACGTAAAGCATAAACTGACGAATCATTTCGTCGGATTTATCCTTCAATAGTTTGTGTCCGCGAGTGGCGGTTTTGAGACGATTTTTTAGACGTCTCAATTCCATTCTCGTCGGATTTACGTTCAATTTGCTCATAGTCAGTCTTTATTCTCGTCCTTGTCGAGATACTTTTCTATATACTCGTCGCGTATGCGTTTGAGTTCGCTCTTCGGCAAAATTCTGAGCAATTTCCAGCCCAAATCGAGCGTTTCTTCAATCGTGCGGTTGACGTCAAAGCCTTGCGACACGTATTGTTTTTCAAATTCGTCCGCAAACTGTGCGTACTTTTTGTCAACTTCCGTAAGTGCCGCGTCGCCGAGAATGGAACTCAATTCCTTTGCTTCCTTGCCTTGCGCGTATGCGCTGAACAACTGGTTCATCGTGTCGGCGTGGTCTTCTCTCGTCTTGCCCTTGCCTATGCCCTTGTCTTTAAGACGGGACAGCGACGGCAAAACGTCGATAGGCGGAGTGACGCCTTTCTTGTAGAGTTCGCGCGAAATGATGATTTGTCCTTCCGTAATATAACCCGTAAGGTCGGGAATGGGGTGCGTTTTGTCGTCTTCGGGCATGGTCAAAATCGGGATTTGAGTGATAGAACCTTTCTTTCCCACGATTCTGCCTGCACGTTCGTACATGCTTGCAAGGTTGTCTTTAAGACGGGACAGCGACGGCAAAACGTCGATAGGCGGAGTGACGCCTTTCTTGTAGAGTTCGCGCGAAATGATGATTTGTCCTTCCGTAATATAACCCGTAAGGTCGGGAATGGGGTGCGTTTTGTCGTCTTCGGGCATGGTCAAAATCGGGATTTGAGTGATAGAACCTTTCTTTCCCACGATTCTGCCTGCACGTTCGTACATGCTTGCAAGGTCGGTGTACATATATCCGGGGTATCCGCGACGTCCCGGCACTTCCTTTCTTGCCGCAGACACTTCGCGGAGTGCTTCGGCGTAGTTTGTGATGTCGGTGGTGATGACAAGAACGTGCATGTCTTTCTCAAATGCGAGATATTCCGCCGCCGTCAACGCCATACGCGGAGTGGATATACGCTCGACTGCCGGATCGTTTGCGAGGTTTATGAACATAACCGCGCGCTCGATTGCGCCCGTTTTTCTGAAATCGCTGATGAAGAAGTCCGCTTCTTCAAACGTGATGCCGACTGCCGCGAACACGACTGCGAATTTTGCGTCGCTGCCGATAACTTTCGCCTGTCTTGCGATTTGTGCGGCAAGTTCTGCATGCGGCATACCCGACATGGAGAACACGGGCAATTTCTGACCGCGCACGAGAGTGTTGAGTCCATCGATTGCGCTGATACCCGTCTGAATAAACTCGTTGGGATAGTCGCGAGCAACGGGATTTATCGGCTGACCGTTGATGTCGAGTTTCATCTCCGGGATAATGGGTGCGCCGCCGTCGCGCGGTCTGCCCATACCGTCGAAAACTCTGCCGAGCATATCTTCGCTCACTCCGAGTTCTATGCCGTGTCCAAGGAATCTGGCTTTCGACGTTGCCATCTTTATGCCCTGAGACGCTTCAAACAACTGAACCAGTGCCTTATCTCTGTTGATTTCAAGCACTTTACCGCTTCTTATTTCGCCGTTTTCCTGTCTTATTTCGACAAGTTCGTTGTATTTGACGCCTTCAACGCCTTCAACGAGCATAAGCGGCCCGACAATTTCTCTAATGGTGTTGTATTCTTTAAGCATCAGATTTCTCCTTCGTCGGTAAGATTGCGCATATCGCTTTTGATTTGCGCAAGAATATCGTCAAATTTGTGCATATCGCTTTCGGGGATATACTTCGCCCTTCCTATCTGCTCTCTCACGTCAAGTGCGAGAATATCTTCTATGTCCACTCTCTTGTCGAGCGCGTCTTTTGCGAGTTCGTCGAAAGTGAGAATGAGACGGAGCATATATTCTTGTTTTTCAAGCGACGTGAACGTGTCAACTTCGTGGAATGCGTTTTGGTGCAGATAGTCTTCTCTTATAGACTTTGCCGTTTCCATGGTGAGTCTGTTCTGCGGAGAGAGCGCGTCCATACCGACGAGTCTGACGATTTCGTCAAGTTGAGCTTCTTCTTGCAAAATACGCATACACTTTGCACGAAGGCTCAGCCATTCGTCGCCGACGTTGTCGCTGTACCAGTCCGCCATTCTGTCGGCATAGAGAGAATAACTCTGAATCCAGTCGATTGCGGGGAAATGTCTCTTGTATGCAAGTGAAGCGGAAAGTCCCCAGAACACTTTGACTATACGCAAGGTCGCTTGCGACACAGGCTCGGACAAGTCGCCGCCCGGAGGCGAGACCGCTCCGATTGCAGTGATAGAACCGACGGTGTTTTCCTGTCCCAAAACTTTGACCATGCCCGCTCTTTCGTAGAACTCGGCAAGGCGTGAGCTCAAATATGCGGGATATCCTTCTTCGCCCGGCATTTCTTCAAGACGTCCGCTCATTTCACGCAGAGCCTCTGCCCAACGTGACGTGGAGTCCGCCATGATTGCCACCGAATAGCCCATATCTCTGAAATATTCCGCAATGGTGATACCCGTATATATCGACGCTTCACGCGCCGCAACAGGCATATCCGAAGTGTTTGCGATAAGCACGGTGCGCTTCATAAGCGGTTGACCGCTCTTTGGGTCGATAAGAGTCGGAAACTCGTTGAGAACGTCTGTCATCTCGTTTCCGCGTTCGCCGCAGCCGACGTAGACGATGATATCCGCGTCCGCCCACTTTGCAAGTTGGTGTTGCACGACGGTTTTGCCGCTTCCGAACGGACCGGGGACTGCCGCAACGCCGCCCTTTGCAATCGGGAAAAGCGTGTCGATAACTCTTTGTCCCGTGACAAGCGGAGCTTTCGGTGAAAGTTTCTCTTTGTACGGTCTGCCTTTACGGACGGGCCATTTTTGGAGCATGGTGACGTTTACGTCGCCTTTTTTCGTCTCGACGACAGCAACCGTTTCGTCAACGGTAAATTCACCCGAATATATCTCTTTCACGACGCCTTTCACACCGAACGGCACCATGATTTTGTGCGTAATGAGAACGTTTTCCTGAACGACGCCTATCACCGTTCCGCTTTCTACGCTTGCACCGACTGCCACGACAGGCTCGAATTTCCACTTCTTGTCGTGGTCTACCGCAGGAACGTAAACGCCCCTTTCGATACGGTCGCCGGCAACTTCTCTGAGTTTTGCAAGCGGTCTTTGAATTCCGTCGTATATGCCTTCGATAAGACCGGGCGCAAGTTCGACGGAAAGCGGAGCACCCGTGGAATACACGTTTTCGCCGGGGCCCAAGCCGCTCGTTTCTTCATAAACCTGTATGGAAGCGCGGTCGCCGCGCAATTCGATGATTTCACCGATGAGTTGCTTGTCGCTCACGTGCACGACGTCGTACATTTTGCTGTCCTCCATGCCTTCTGCCACTATCAACGGGCCGGATACTTTTACGATTTTTCCAGTTTCCATCATTTACCTTCTTTGTCGAATAAAATATCTGCTCCGATAGCCTTTTCGACGTTTGATTTTATGCCTTGCATACCGAGTCCCTTGTTTCCTTCCGCCGACGGAATGGGAACGACAACGGGATACGGACGCGATTTGTATCTTTCAATAAGTTGGCTTGCCTGTTCCGCAACCTGCTCGGTGACGAATATCACGGAATATTTTCTTGCAAGAGCGTGCAATTTTTCTCTTGCCTGCGTCTCGTTTTCAACGGGAAAAACGTCAAGACCTATTGCCTTGAACGCAAGCACGGAATCTTTGTCGCCAAGCACCGCTATCGAGCCGTCATGCATACAGTTCACGCATCCTTTCTTTTATTGTTTTTTCGGGCACTTTGTTTTTGATGCCCGCAACGATGAGTTTCACGTTTTTAAGTTCCGTCTTTTTCGTCAGATAGTAACTGACTATCGGCGCGACGGAAAACATATCCGACGCTTCATCTTTCCAGATTTTGAGAAGCGCGTCGTCTGAGTCCTTTTCAAACGCAACCAAATCGCCGCTTTCAACGAGTGAAAGCACGATTTTTTCGGCGTGCGTACCCTTTTCGAGTTCGCAAAGCGCATCGATCGGAAGTTCGTATATCTTCTCAAAACTTTCAATACACGTCTTTCCGCCGCCTATAAATCCTTCTTTGAAGAATTCAATCGGCAAATGCAACTTTCTGCATCTGAAAAACGTTCCGATATTTGCAAAATCTATCTTTCTTTCAAAATACACTTTTGCAGTCTTTCCGCACTTTTTTGTCGCCTTCAACTTAAACTCGTACGCTTTTTTGTCAACGACGCAATCTATTTTGCGCGGATCGACGCCCTTTTCGTCCGAAAGAAGCGTTTTGCACTCTTCGATTGCACTTTTCATTTCTTCGCAAAGCAAAGAACAATCGTCCGTTTCGATGGCAAGAATAATATCTTCGATTTTGAAAAGTCCGCTCGGCAAATACACGCCTTTCGTTCCCGTCGCATAGGCTTTCAATGCGGTTTTGAGATTTAGAAAATCATTGTCCGCATAAAATGCGTCAAGCGCGTCGGCAACGTTCATCTCGTTGAGCAATGCAACGAGATTCTCTTCTTCCTTGTCGAGAACCGCGTCTATGCCGTCTTCGATATTCGCACCGTTTCCGTAGCCGAGTTCGACGAGAATTTTCAATGCGTCCTGCACGTTTTGAGCATCGAAAAGTCTCTGCTCTCCCGCAAGGGTGAGCAGTTTCGTTTCTCTGCTTTTTATCTGTGCGTTTTGGTAGACGAATTTGTTTGACATATCAGCCGAAGATTTCCTTTGCTATTTTGGTTTCCGTTTGCTCTCTCAAAAGCGCGACTTCCACTTCGAGAGTGAAGTTGTTGTCAACGCCGTTTTCGCTTATCACCACGCCGCCGTCAAAATCGCCGAATTTGTCCGCAAGTGTGAGTGAAATGCCCTTCTTTTTTGCAAAATCGGCAAGCGACTCTTTCGTAACTATATCTTTTTCTCTTTCGGATACGGTCACGACGTCGCCGTCCTTTGCGTTTTCGAGCATGGCGAAAATCAGCGCGCTATACTGCTCTTTGTCGAGATTTCTCAACTTTTCGAGCGTTTTTGCGTACACCGAATCGAGCACTTGCGTTTTTGCGGCAAGCAACAGTTTTCTTGCGTCGAGCTCGGCAACCGAGCGAGAGCGTTCGTCGATTTCAAGCGTGAGTCTGTCGATTTCCGTCTTGCTTTTGTACAAATAGTCTTTGCACTGCTTTGCGGCAAGAGAAATGATTTCGTCCGCTTTCTCGTTCGCCTCGCCGATTATCGCGTCGCCTTTGAGATTTGCGTCCGACAAAATTTTGTCGATTATTGCTTCTTTAGACATAGTTTATCAGCCAAGGAGTGCCGCGCTCGTAGCAACTTCGAGAAGGCTTTCGGTTGCGGGCATCATGACGCCGAGCAAAGAAACGAGAAGTGCCAAAACCGCGTAGGTTTCAACCATAACGGTGAGAATGATTGCTTTACCGCTTTCTTCGGGGCGTTTTGCAACGAGTGCGATACCGCTGCAAGCCACTTTGGATTGATAAAGCGCACTGATGAGACCGACGATTGCCATGGGAAGGCAAGCCGCAAAGATGCCGAGACCGCCGCTTACGGAAAGTCTTGCGACAGAGCCGAAAAGATCGATCTTTACGAACACCAAAAACGCAACGAGCAAGCCGTAGATACCTTGCGTACCGTCTCAAAACACGCCCGCACTTGAAAAACTCGCAAACGAGAGCGAACTT
>ERZ1024397.48-NODE-48-length-19231-cov-25.565029_pt1 | contig 19231 bp, 17 predicted proteins | sample MGYA00520786_ERZ1024397 | MGnify/ENA primary metagenome ERZ1024397 (study PRJEB33242, sample SAMEA3444275) | Homo sapiens | biome: Host associated; feature: Gastrointestinal tract; material: Stool | place: Uganda | collected 2011-01-01 ... | reverse complement strand
ACCACGCTTTGTGCGCCAGGCAGTAGCCAACAACACGGCGCAGTCGCTCGTACTTCACACACAAGGGCTCCCGCACGTCAAAAACAAGCGAACTTGTGCGTGAGTAAGAAAGATGAAAGCGCAGTTTTTGGCGTGTGGGAAAAAGGAACACAAAGACCAAAAGGCAAATGATTGCAACAGATTGTAATCATTGCAAAACGGGCTTGTGTGTGACGTAAGCTCGGCGCTTATTTGCTCGCCGCCGTTGCGGCTCGTGTTCCGTCTTTTAAGTTGCATATTCCGTGAATAAGTGTCCCTTGAATAGGCAAAGTGCGTATATAAGTTTTTAATAAGTTCACGGCTCTACAATGGGTGAGCGTTTGAAACTCTAAATGCAAGTTTCCCCTTTCCTCAGGTGTTTCCCCTATCACCGTTCCCCCTTACAAGGGAACCCACGGTGCCCGCATAGCGGGGGACAACACTCAGCACTCGCATAGAAAAGTGCCGTTCACTCATTATGCCACCACGCTTTGTGCGCCGGCTACGCAACAACACGGCGCAGTCGCTCGTACTTATCGTCAAGCTCGGCGTTCAATACGGTCGCCGCCTTGCGGCTTCAATTACGTCTTCGAAGTTGCACAGTCCGTTTATAAGTACGCCCTGAAATTATATCGTTTGTAAAACCGCGATAAATAGATGAAGAACAAGGAAACACCCATCCGAAACAAAACCCAACGTACATTTAGTACGTGATTTTGGAGCGGATGGGTGTTGACGAAGTGTTATTCGCTATTTAGCGTGGTTAAAAACGGCAATATTGAGATGCATAACAAGAAAGGCACGACTTGAAACAAAACCCAACGTACAAGCAGTACGTGATTTTGGGGCAAGCCGTGCCTGACGAAGTTAGGCGCTCAATAGTGCCGTTTTAGTCGACGCGGAGAGCATCGACAACATTCTTCCTTGACGCTCCGATTGCCGGCAAAATACCGGAAATGACGGTGAGTGCAAGGGATAGAACGACAAGAAGGAGAGCGTGCAAGGGATGGAAATGCAGGAGCGAGCCGATGCCGCTGACCGCTTTGATGATGAGCGATATGAGCGGGCAAAGGATGTAGGTCAGGACAATGCCGATGACGCCGCTGGCAAGACCGATGAGCGAAGTCTCGGCAAGGAAGACGTTGCGAATATCGCGCTTTCGTGCACCGAGTGCGCGGAGAATACCGATTTCGCGAGTACGCTCTATGACGGAGTTTGACGTGATGACACCTATCATGACGGTGGAAACGACAAGCGAGATTGCGGCAACCGCAATGAGCATTGCGGATACGAGATTGAGAATCGCATTGATGTTGTAAAGGAACATTGCCGAGACGTCGAAATATCCGTTTTGCTCGCCTTTTGCATTTTTATATGCGTTGATGTATTCTCCTGCGGCTTGTTTTTGTGTTACGTTTGCAGGATACACGGTGATATAACTTGACGCCTTGGACGCGCCGATTGCCTTGCAGAAATATGAGAATTTCAACACTGCGCCCGAAACGAGACTTGCGAAACCTTTGTTTTCGGTGAGTTCCACTTCATCGAGAAGTTCGTCGAACACGGTAATCATATTGTCCATATATTCGGGTTGTCTCTGGAACGCCGCGACCTGACTGTTGTACGCTTTTTCGAGTGCCCATTCGGCAAGTTCGGGTGTAAAACAAAGCGCGGAGTTGACGTAGGAACGCATACTCTTCTCTTTCTGGCGAATTACACCAACGATTTTGAGTTCGTTCTCCGCTCCGTCGTAAAGGCTTTGCAAATCGCCTTGCGCAGAAGAAGAATATCCCCAAGTGAGATTGCTCGAATTGAAGTCGAGATTCTCATAGTAACCGTCTTCGTCGTTATACTTGTAATAGTCGTCGTTGTCGATGAGTTTGAACGTTTGTCCGATGAAATAATCGGAAGTTATCTCGTCGGCTGTGAGTTCGACGGGTTTGCCGTTTTCACCGAGCACGAGATTGCCGTCCGCATCCTTTTTATAGAGTTCGATGCCAAACGTCGTGAGCAAAGATTTGTTTATCGAGTTGTCGTCGTTGACGCAAAGCAAAATTTCGTTTTTGTTTTGCGGATAGCGACTGTTTTCACCGATAAGGTCGTATTCTTTGAGCATGGTTTGCTCGTCGCCCACGAGCGTCTGCCAGAATTTGGATTGCAATCCGTTCTCACCGAAAACCGTCGTGGCTATACCCATTGCGCTGGTCGGCTCGGGATTTTGCGACACGTCGAGATATTTGACGTCTCCGTTCGCGTCGTAACTCTTGCGCACTAGATTGTAGCGAAGTCCGTATGAAACGCTCATAGCGTCGTAGTCTTCTTTGGGCATGTTCTTCATATACGCCGTGAATTCTTCGCTCAAATCGTTTTTGGTCACGCCGTCAAGGAACACGTCGATAAATTTCGTTATAAACCCGAGCGAACTGCTGTCTCCACCCTGATTTATGCCGATTTTGTCGGTGTCGGGATACGACGCCGGGTCTTGCTCTTTTGTGAAATTGAGCATAAGGTCCATAACGGCCGAATCCTTGATGTTGTATTGATATATGCCGAGCGGAACGCCTGCAAGCATTTCGGTTTGCATTTTGTCAACGTAAATATTGAAGCCGTTTGATATGGAAAGAACGAGTGCAAGACCTATTATGCCGATAGACCCCGCAAATGCGGTCAGGAACGTACGACGTTTCTTCGAGATAAGATTGCGAAGACTGAGCCCAAACGCCATACCCGCGCTCATGGACGTTGGTTTGAACGCCTTGTCCTTGCGCTTTTTCTTCTTGGAAAGGCTGTTGAGTCCGAGTTTGTCGAAAAGTTCCTTTGTATCGCCGCCGATTCTCTTCATCGCGACTTTGCGCTTGTGGTTGGAAACTTTCTTTTTCTTCTTGGGCTCTTGTGTCTCGTCTTGCACACTTTGAACGTTTATCTCTTCGCTTTGTGAAGGTAAAACGTCGGTTGTGACGATTTCCGTCAAGTCGGTTTGCGCTTTTTCGTTTTCGTCGACGATAAATTCTTCTATGCTTTCAACGGTTTTGCCGTCTTCTGCGGCCGCAGTTTCTTCACTTGACGGAAGTGCCTTTTTCTCTTCTTCGGGATTGAACGGATTTGTATCTTCGATGAGTTCTCCGTCTTTGAATTTGCAAATACGGGAGCAATATTGATACGCAAGTTCCGCGTTGTGCGTGACCATGATGACAAGGCGAGTCTTGGAAATCTCTTGCAAGATATCCATAACCTGCACGCTCAATTCACTGTCAAGCGCACCCGTGGGTTCGTCTGCCAGAATGATTTTGGGGTCGTTTACGATTGCACGTGCAATAGCGACGCGCTGCATCTGTCCGCCAGAAAGTTGATTGGGACGCTTGTTGATTTCCTCGTGCATATTGACTCTGTGAAGAGCCGCCACCGCTTTTGCCCTGCGAGTCTTTTTCTTTTCGCCGACAAGTTTCAGAGCAAGTTCGACGTTTTCAAGAACGGTCAGATGCGGAATAAGGTTGTACGACTGAAAAACGAACCCTATCGTCGCATTTCTGTATGCGTCCCAGTGTTCGTCGTCAAATTCCGCAGTGGACACTCCGCCGATGACGAGATCGCCGCTCGTGTAACGGTCAAGTCCGCCGATTATGTTGAGCATGGTGGTTTTTCCGCAGCCGCTCGGGCCGAGAATTGCGACAAATTCACTCTCCCTGAAATTGAGCGAAACTTTGCGCAATGCGTGCACCGTCGTGGTTGCAGTCGGATAATCTTTTACGATGTCTTTAAGTTGAAGCATAACGCACCCCTTTTATGCCGTCTGTTTAATGCGTACGGCGCACTTGCGCCGAGTTTTCAATCTCTGCTTTTACACGGCAAAGCAAACCGCTTCGCCGAAAAATCCATCCCTGTTTTTGTATGTCGATATTATTCGTTGTCTTTGTTTGTGTTTTCTCTTTCCGCTTTCGTGGATTGAAGCCACGCAAGTCCGCGACTTACGACCGCCGCAATATTCTTGCACAATTCTTCAAGAGTTATACTGCTCTTGTGGTTGAACCAGATTTTGAAACATTCCGTCATACCTGCGACGATGAACGCGGCAATGTATCTTGCCTTGCCGATGTCCGTGCCGTCGTTTGCTTCGGTGATAAAGTGTACGTATGCCGTGACGAATCTATCGCTGATTTTGTCGAGAAGTTGTCCGGAATTGTTGCTTGAAAGTATGTAGCGATTGTCACGATCTTGTTCGGTGATCTCTCTTGCAAGCGCACTGAAAAGCGGATACGGGTCTTTCATGCTGTTGAGAAGATCCGCTTCGCTCATGATTTTGTCGATACGGGCAACGATTTCGTTCTCGATGTCTGCGCGAACGTCGCCGACCGTGTCGTAGTACATATAAAACGTGCTTCTTGTGATGTTGGCTTTTTGAGTGAGTTCGCTTATGGAAATGTCCGCCATATCCTTTTGCTGCACGAGTTGTTTGAACGCTTCGAAAATTGCGTTTTTGGTCTTTACAACTCTTTTGTCGATACCGCCGTTTTTCATGTTTTTTGTCCTGCCGTTTTGTTTTTGTTTTTTTGTATTTTGCGCGTTTTACCGTCCATTCGTCCGATATTTAAACGCAATTATATTGCAGTTTGTATTTTATCATATAATTGTACGGTTTTCTATGGTTTTATAAAATATTTATGAAATTAATAAATTATTAAGATTTGCACACAATACGTACACCGACAAAGCACACAAGGAGAAAAAATTATGAAGATAAGAAAACAACGAAAAGCACGCGCGGCACTCAGCCACAGCAACCTTTCAAAACACGAGAATCTGCGTTCTCTTTACGATCCGAACGGCAGTTATACGGGCACGCCGGCGCACCACGGCTACCCCACCGTCCCCGACGGCGAAGAACCCGTGCAGGACGTTGATGACTTATAAACAAAAGCCGTCATTGCGGCAATAGCATCGCTTGCTTGCAAGCAACGCCGAGAGCCGTATTAGGCTTTTGTTCTACTAACCGCGCCGAAAATCTTTGCTATCAGTTTGGTCACGGACAAAAACTCCCGCCGCAATTTCGCAAGATTGTCGGCTTGGTGTTTCAAGCGGTGAAATTCTAAATTTTTCCTTGTCATGTTGAGCCTGCCGAAACATCCAGCCGTAAGGCGCATATCTTGCTTATTTTTTTCGCTACGCTAGATCCTTCGACTACGCTCAGGATGACAGTTTGGGTGGGACACCCACCCCCGAAACGAAAACCTATTCGGAGCGTACTTATTAACGGAATGTGCGACTTCGAAGACGGAACACGAGCCGCAACGGCGGCGAACAAATAAGCGCCGAGCAAGACGGTTGTACGAGAATGCGTGGCACTGTGTTGCGCAAGCCGCCACGCAGGCGAAGTGGCATAACAAGGGGACGATACTTGTCTATGCGAGTGCCGCCTGTCTTCCCCGCGAGCGACGGACTGTTTTGTAGAGAAAGCACTCTGTACGAGTGGTGGAAGAAATACCGGCGCGGTCCGGAAAGATGGGGCTTTCTATTTAGGGTTTCAAACGTAATACTTTTTTAGAGCCGTGAACCAATAAAACCTTATACACGCACTCTGCATTAGTTGAAAAGAAAAAGCACTCTTTGCGAGTGCTTTTTCTTCATGTCTTCTTCTAAATTTCTATTATTGTTCAGAAATTGCGCCGACGGGGCAACCGTCTTCACATGCTCCGCAATCGATGCATTGATCGGGATCGACAACGTATTTGCTGTCGCCTTCTGCAATTGCGCCGACCGGGCAAGTATCTGCGCACGCACCGCATTGGATGCACTCATCGCTGATAACTCTGGGCATAGTTTTTTCTCCTTACAAAATTGATTTGCTTTCGCTTGGCATTATATTAGCACAAACTTGCTTTTTTGACAAGCATAAATGCGTGCTTTTGAAAATCTCAATCACGGGCGGGATACAATCCGAAATAGCAGCCTGCAACTCTCGTGCGCTTTACAACGTACGAACGCTTTTCTCTAAAAACGGATATATCCCCCTTGTATCTGCAATTTTTGCAATCGTTGCCGTAAATCGTTTTGTACGGGCAATGCGCAAAGGTCATCAGTGCGATGTCCTTGCTCGGAGAATATCTCTTTATCCTGTCATGGGCGGCAAAATCTCGATATTCCAAAGACGGCTCATAGGCATACGCACCAAGTTGTTCCGCCGCCAAAACCGCATACCCGTTAGCGATATTATGCCCTTGCCCTGCCACTATTTCGTAGCCTTTTTTTGCAAAATGCAAACCGTAAACGTTGTGCGATACGAGCGTTTTTATTTTCGGCATATCGGCAAGCAGTTTTTCTATCGCCGCAATATCTTTTCCGTTTGCAATTATCGGCATACCGAGCGCGACTTCGCTTTCGTCCAAATCGTATTCGTCAAGCAGTCTTTTCACTGCCGCAACAGAATATACGCTTGGATAGATTGCCGTTTTCTCGCCTTTTTTGGCAAAATCGCCGTATTCGTTTTCCCTTGCGACGAAAAGTCTCTCCGCCTTTACGTTTTCAAATTTCATGGCAAGATATTCGTCGATTTTTTCTTGATTTATCCCGACTTTTTTTGGTGAATTCGCGTTGATAATTTCTTCTTTAAGCGCACAAAGCACGTCTCTTCGCAAAGCGTTGATTACCGACTTCGGCGCAAACACTCCGTCGGTGTCAACCGTGCAGTTTCTCACTGTGAAACCGCTGTCCGCCGTCTTCGAGCACGACGTTGCAATATCTTCTGCGCTCGACGGGGCGTTCTGCGCTTTTTCAAGCAAAACGTCCGTCGTTTTAATGACGGTTATCGGTTGTCTCGAAACGCTCGTCGCGCTTATTTCGAGCGGCTTACCCGCCTTTGCGCACACCGCTACGTCAATCGGCACGTATCTCTTCTCGGACAGTGCGATTTTGTCTCTTTCGGCATCGCATATAAGATTGACCTGCCAGCCGGGCTTCGCTTTCGTCTTGCTTATCACGCTGTAAACGCCGTTTGAAACCTTGCTTGCCTGCCCCACTCCGAGACTTGCTTTTTCGACGTCTCCGTCAAAGAATTTGAGCCCGTCGCCCTTGTTCAATTCTTTGTCGGAATTGATGAATATCTCAAAAAGTCCGTCCTTGAATTCCTTGACCGATTTGACGTATCCTATTTTCACTCCCGTGTGATTGTTGAATCTCTTTTCGACCACAAACGGCGTGCCGTCGTCGAGATAGGCGCGTTCGAGATACTCTCCGCGAGAATATGCGACTTTCAAATCCCGCATTTCGCTTTTGCTCGGAATATAATCTCTGTCACGGCTTGCAAAATCCACTGCTTTTCTATACGTTTGCACCGTCGTTGCGACGTAGCCTTCGCGGCGCAATCTGCCTTCGATTTTGAACGAGCAAACGCCTGCCCTTGCAAGTTGATTGACGCTCTTTGCAAGGCACAAATCTCTTGCGCTGAAAAGATAACCGTCATCTTCGTCCTTGCCGGCCTTTGCCTTGTACGAAAGACGGCACATCTGTTTGCAAAGTCCGCGATTGCCGCTTGCGCCTTGCTCGACGCTTGACAGATAGCAATTCCCCGAAAAAGCGATGCACAGCGCACCCTGAACGAAATATTCTATTTCAAGGTCGGTGTTTTCTTTGATTGCTTTTATATCTTCGAGTTTCGTCTCTCTTGACAGTACGACGCGACTTACGCCCAGCTCTTTTGCCACTTGCGCACCATAGAGATTGTGCACGCCCATTTGCGTGCTTGCGTGCAAACATATATCGGGAAAACAATCTTTAAGGACTTTGCAAACACCTATATCCTGCACCAAAAACGCGTCGACTTTTGCACAAACGGCACTTTTAACAAGCGAAATAAGCCTTGTAAACTCTTCGTTCTGCAAAACAGTATTTATAGTAACGTAAACTTTCGCGCCGTAAAAATGGGCGCGTTTCACCACGTCCGCAATATTTTCGGACGTAAAATTTTGCGCTTTCATGCGCGCGTTAAAGTCGTCAAGCCCGAGATACACTGCGTCCGCTCCGCTCATAAGCGCGGTCTCAAACGCCGTCATATCTCCTGCGGGTGCAAGAAGTTCCAACATGCTTTCAGTATATCACACGAGAGATTGGTATGCAATAAAGTTGCAATCTATTGCTATACGAAAAAAAATTGCTATAATTAAGCTATGAAAAGTTTTCTCTGTCCCGTATGCAAAAATCCGCTTTGCGAAAGCGAAAAATCAGCCGTCTGCAAGAACGGTCACGTTTTCGACCGCGCAAAAGAAGGCTATTTTTACCTTCTCAATCCGCAGGACAAGAACTCGAAAGACCCCGGCGACAACAAGGAAATGGTGTCGGCTCGCCGCGATTTTCTGGACGGAGATTTTTATCTGCCGCTTGCAAACGAAATCGCAAACGAGATAAACGAGCGTTTCCCCGAAAAAATAACGCTCTTGGACGCGGGCGTGGGAACGGGGTATTATTTGAACGCGCTCGCGCGTGCGCGTGGCAATGCGGACGACGAGTATTTCGGCGTTGACGTATCGAAACACGCCGTCAAAATTGCGGCAAAGAGAAACAAGGGCGCGCATATCGCCGTGGCAAGCGTTTTCGACCTTCCGTTTGAAGACGAAACTTTCGACGTTGTTACGTGCGTGTTTTCCCCTTACGCCATGCAGGAATACTCCCGAGTGCTGAAAGACGGCGGACTGCTGATAGTGGCGTATCCGTTCTCCGATCACCTTATCGAATTGCGCAGGGCTTTGTACGAAAACGTGAGAGACAACGCAACCGCACTGCCCGTATGCGACGACTTTGTGACGGTTTCGGAAAAGGAATTGAAATACGGCATCGTTGCTCGCGGAAAACAAACTGACAATCTGCTCACCATGACGCCATACGTATATCGCGCACCGAAGGACGCCGTGGGAAAAGTGAGAAACGAGAGCGAATTGTCCCTGACGTGCGATTTTCACCTGACCGCATTGAAAAAATCCCGAGCATATCAGCGTTGACAAATAAGTCGCGTTTATATATAATACAATTTGTTGATTTGTCAACATATCACTGTAAGGAAGAGAATTATGGACGAAAACAAGACCGTCGCAACCGACGAAATCGCAGAAACGATAGAAGACCGACAAGAACAAGTCGAAATCGCACAAACCACACAAACAGACGAATCGCAAGAGCAAGAAAAACCCGCAAAGAAAAAAGCGAAACTTCCCAAAGGCTTGCAAAAACTCGTTGACAAAATCAACGCCAACGAAAACGTGCGCCAAATGGTCGTGTTCACGCTGTTCAGTTTCATCTGCGGCGGCTCGCAACTTATACTCACGCTCGTGCTCACCCAACTCAAATACGCAGGCGGCGTGCTTGCGGAACCTTTCAAAGGTATTCCCGTCGGCAGCTTCTCTATCTTCGGCTATGAAACCACTGCGGAATTTATCGGCTTTTTGGTCGGTTCGATCACGGGACAAGTGCTGACGTTTGTGCTCAACAGAAAGAAAACCTTCAACTGCACCAACAACGTCGTGATTTCGGGCATAATGTACACCATCCTTGCCGTGTTTATCATCTTTATGCAAACCTTGCTCGGCGGCGCAATCACTTCCGCTTGCTACGGCGCAATGCCCGAACCCAGCAGTTTCGTAGGCTTGCTCTTCAACCTTGCAGGACAAGCGGTCGGCGGCATCGCGGCACTCATCATCAGCTTTTTGGGCAACAAATTCCTTGTCATGCGCAACTGGGGCAGCAAGAAATCAACCGCCGAAACGACGAACTCCGCTCCCACCGAAGAAAACTGATTTTCATATCACAAAAACATTGCAAAAGGCACGCGACCGCGTGCCTTTTCTTTTACGTTTATATTATACCCTGCCGATTTTTTCTCAAAACCGCATTATATCTTCTTCATTCTCCCTTGTATAAATCACCTTGCATTTCTACTTTCTGCGTAATGATTGTGACTGAAAAACTTTTCCCGTCCGCAGTGTACGGCTCTATTCTGATATAACGACATTCGTCTTCGTAATAATAGTAATTGCGATGTCGATCAAAAACCATTTTCCCAAGCACGACTTGCACATATCCGCCGCCGTCTTCTTCAAAAAACATCTCAAATCTGTAATATTTGTTTTTTCTCAAATCTTCCGCGACGATGTCTTTCACCGTTCCGATTCCGTCGGACTGCAAATATTCTTCTCTCGTGATTTCTGTCACTAAAAACTTTATTTTTTGCTTCTCGGGCAATTCTCCGTTGTTATCGCGCACGGTCAATTCTCCGTAAAACGTACCTGCCTGTATCTGTCTCAAACGACTTTTATTTTTTAAATTGACACAACAAACAACCGCAATCGTGATTGCGACCGCAAGAATCAAAACGCAAAAAAATACTTTTAGCGATATTTCAATTTTTTGTTCTTTTGTCAACGGTGTTTTGGAAATAAAACTCACCCCTTTTGTCCTATAATGTTCATTATGCCCTGTTAGGTCTCTCTGTTCCTATGTTTATCCGACAGGACAAACTTTTCCGTAATATTCAATGTCATCAACCGAATAATACAAGTCAAAATATATGTTGTCCTTTCGATATGCGTGCGGAGACAAACACACGGTATCTCCCGAGCCGCTCAAAAATTTATATGTGTAAAATCTTCCGTTGAATGTCGATGAATCAAACGTCAAATCTTTCACAACTCTATTATCTTCGGTTAAAACCGCAAATTCAATCCTGAAAAATTTGTTTCCGACAACGTCTTTCACCACGTTGGTTGATTTAGCTTCGTCAAATGCCGACTTTTCAATTTCAATTAGCGACAATTCTATTGCAAAACTTGCCGTATCCGCATTTGAAATATACGCATTTCCGCAATAATTTCCCTGCACAAATTTTATTTTCTCCGTAAGACTCACCCGCACACACGCCACAACAATTCCCACAATGCATAATACCGCAGCAAGTACACTTACCACGATTACGATTATTTGTTTTTTTGTCAATGGTGTTTTGGAAATAAAACTCACCCCCATACATCTTATCCTTCACTCTTATACTATCATACGATCATCTTGTTTTCAAGGGCAAATTTTTGCACACTATATGTTGTGGCAAATGCTTTGCCGTGACAAAAAATCCGCAATTCAATAGGGCGCGTTAGATTGCCGTTTGCGTTTTTACATACCCGTTTACATTGCCAAAAACACGCATTTTTAAGACACGAAAAGTGGAATTGACAAATTGCGGCATTTTTCTACAAATACACAATATGTAGTGTTTCTCAAAAAAGTTTCACACTTTATTTTGCGTTTTTTTGTGTTTCGCCCTTGACATATCGGGCGTGCTTGTTATAATAAAAGGGCACATTTTCAAAAGGAGATTTTCAATACTATGTTGAACATCAAAAAAAGAGACGGAAACATCGTTCCGTTCAACCTTAACAAAATCAAAGTCGCAATCGAAAAAGCGTTCGACGCAGTAGGCAAAAACTACAGCGACGACATCATCGATATGCTTGCTTTGCGCGTTACGGCAACTTTCAACGACAAGGTGAAAGACGACTGCGTGAGCGTTGAAGACATTCAAGACGCAGTGGAAGTGGTTCTCATTCAATCGGGCTACGTAGAAGTGGCGAAGGCATACATACTTTACAGAAAACAACACGAGAAACTTCGCGAGATGAACTCCACGATGCTCGACTACAAGAACACCGTCAACAACTATCTCAAAATCAACGACTGGCGTGTGAAGGAAAACTCCACCGTGACGTACTCCGTCGGCGGTCTTATCCTGTCCAACTCGGGCGCGGTGACGGCAAACTATTGGCTGAGCGAGATATACGACGATGAGATCGCAAAGGCGCACCGCGAAGCGCAAATTCATATCCACGACCTTTCCATGCTCACCGGATATTGCGCCGGTTGGTCGCTCAAGCAACTCATCAAGGAAGGCCTCGGCGGTATCCCCGGCAAGATTACGTCTTCCCCTGCGGGACACCTTTCCACACTCTGCAACCAAATGGTCAACTTCCTTGGCATAATGCAAAACGAATGGGCAGGCGCACAAGCGTTCAGCTCTTTCGACACCTATCTTGCTCCGTTTGTCAAAGTTGACAATCTTTCCTACAAAGAAGTCAAACAATGCATCCAGTCCTTCATCTACGGCGTCAACACGCCGTCTCGTTGGGGCACGCAAGCACCGTTCACCAACATCACGCTCGACTGGGTCGTGCCAAACGACCTTGCGGAACTTCCCGCAATCGTCGGCGGCAAGGAGATGGACTTCAAATATAAGGATTGCGAAAAAGAAATGGCAATGGTCAACAAGGCGTTTATCGAGATTATGATCGAAGGCGACGCCAACGGCCGCGGATTCCAATATCCTATCCCAACCTATTCCATCACAAGAGACTTCGACTGGTCAAACACCGAAAACAACCGTTTGCTCTTCACGATGACGGCAAAATACGGCACTCCGTATTTCTCCAACTACATCAACAGCGATATGGAACCGAGCGACGTGCGCAGTATGTGCTGCCGCTTGCGTCTCGACCTTCGCGAACTCCGCAAAAAATCGGGCGGCTTCTTCGGAAGCGGCGAATCCACGGGTTCTATCGGCGTCGTGACGATCAATATGCCGAGAATCGCTTACATCTCCGAGACGGAAGAAGACTTCTTCAAAGAACTCACTCGTCTCATGAACGTGTCCGCTCGCTCTCTCAAAATCAAGAGAAACGTCATCACCAAGTTGCTTGACGAAGGTCTCTATCCCTACACAAAACGCTATCTCGGCACTTTTGGCAACCACTTCTCCACAATCGGTCTCGTCGGCATGAACGAAGCGTGCCTGAACGCAAAGTGGGTGGGCAAAGACATGACGCACAAAGAAGCGCAAGAATTCACCAAGAAAGTGCTCAACTTCATGCGTGAAAAACTCAGCGACTACCAGGAAGAATACGGTGATTTGTACAATCTCGAAGCAACGCCGGCAGAATCCACTTCCTATCGTCTTGCAAAACACGACAGAGAAAGATATCCCGACATCATCTGCGCAAGCAATATGGACAACGTGCCCTACTACACCAACTCTTCGCACCTTCCCGTCGGATACACAAGCGACATCTTCTCCGCTCTCGACATCCAAGACGAATTGCAAACGCTCTACACGTCCGGCACGGTCTTCCACGCGTTCCTTGGTCAGAAACTCGACAGTTGGCAAGCGGCGGCAAATCTCGTGAGAAAGATTGCAGAAAACTACAAACTGCCCTACTATACACTCTCCCCGACCTACTCCGTTTGCCAAGAGCACGGATATTTGGACGGCGAGCAATACACCTGCCCAATCTGCGGTAAGAAGACGGAAGTGTACAGCCGTATCACCGGTTACTATCGCCCCGTGCAGAACTGGAACGACGGCAAGCGCGCAGAGTTCAAAGAGCGCAAAGTGTACGACATCGCAACGTCTCAATATCACGGCAAACACGTGGAAGAATTCAAAGAGAGCAAAGAAAACAACACTCAATGCGCTCCCAAGGCGGAAGAAAAACACGAATGTGCTTGCAACGCTCAAAAAGGTGCGGACGAAGGACTTTTGATCTTCACCACCAAGACTTGCCCCAACTGCAAAATGGCAAAAGCCATGCTTGACAAAGCAGGCATCGCTTACACCGTCATCGACGCAGAAGACAACAAGGATCAAACTCTTGCTTTCGGCGTGAAGAAAGCCCCCACGCTTCTCGTCCCCAACGGATCGGGATACGACGTGTACGACAACGCAAGCAAGATCAAAGGCTATATCGAGTCTAGAAAATAATCTCAACTCAAACTGCGGTATGGCAAACGCCATACCGCTTTCTTTTTGAAAGGAGCGAAAAACCATGGACAAATTCGATATCATCGTGATAGGCGCAGGCCCTGCGGGCATGACCGCCGCACTCAATTGTTTGAGAGCCGGCAAGACCGTTCTCGTTCTCGAAAGCGACAGTTTCGGCGGACAAATCGCATACTCTCCGAGAGTGGAAAACTTCCCGTCCTATCAAAAAATCGCAGGCGCGGAACTTATGGACAAACTCTATGAACAGATCTCGGAATGGGGCGCGCAAATCGAGCTTGAAAAAGCAGAAAAGATAGTTAAAACAGGCAAAACGTTTACGTTAACCACCGATTACAACACGTACGAGTGCAAATCCGTCATCCTTGCAACCGGCGTGAAACCGAGAAAAATCGGCGTTGAAAGAGAAGACGAACTCGTCGGCAGCGGCGTAAGTTATTGCGCGCTTTGCGACGGCGCGTTCTACACAGGCGAAGACGTCGTCGTCATAGGCGACGCAAACACCGCGCTTCAATATTCTCTCGTTCTCAGCGGCTATTGCAAGAGCGTGCATATCTGCACTTTATTTGACAAATTCTTCGGAGACAAAGCGCTGCTCGATCTCGTGCTTGCCCGCCCGAACGTCAAGTATACGCACAATCTCTCGCTCAAAGAGTTTATCGGGGGCGACGAACTCGAAGCTCTTCGTTTTGAAAACACCGTGACGCACGAACAAGTGGTCGTAGACGCAAAATGCGCTTTCATCTGCATCGGACAAGTGCCCAACAACAAAGCCTTTGAAGATCTCGTGCAACTTGACAAGGCAGGCTATATCGTTGCAGACGAAAACTGCACGACGTCTTGCGAAGGTGTTTTCGTTGCGGGCGACTGCCGCACGAAGAAAATCCGTCAACTCGTCACCGCCGCGTCCGACGGCTCTATTGCCGCATTCAACGCATGCAACTACGTTGACTCCCTTTGATAGAAATCGTATTGAAAAAAACGTTTAGTTTTTTATAAAGCATATAAAAAACACCGCAAAACGCGGTGTTTTTCTTTTTACCGGATTAAACGTTGCGAAGATAAGGAAACGACGCAATCAAAGTTTTGATTCGACCAGTGAGAGCAGCACTTTTTTGCCGTCTTTCATCACTATGTAAAACATATCCCCCATTTCATCGTCGACGAATTCGATTCCTTCTACGTTTTCGATTTCGTCGGTGACAAGTTGCGCTATTGCGGAAAGCAATTCTTTCATGTTTTCTTCTCCTTTGCGTAGTAATTAAATTATATGTCCCCTTTTAGACAAAATCAATACATTTTGTACAAAAGTTAGCATACTGTTTGTAAAATAATGTCGGAGATTGTCGATTTATGTCAAAATTCCACGAAAGACTTGCGGGGCTGATTATCGAGAGCGAGACGAGCGTGCAAGAATTGTCCGAAAAATACGGTTTTTCGCTGTCCGCCCTCTACAAATGGTTGCGCGGGGTCTGTTATCCGAGTTTTGACAATCTCGTTCTGCTTGCAGACAATTTCGGTTGCTCGGCGGATTATCTGCTCGGACTTAAAGACGACGAAGTCGAGTATAACGCAAACGAGCAACGACAGCCGTTCGACGTCTTATTTTCCGACCTGTTGAAAGAGAAAAACGTCAGCGAATATCGTCTCGTAAAACAAACGGGGCTCGCAAGAAGCAAGGTTGACGAATGGAGAAAAGCGGCGTCTTTGCCAAGCGTCGAAAGCCTTGTTCTCGTTGCAAAATTCTTTGACGTAACCGTTGACCGTCTAGTCGGCAGAGAGTAAAAGCCACGAAAAAAGCACCGAATCGGTGCTTTTTCTTTTGCCGTTTTACAATATGTTTTTGACTTCCGAGAGCCGCGACACGATGTAGTCGCACTTTACGTCTGACGTAGGCTCGTTTCTATGATTGTACCAAATCGTTTTCAATCCGTATTCGCATGCGCCTTTGATGTCGGCAGAAAGAGAGTCTCCTATCATCACGACGTCCTGCGGTTTCACATCGGGCAACGCCTTAAAGCAAGCGTCGAAAAACTCTTTTTGCGGTTTTGGAAAACCTATCTCTTCGGACACGAAATATCCGTCGATATAACCGTCGAGTTCCGCCCTTTTCATACGGTTGGTCTGCTGATGCATCGACGCGTTGGACGCCACGTACACTTTGTATTTAGAGCGGAGATATTCAAGCAAATCTCTTGCGCCGTCCACAAGAATTGCCGACTCGTGAAAGTTTTCTCTGAACGCAGTCTCAAACGCGATGCCGTCCGCTTTTATGCCCAACTTGTCAAACACGATTTGAAATCTCGTGTCAAACAACTTCTCTTTGGTCACTTCTTTTTTTTCGAGCCTGTGCCAAAGGTCGAGATTGATGGGATGAAAGGTGTCCACGAGCGTTGTCGTGTACGGCACGCCGAATTTGTTGCACGCGCTTTTTATTGCGTCGTTTGCGCACTTGGTGAAATCGAGAAGAGTATCGTCTATGTCAATGAATACAACCATTTGTGCCCTTTTTATCTCACGATGATTGCGTCGCGTTCTGCGCCGACGGAGATGTATTTGATCTTGCAATCAACCGCTTTTTCTATAAATTCGATATACTTTTGCGCATTGAGCGGCAAGTCTTCAAACTTTCTGCAATTCACAGTGGACTCGTTCCAACCGTCGAGATACACGACGTTCGGTTTTGCGATATTGAGTGCTTCTCCGCTCGGGAATTCGTCGACGGTCTTGCCGTTTACGTCGTAACTTACGCACACGGGGATTTTTGCCATTGTGTCGAGAATATCGAGTTTGGTGAGTGCGATTTCGTTTGCGCCCTGCACCATACAGCCGTATTTAGACGCGACCACGTCAAATCCGCCGACTCTTCTGGGTCTGCCCGTTGCAGCGCCATATTCTCCGCCCGCTTTTCTCAATTCTTCCGCTTCGTCTCCGAACATTTCCGCCGTGAACGGACCTTCGCCCACGCAAGTGGAATATGCTTTCATAACGCCGATTGCGTTTTCGACTTTATGGTTGGGGATACCCGCGCCCACAGGACCGTACGCCGTGATGGTGTTGGAACTGGTGGTGTAAGGATAAATGCCGAAATCGATGTCTCTGAGTGCGCCGAGTTGCGCTTCGAGCATGACGTTCTTGCCGGCTTTGAGTGCTTTGTCGAGATAGTAGCCCGTGTCGCAAATGTAGTCTTTGAGCGGAGTGCCGTATTTGTCAAACCATTCGAGCAATCCGTCGACGGTGTATGCTTCCGCGCCGTATGCGTCTTTTATCATAAGGTTCTTCCAGTCAACGATTGTTTCGAGACGGGAGCGGAGATATTCGGGGTGCAAAATGTCGCCCATGCGGATTGCTTTCTTCATATATTTGTCCGCGTATACGGGAGAGATTCCGCGACGAGTAGAGCCAAACTTTTTGTCGCCGAGTCTGTCTTCTTCAAGGCAGTCCTGCGCAACGTCGTAAGGACAACAAACGATTGCTTTGTCGCTGATTTTGAGATTTGCGGGAGTTATGGAAATTCCGCCGTCTCTAAGTCTTGCGATTTCCTTGCAGAGATGCTCTATATCCACGACCATACCGTTGCCCATAACGTTGACCTTGTCTTCTCTCAAAATGCCCGACGGCAAAAGATTGAGAACGAACTTGCCTTTTTCGTTTATGACGGTGTGTCCCGCGTTGTTTCCGCCTTGATAGCGGACGACCACGTCTTGAGATTCGGAGAGCAAGTCAACCATACGGCCTTTGCCTTCGTCGCCCCAGTTGATACCAACGATTGATGTAAGCATTGTTATATCTCCAAAAATATATTTTCGTATTTCTCGGCACGAATAATCGCGCCGTTTATCTTTGATTTCAGACCGTAACCGCGCCCGTTTCGATTGCGTCTTTGGCATTCTTATCAAGAAGCGGATCAACCACTTCCGATACGTATTCTTCCACCTGTTTTTCCGCTCTTCCCGTAAACGATTTCACGTCAACGATTTCGTCGATTTCTTCTTTTGTGAGTTTGAAAATCGGGTCGTTTTCTATACGCTTCAGAAGGTCGTTGTCCGCACCGTCGAGTTTTATTGCCTTTGCGGCGTCAACCGAATGACGACGTATCGCCTCGTGCAAAACCTGTCTGTCTCCGCCTTTGTGCGTCACGCAATACATAAGAATGTTTTCGGTCGCCATAAAAGGTATTTCGTTGTCGAGATTTTTTGCAATTATGCGCGGATAAATGGTTAAACCGCTTATTATGTTGTCATAAAGTGCCAATATTGCGTCAACCGCCAAAAACGCTTCGGGTATTGCGATGCGTCTGTTGGCACTGTCGTCAAGCGTCCTTTCAAACCATTGCGTCGATGCGGTGATTGCAGGATTGAGACTGTCGCAAAGCACGTATCTTGCAAGCGACGCCATACGCTCGCTTCTCATCGGGTTGCGTTTATACGCCATTGCCGAAGATCCGATCTGTCCCGACTCGAAGGGCTCTTCCACTTCTTTGAGATGAGACAATAGCCTTATATCGTTTGAAAATTTCGTTGCACTTTGCGCTATGCCGCAAAGCACGCTCATAACGTTGTAATCGACCTTTCTCGAATAGGTCTGACCGCTCACGGCGTACGTCCCGACAAAGCCCGTTTGCTCTGCAATCGACTTGTCGAGAGCCTTGACTTTTTCGTCGTCTCCGCCGAAAAGTTCCATAAAACTCGCCGCGGTACCCGTCGTACCTTTGCAGCCGAGAAGGCGAAGTCTTGAAAGTTGAAAATCAAGATTGTCAAGGTCGCTGACAATGTCTTGAAGCCAAAGCGTCGCGCGCTTGCCCACCGTCGTCGGTTGCGCCGCCTGAAAATGTGTGTACGCAAGAGTTGCAAGTCCTTTGTTTTTCACGGCAAAATCTCTGACCGCTTTTATGCAAGACAACAATTCTCCGCGAATGAGCAAAAGCGCGTCTCTCATCTGAATAATATCTGTGTTGTCTCCTACAAAACAACTCGTTGCGCCGAGATGAATGACGGGCTTTGCCTTGGGACATTGATAGCCGAAAGTCAAAACATGCGCCATTACGTCGTGGCGAACTTCCTTTTCGCGTGCGGCGGCGTAATCGTAATCGATGTCGTCGACTTTCGCTTCCATTTCGGCTATTTGCTCGTCAGTGATGTCTATGCCGAGATTTTTTTCCGCCTTTGCAAGAGCGACCCAAAGTCTGCGCCACGTGCCGAACTTAAAGTCGGGCGAGAAAACGTATTGCATCTTTTTGCTTGCGTATCTTTGGCAAAGCGGTGACACGTATGCGTCCATAAAAACTCCCAAAAACAAAAAGTGTTCAAATTCATTTTAACCGATATGGTTAAAAAAAAATCGTGAACACTCCTGTCATCTTTTTTATTCTATAAATAATATATCATTATAACGAATATCTGTCAATAAAAACAA
>ERZ1024397.46-NODE-46-length-19584-cov-15.540990_pt1 | contig 19584 bp, 14 predicted proteins | sample MGYA00520786_ERZ1024397 | MGnify/ENA primary metagenome ERZ1024397 (study PRJEB33242, sample SAMEA3444275) | Homo sapiens | biome: Host associated; feature: Gastrointestinal tract; material: Stool | place: Uganda | collected 2011-01-01 ... | reverse complement strand
AAATCAATAATCGAGGACTTTTTTATTAATAACAGGAGAGGATTACAGCGTTTTCTCGCAAGGGAAAATGAGTATAGTACGGAAATTATTTCTGTACTTAGCCAGATAAATCCTGTTATTTATACAACTGACAGGCCGGTAAGCAGGATGCGATTTACGGATTTGTTTCCTAAAAAGATTAAAGATAAGATTGGAATTATGGGCTTCCTTGATGCAAGAAGTGCAACCAACAATATTATTATAAGAATTGGTCAGACAGCGGATAAATTATGCAAATTAGACTTTGAAAGTGCATATAAGGTTCAAAGTGAAATTGATAAAGCATCAGCGGATTTTTGCGAAATTGCGGAAACTGCCATTGACGGAATAGTTAATGTTCCCGAACTTTTTAATAATAACAGCTCTAAGAAAATACTTGAAAGTATCGGTAATGTTACCAAATGTGAAGGCAACAGGGATAAATATATAGACTTACTCAATCGTGCAATTCTTGCGTTTGATAATGAAAATTACACAAAAGAAGAACTTAAACCGATTTTTTCGCTGTGGGTAGAGGGCTGGTCAGTAGAATTCAAAAGATGTGCCAAATATCTTACCGATGAAAGTATTGACTTCATGAAAAAGTATCTTTCAGAGGCAGAAATTAAAGTGGTGGAGGATAATTTTCGTAAAAGTCAGGTGTGATTTTGATGGTTTTTCCGGTTATAAGAGCTTAAGCTAAGGGAGTGGAATGGTTTGAAAAACAATACAACATTTTCATATATAGTTTTATTTATATCAATGTTTATTTTTAAAAAAGGTGGAAATTACTCCACCTTTTTTTCATTATGTTAATATTATTCAGTTCTGAGCGCTATAACAGGATCTTTCTTTGATGCTACCCTGGCAGGAATAAGACCTGCAATCAATGTGAGGAACACGCTTATTGCAATAAGGATAAGGGCACCCTTAAGCGGAAGAACCGCAACACCTGAAATTCCTGAGAATTTCTTGATGATTATGTTAATCGGTATGTTAAGCAGAAGTGTGAAGCCTATACCTATTATACCTGCAACGAGTCCGACAATCATTGTCTCGGCATTGAATACCCTTGAAATATCATGTTTGGAAGCACCGATACTTCTTAAAATACCGATTTCTTTTGTTCTTTCGAGAACAGATATGTATGTAATAATTCCAATCATAATTGATGAAACCACAAGTGAAATTGATACAAAGGCAATAAGTACATAAGATATTGCGTCAACAACTTTACTTACGGATGACATCATAAGACCTATGTAATCGGTATATGAAATTTCAAGGCTGTCATTACCTTCTGATTTGACTTTGTCATTATATGCTGAAATTATATCTGAAATGGCATCTTTTGATTCAAAGTCCTTTGCATAGATATTAATCTTTGAAGGGTTATCTGTTGTAACGTAGCCCAGTGCTTCAATATTATTTTTGTATGTATTTGAGCTTGACTGCTGTATCTGGCTCTTGAACATTTCAATTATTACATCATCAGAAAGGTTGGCAATGTAGGCACTGATTATTTTCTGCTGTTCTTCAGGAAGTGTACTTATATATGCATTAATATCATCCATTGTAAGTTCTATATCAACCGTTGAGAATGGAAGACCTGTAAGAACGTCTATATCAGGGTTATCAAGCTGTGCTTTAACTATATCTGACTTATTATTTTCCGAAACAATATAATCCACAAGGTTCTTTGTATAGCCGACAACGCCTGTAATTGAAGTAGCAACAGCATCATCTTTTGCAACTATAATTCCGGAAACTTTAACTTCAATACCATTGTCAATAAGCTGTTTTACATAATCTTCGCTGCTTGACATGTTCTTGTAGGCCCCTGTTGCTTCGTCATACCGGTAATATGCTGATGGAAGCACTACTTTAAATCTGAGATTTAAAAGATCCTCGTAACTATAGCTGCTTACTTTATCATCAAGCTGTTTGTTAAGATTAATCATTATATTTTTTAATTCGGATGAATTTCTGATACCCAGCGCATATAAAGAAACATCGGTAATCTGGTGATTCTTATCGGCTACAACAACAACTTCATTGTAATTGTCAGGCCATGAACCGGCAACAAGATCATACTGTGAATTAAGCAGGTCCTGATTATCAATCATCTGTGACCACATATCAGTGTTGGAAAATGAGGAAACAAGGGAAGATGACATTGTCTCATCGCTTACACCCCATATATCCTGATACAATGTGCTTGGATTGACTTTGTTAATTCCGCCGGAGTAATCTTTTGCATATACATTGAGAGGAATATCGTACTGGTATTGTACGTCAAGCACATAATCGCCGATATTGCAATCCGGGCTTTCAAGATATTTCTTTAGTTCAGAAAGGTTATTTTTCTTAACCTCCGCAGACATTGTATTAACAAGCTGGCTCATAACAGGGGCAGCATATATTCGGCCTTCTTCCTTATCTTCAATTGTGCCTGTCTCGCCCATCATGGAATTAAGCATACTTGAATAATCCACACTTTCATTTTCAATGGTTATAGGATATGTTGAAACAGTATCTTCCTGAACACGGTTTATGTATGCCTGAAATCCGGATGAAAGGGAAAGGATAAGGGCAATACCTATAATACCTATGCTTCCTGCAAAAGAGGTGAGGAATGTTCTGCCTTTTTTGGTAAGAAGATTCTTAAAACTTAATGAAAGTGCGGTAAAAAATGACATTGACACTTTCTCTTTTTTAATTTTTTTATCCAAAGTTCCGTCAACAGGAGAGATTACCTTGCCTGCAGGTATTTCATACGGAGCAGTATCATCGGTTACTTTACCGTCAAGGAGTCTTATGATTCGAGATGAATACTGCTCTGCGAGTTCAGCATTATGTGTAACCATGATGATGAGCTTGTTATCTGAAATCTTCTTTAAAATATCCATTACCTGTACGCTTGTTTCCGAATCAAGCGCACCTGTCGGCTCATCCGCAAGAATTATATCAGGGTCGTTAACAAGGGCTCTTGCAATGGCAACCCTCTGCATCTGTCCGCCCGACATCTGGTTAGGCTTTTTATTAATCTGGTCTCCAAGACCTACCATCTCAAGAGCTTCCACAGCACGTTTGCGGCGTTCTGTTTTTGATACACCGGATAATGTAAGCGCTAATTCAACATTGGACAAAACTGTCTGATGGGGAATCAGGTTGTAGCTCTGGAAAATAAAACCTATCTTGTGATTGCGGTAGGAATCCCAGTCTTTATCCTTAAATTCTTTGGTTGAACGGCCTCCTATAATCAGGTCACCGTCGCTATATCTGTCAAGACCGCCGATTATATTAAGCATTGTGGTCTTGCCACAGCCTGACTGGCCAAGAATTGATACAAATTCATGTTCACGGAAAGATATGCTTATGCCCTTTAAGGCGTTGACAACAGTATCACCGGATATATAGTCTTTGGTTATGTTATTTAACTGTAACATTCTGACCTCCATTGTAAATTTAATCTTACATACTTTAACATAAAATCAGGTGAAAATAAATAATGATTAAGTAAACAAATATTAAATTTATCTAAAAAAATCTTCTAAAAGAAAGGAAACTGTGCTATAATATCATCGCGTTTAGTTTGTAAACAGAAGAGGAGAAACAGAGTGTCACCCGAACATAAGGAAATGTCTGAGGAACAGTTACGCCGAAGACGGATTAATTTATATAAGAAGATTATTATTGGAATTGTAATTACGCTTATTTTGTTACCGACGTTGTTATGTATTATATTATTTTGTAAAGTCAATAAATTGTCAGAACGGTTAGACGACATAAAGACCGCATTGGCTGCAACGGAGAAAGAGACTACGGATAAAGTCATGGAATCTGAGCCGGATTCCGGAAATAATAAGAAACCGGCGGTAAACAGTGCCGATAAGCCGTCAAAGGACAGTGCAGATAAAGAGACGGACAGCGTGGTTAAAGAACTTTCTGATTCCGAAAAGATAGATAATGCACTGGCAGAGGGACGTAAGGTAGTGTATCTTACTTATGATGACGGTCCGAGTGCTAATACGGAAAAGCTGCTGGATGTACTTGACAAATACGGTATTAAGGCAACTTTCTTTGTTATCAAGACACCTGAATATGATGAATATGTAAAAGAAATTGTTACAAGAGGCCATACACTGGCAATGCATTCAACCACTCATGATTACCGCCATGTATACGAGAGTTATGATAGTTTTAAGGAGGAGGTTGATGTCCTTAGCAATTATCTTACGGAACTTACCGGTTTTACTCCTTTTGCATTCAGATTTCCGGGAGGTTCAAGTAACCAGCAGACAACACTTCCAATCCAGACTTTTATAAAGTATCTTGATGAAAAGAATATCGTATATTACGACTGGAATGTTTCATCGGGAGATGGCGGAAGTAAAGAATTGACAGTTGATGAAATATATAATAATGTAATTAGTGGTGTTGAAGGAAAGGATATATCAGTTGTGCTTATGCACGACTCGGAATACAGGGAAACAACTTTGCAGGCAACACCTAGAATAATTGAGAAATTACAGGAAATGGACGCATTAATCCTTCCTATCACAGAAGATACCGTTCCTGTTCATCACAATATTTAACCAGGAGGAAAGCAACAATGGGATTTTTTAAAGATTTAAAGCAGGATTTATCGCAGGCTGTAAATGAGCTTACAGAGGATGCGGCTAAGATTACATCGGATGAGTCAGAAAGTGTACAAGAGACAGTACCGGATGACGATGTTATGGTAGATACACTTAATGAAGAACCTGAAGATGCAGCCGAAGACATTGATGTGTCTAAGATGCTTGAGAATGTGGATACCAATGAAGAAGCGGTAACAGAAGAACCTAAAGCAGAAGAATCTGAGACAGAAGAATCTGAGACAGAAGAATCTGAGACAGCCGGACTTTTTAAGGAGCCTGAAAAAAAGAAAACAAAGAAAAATACAAAAGAACCTGTAGTAGAGCCTGTTAAGGAAGATGAACAGGAAGAAACGGATGAGACTACAATCATCTCAAGAGGTTTAAGAATCAAAGGAGATATCGAATCAAGCGGCTCTATTGAATTACTCGGTTCGGTTGAAGGAAATGTAAGCTGCAGCGGCAAGCTTGTTGCCAGCGGTAATATTACAGGTAATACCAATTCAAAGGAATTTTATTCAGACAATGCAAAAATAACAGGGGATATTAACTGTGAAGGTCCTGTTAAGATTGGCAACGGTTCGGTGATTATAGGTAATCTTTATGCACACTCCGCCGTTATAGCAGGAGCAATTAAAGGTGACATTGATGTCCACGGACCTGTAATAATTGATGCTACTGCAATTGTTATGGGTGATATCAAATCTGAATCCTTCCAGATTAACAGAGGAGCAGTTCTTGAAGGATATATTTCACAGTGTTATTCAGATAACAGTCCAAAGAAATTTTTTGGTGATAAATAAGAGAGGCTTTGACTATGAAAGAAAAAAGAATTTTATTAAAACTCAGCGGTGAGGCACTTGCAGGCGATAAGAAAACAGGCTTTGATGAAAGCACGGTTCTTGAAATTGCAGCACAGGTTAAGAAAATACATGACCTTGGAGCACAGGTTGGCGTTGTTATCGGCGGCGGTAATTTCTGGAGAGGCCGTTCAAGTGAGAATATGGATAGAACCAAAGCAGACCAGATTGGAATGTTAGCCACGGTAATGAATTGCATCTATGTTTCTGAAATGTTCAGAAGCACAGGCATGAAAACCGCAATTTTAACTCCGTTTATGTGCGGTTCTGTTACGGAACTTTTCTCAAAAGATCTTGCCAACAGATATTTTGAAGACGGCACGGTTGTATTTTTTGCAGGCGGAACAGGACATCCTTATTTTTCTACAGATACAGGAATTGTATTACGTGCAATCGAAATGGATGCGGATGCAATTTATCTTGCCAAAGCCATTGACGGTGTATATGACAGTGATCCTAAGACTAATCCTGCAGCTAAGAAATATGATGAGATTTCAATAGATGAAGTTATTAATAAAAAACTTGCCGTAATAGATATGACAGCATCCGTGATGTGCATGGAACATAAGATGCCTTTGGTTGTTTTCGGACTTAATGAAAAGGAAAGTATTGTCAATACTTATAACGGAAATTTCAACGGAACAAGAGTAACCGTTTAATAAATATAAGGAGATTACAATAATGAGTGAAATTATTAAAACATACGAAGAAAAAATGATAAAGAGCTGTGATACGCTTGCGGCAGATTATGTGACAATCAGGGCAGGAAGAGCCAACCCTCACATCCTTGACAAACTTAAAGTGGATTATTACGGAACACCTACACCTTTCCAGCAGGTAGCCAATGTTTCTGTTCCTGAAGCAAGAATGATACAGATCCAGCCATGGGAAACAAGCCTTTTAAAAGAAATCGAGAAGGCAATTCTTATGTCAGACCTTGGACTTACACCAACCAATGACGGTAAGGTTATCCGTCTTGTTTTCCCTGAACTCACTGAGGACAGAAGAAAAGAACTGGTTAAGGATATCAAGAAAAAAGGCGAAAATACAAAGGTTGCAATAAGAAACATCAGAAGAGATGCCAATGATGCAATCAAAAAACTCAGCAAAGATACAGATATGTCAGAGGACGAAGTTAAGAAAAATGAAGATTCAATCCAGAAACTTACCGACAAATATGTAGCCCAGGTAGATAAGATGATTGATGAGAAGTCAAAGGAAATAATGACAGTATAATTTGCGGAGATAGTTATGGATTTTTACAATGAAAAACTGGGACTCAATGTTCCTGAACATATTGCCATAATTCTTGACGGAAACGGCAGATGGGCTAAGAAAAGGTTTCTTCCCCGTAATGCCGGACATCTTCAAGGCAGCAGGGTTCTGGAAAGAATATGTGATGATGCGATTGAGATAGGATTAAAATATCTTACCGTATATGTATTTTCAACTGAAAACTGGAAACGCTCTGAAAGCGAAGTGCAGGGACTTATGAAAATACTCAGAAATTATCTCAAAACCTGCATAAAAAGAGCCAGGGAAAAGAATATGAAGGTTGTCATTCTCGGAAAGCAGGATATGCTGGACGAGGATATAATCCGGAGTATTAACGAACTTGAGGAATCAAGTAAAAATAATACCGGACTTGTATTTCAGATTGCACTTAACTATGGTGCAAGGGATGAAATGGTAAGAGCAATGAGAAAGATGACAAAAGATATGATTGACAAGGGAATTGCTCCGGAGATGATTACGGAAGATATGTTTGCATCATATCTTGATACCGCAGATGCTCCCGACCCTGACTTAATAATCAGGACAAGCGGGGAGAAGCGTATATCAAATTTCCTGTTGTGGCAGTGTGCATATTCAGAATTTGATTTTCCTGAAGTGTTGTGGCCTGACTTTAATAAGAAGCGCCTTATCGAAGCAGTTGAAAGATATAACAAAAGAGACAGACGATTTGGTGGAGTGAAGGAGGAATAACGTATGAAAACAAGAATAATCAGCGGTGCAGTACTTACCGTTATTTTAGTTGGTGCTGTTTTAGGCGGTGGAACTACGATGTTTATCCTTGCTGCAATAATAACTGCTCTCGGACTCTATGAACTCTATAAAGTTGTTGGAATTGAAAAAAAAGCATTGGGAATATGCGGATATATTTTAGCAGCATCTTTTTATACAATGCTCTGGTTTGATAAGTTACAGTACCTTGAGTATTTTTGTGTTGCCAGCGGTATTCTTACTATGTTCGTATATGTATGTAGCTTTAAAACAACAAGAGCCAAACAAGCGGCGTTTTCACTCCTTGGAATTTATTATGTAGCCATTCCTATTTCTTATATATACAGAATAAGAATAATGGAAAAGGGAATATTTATATTTATATTGGTATTTGTATGCTCATGGATTGCAGATACATTTGCTTACTTTACAGGAGTTAATCTTGGTAAACATAAACTTGTTCCCCACTTAAGTCCTAAAAAATCAGTCGAGGGTGCTATAGGAGGAATCCTTGGGGCAACTATCGTAGGTGTGGTATACGGACTTGTTCTGGGTAACTATTACAATGAAAGACTATGGCCGGCATTTGCGGTAATCTGCGTATTAGGTTCTTTTATTTCAATATTCGGAGATCTGGCTGCATCCGCAATTAAACGAAATTATGACGTTAAAGATTACAGCAATCTTATTCCGGGACATGGAGGAATACTTGACAGATTTGACAGTATGATTTTTGTGGCTCCGGTTGTATATATAAGTGCGGTTATTTTACTTCCACTATTAAAAGGATGATTAGTATGAAAAATATTGCTATTTTAGGGTCAACGGGTTCTATCGGAACCCAGACCCTTCAGGTAGTTCGTGATAATAATGACATTAAGGTCCATGCTATTGCAGCAGGACACAATATCAAAGCTTTGGCAGAACAGGTAAGGGAGTTCAGGCCAAAGCTTGTTTGCGTAGCAGAGGAAAAAAGCATAAATGAATTAAGGCTTCTGACACCTGATATTGATTACGAAGTGTGCTATGGAATGGAAGGACTTATCAGAGTTGCGACTTATGATAAAGCTGAAATAGTTGTGACAGCAATAGTTGGCATGATTGGTATAATACCTACTATTGAAGCTATAAAGACAGGACATGATATTGCCCTTGCCAACAAAGAAACTCTTGTAACTGCCGGACATATTATTATGCCCCTTGCAAAGGAATATAATGTGAGAATTTTACCTGTTGACAGTGAACACAGTGCCATATTCCAGTCTTTGAACGGCGAAGACAGAAGAACTATTGATAAGATTTTACTTACGGCATCCGGTGGACCATTCAGAGGATACACAAGAGAACAGATGAGGGACGTAAAGCTTGAGGATGCCCTGAAACATCCAAACTGGTCAATGGGACATAAGATAACCATTGATTCGGCTACCATGGTTAATAAAGGCCTTGAGGTTATGGAAGCAAGATGGCTTTTTGATGTGGGCATGGATGATGTCCAGATTATAGTACAGCCACAGAGCATAATACATTCTATGGTGCAGTTCGTAGACGGCGGAATAATAGCACAGCTTGGCTGCCCTGATATGAGACTTCCTATACAGTATGCACTTTACTATCCTGAGAGAAGATATATGCCCGGTGACAGACTTGACTTTTATAAACTGGGAAAAATAGATTTTGAAGCACCTGACAGGGAAAATTTTGCAGGCCTCAGACTTGCTTACGAAGCAGGTGTCAAAGGTGGCAATATGCCTACAATATTTAATGCTGCCAACGAATATGCAGTTGCACAGTTTTTAAAGAAGAATATCGGTTTTTTAGGCATAACAGATATGATAGAACATGCCATGAACAGCATAGAATATATAGATAATCCTGATGTTAATGAGATTTTAACAACGGAGCAGGAAGTGTATGAGCTGTTGAGGACTATGAGGTGATTTTATGAAATTTGTTTACGCATTTCTTATAATTAGTATTGTAATTATTGTCCATGAATTAGGACATTTTATAATAGCTAAGGCAAGCGGTGTTAAAGTAGTTGAGTTTTCGGTGGGTATGGGACCGAGACTTGTTAAGTTTAAAATCAAAGGAACTTTGTACAGTATTAAGCTTTTTTTATTCGGCGGCTCCTGCCAGATGTTAGGCGAAGATCTTTATGAATCCACGGATGCTGTCGCCAAAGTTAAAGAGGATAATCCCACGGATAAAAGTCAGGAAAATATTGTACCGGATGAATCGGACGGAGTTTCCTTTAACAGTGTGTCTGTATGGAAAAGAATTGCAATAATTATTGCAGGACCTTTATTTAATTTTATTCTCGCTTTTGCATTTGCCGTAATTCTTATAGGTAAGATGGGATATAATCCTGTGCAGGTATATTCTGTTGATGATAATTCGCCTGCCTATTATGCGGGACTTAAAGAAGGCGACAGAATCATAAGAGTTAATGGTAAAAAGATGAACTTTTATGATGATTATTATCTTTACATGTATGATAAAAAGGGAATTGACCTTAACGTTGAATATATAAGAGACGGTGAAAAATATAAGACAACAATAATTCCGGAACATATCACGGGTTCGGTATATCAGATGGGCGTCCAGATTGATGTGGATTCCACTAAGATAGCAGCTGTGGAAAAAGGAACACCTGCTGACAGTGCGGGTATTAAAGCCGGAGATATTATTAAAAGCATTAACGGAACAGCAGTCAGCGAACAGCCGGAAATAACTCCTTTAGTACAACAGTCAGAAGGAAAAGAGATTACAATTACAGTTGAACGTGACGGCAGAAATGTTGAACTTAAACTTACACCTAAAGAAGTACAGCAGGATTACTATGATTATGGTATTTATTTTGCCAATTTGAGAGTTAAATGTTCCCCTGCGGGTACCTTGAAATACGCATTCAAGAATATAGGATACCAGATTAAATCCGTATTTGTAAGTCTTAGATTGCTCGTTACGGGTAAGTTAGGACTTGACGATGTGTCCGGTCCTGTGGGAATTGTATCGTTTATCGGAGAAGTGGTGGATGAGGCTAAATCAGACGGTGCATTCTATGTATTTATTAATCTTCTTAATATGTGCATCATGATAAGTGCCAACCTTGGTGTAATGAATCTATTGCCGTTGCCTGCACTTGACGGCGGTAAACTTGTATTCCTTTTAATTGAAGCAGTAAGAGGAAAGCCTGTACCAAGGGAAAAAGAAGGAATGGTTCACTTTGTTGGAATTATTCTGTTAATGGTATTGATGGTAGTTGTACTTTTTAATGATATATCGAAATTATTCAGATAAGGACAGATTATATGTATAGAGACAATACGAAAGTTATAAAAATAGGCAACAGGGTTATCGGAGGAGGTAATCCCGTACTTATACAATCAATGACCAATACGCCTACAGAAGATGTAAAAAGCACTGTAGACCAGATATTACGCCTTGAAAAAGCAGGATGCGAGATAATCAGATGCACTGTACCGGATGAAGCAGCGGCAAAAGCACTTAAGGAAATCAAAAAAGAAATTCACATTCCTCTCGTTGCGGATATTCATTTTGACTACAAAATGGCTATTCTGGCAATGGAAAACGGTGCCGACAAGATAAGGATTAATCCCGGCAATATAGGAAGTACCGACAGGATTAAAGCGGTTGTAGATTGTGCAAGAGAACGAAACATTCCTATAAGAGTCGGCGTAAACAGCGGATCACTTGAAAAAAATATAATTGAAAAGTATGGCGGACATGTATGTGCTGAAGGTATTGTTGAAAGTGCCATGGATAAGGTAAGAATTATAGAAGAACAGAATTATGATAATATTGTTGTAAGCATAAAATCATCGGATGTTCTTATGTGCGTCAAGGCACATGAACTTATTGCAAAAGAATGCAGGTATCCGCTTCATGTGGGAATTACAGAGTCAGGTACCGTATATTCAGGAAATATTAAGTCAGCAATTGGACTTGGCATAATTCTTAATCAAGGTATCGGTGATACAATCAGGGTATCTCTTACAGGAGATCCGGAGGAAGAAATTAAATCAGCAAAGCTCATTCTCAGAACTCTTGGGTTGAGAAAGGGCGGTGTTGAAGTCGTATCATGCCCTACTTGCGGAAGAACCAAAATTAATCTTATAGATCTTGCATCAAAGGTTGAGAATCTTGTAAGCACATATCCGCTTGATATTAAAGTTGCGGTAATGGGATGCGTTGTAAATGGTCCGGGCGAAGCAAGAGAAGCTGACCTGGGAATTGCCGGCGGTATAGGAGAAGGACTTCTCATAAAAAAAGGCGAGGTTATTAAGAAAGTTCCTGAAAATATGCTTTTACAGGCACTTAAGGAAGAACTTGACAAATTAGTATAAGAAAGAGTGGAATAATGATGGACGAAAAAAATTTTTTTGAAGTTTTCCCGTCATTAAAATTAAAAAAAGAACTAAAGACGGCTTTTGATGATGCAATGGTAACACATATATCCATGAATTCATCAAAAACCGTTATTAAGATATATCTGATTTTTAACAGGCTTGTTGGACGGGATATTGTGGCTCAGGTGGAGGATGAGATATCACGTCAGATGAAGCCTTTTTTAGCTACAAAAGTTGTAATCCTTGAAAAATTCCGGTTATCGGAGTTATATACTTCTGAAATTATTTTTAACGATTACAAAGACAGTATTATATACGAACTTGGAAAAAACAATAAGTTATATGAACAGATTTTCAGGGATGCCAGGTGGTCATTTGATGGTGAGGAAAATATTAAACTGGTAGTTGCAGATAATTTTGTATCACGAAAGAAAACACCTGAGCTTGTTGAAATTCTTACTGAAATGATGGAATGCAGGTTTGGTAAAAATATTACCTATAATGTAGTATATGAGGAACGTGAGGAAAGCAGGCACAGCAGGGAAGCCGAATATAAAGTCCAGCGGATTATTGATGAAATAGCAGCAAGAGGAGCTGCGAAAACAGAGAAAACCGAAGCAGCGCCTGCAGAAACTCCTGCTGAAAAGAATGAAAAAGAGGCAGAAACCAAACAGGAGAAAAAAGAATTTAAGAAAGAGTACATACGTCCTGTTAAACATTCCGATAATCCTGATGTTATATACGGAAGAGACTTTAACGATGAGCCGGTAACCCTTGATACGGTAATCCATGAAATGGGTGAAATTACATTCAGGGGACAGATTATTTTTACCGACAAAAAGGAATTAAGAAACGGTAAGATTATTCTTATTTTTGATGTAACCGATTTTACAGATACTATTTCCGTAAAACTTTTTCTCCAGCCTGAACAGCTTTCGGAAGTGGAGGATGAACTTAAAAAAGGTAAATTCATCAAAATAAAAGGTGTAACAACTGTTGATAAATTCTCCGGGGAACTGACAATCGGTTCTGTGGTGGGAATCATTAAAATTGACGATTTCCGTAAAAAAAGAATGGATTATGCAATGGAGAAGAGAGTGGAATTACATCTCCATACAAAGATGAGTGATCTTGACGGCGTATCTGATATAAAAGACATAATCAGACAGGCAATGAGCTGGGGACATAACGCCATTGCAATAACCGACCACGGGGATGTGCAGGCATTTACGGACGCATATCATATGTTAAGAGACTCCGGCAATAAGGATTTTAAGGTTATATACGGTGTAGAGGCGTATATAGTAGATGATTTGAGAAAGATAATTTTTGATTCCAAGGGTCAGAAATTTGATGATACATATGTGGTATTCGATTTGGAAACAACAGGTCTTTCACCTGTTAATGACAGTATCATAGAAATTGGTGCCGTTAAAATACAGAATAAAAAAGTAGTGGACAGGTTCTCAACTTTTGTCAACCCTAAGATACCTATTCCATACAATATTGAACAGCTTACGGGAATTGACGATTCCATGGTTGTGGATGCGGATACCATAGAAAATATCCTTCCTGAATTTCTTAAGTTCTGTGATGGTGCGGTAATGGTTGCCCACAATGCGGAATTTGACGTTACCTTTATAAGGGAAAAGACAAAAACAATTTTAGGAAAGGCCTTTGAATGTACAGTAGTTGATACCGTATCCCTTGCCAGGGCACTTATTCCTAACCTCGGTAAATTTACGTTGGACCATGTGGCAAAAGCACTCAACGTATCATTGTTACATCACCATAGAGCTGTTGATGATGCGGAATGTTGTGCGGATATTTTTCTTGCGTTGGTAGCACGTCTTGAAATGCGTAATATTTTTAATCTTGACGAAATCAACGAAATTGAAGAATTTAATATAAATGCGATAAAAAAAGCTAAAACATATCATGCGATTATTCTTGCAGATTCGGAAGTGGGAAGAGTTAATCTTTACAGGCTTATATCCCTGTCACATCTTACCTATTTTAACAGAAGACCACGAATACCTAAGAGTGAAGTTGAAAAATACCGTGACGGTCTGATTCTTGGTTCTGCATGTGAAGCGGGCGAGTTGTATCAGGCAATACTTAACGGAAATACCGAAGAAGAAATAGCAAGATTAGCCAATTATTATGATTATCTTGAAATACAGCCTGTGGGAAACAACAGGTTTATGATAGAATCCCAAAGACTACCTCAGATTAAATCAGAGCAGGATATTATTGATATTAATAAAAAAATAGTGGCTCTCGGAGAAAAGTTTAATAAACCGGTAGTTGCCACCTGCGACGTTCATTTCCTTAATCCTGAAGATGAAGTCTACAGACGAATCATAATGAAGGGACAAGGTTTTGATGATGCGGATAACCAGGCACCGCTGTTTTTGAGGACAACGGAGGAAATGCTTGAAGAATTCAAATATCTTGGTGAAGATAAGGCATACGAAGTAGTAGTTACCAATACAAGGCTTATAGCTGATTTGTGTGAATACATTGAGCCGGTAAGACCGGATAAATGTCCTCCTGTTATTCCTAACTGTGACCAGACCTTAAGGGATATATGTTATAACAGGGCACATGAGATGTATGGACCCAAACTTCCGGAAATTGTAGAATCAAGACTGGAAAAAGAGCTTAATTCCATTATTTCAAACGGATATTCCGTTATGTATATTATTGCCCAGAAACTGGTATGGAAATCCAATGAGGATGGTTATCTGGTAGGTTCAAGAGGTTCCGTAGGTTCTTCGTTTGTAGCTACGATGTCAGGCGTTACGGAGGTTAATCCGTTAAGTCCGCATTACTTATGCCCTGAATGTTATTATGTTGATTTTGATTCCGATGAGGTAAGAAAATTTGCGGGCGGTGCAGGCTGCGATATGCCTGATAAGATATGCCCTAAATGCGGTGCAAAGCTTAAAAAAGAAGGATTTGATATTCCATTTGAGACCTTCCTCGGTTTTAACGGCGATAAAGAGCCGGATATTGACTTGAACTTCTCAGGAGAGTATCAGGCGAAAGCACATGCCTATGTTGAAGTAATTTTCGGAGAAGGACAGACATATAAGGCAGGAACCGTAGGAACACTTGCAGATAAAACGGTATATGGTTATGTAAAAAAATATTACGAAGAAAAGGGCGAACGTAAAAGAAGTTGTGAAATCAACAGAATTGTAAACGGAGGCGTAGGCGTTAAACGTTCAACGGGACAGCATCCCGGCGGAATTATTGTATTGCCATACGGAGAAGAGATACATTCTTTTACCCCGATACAGCATCCTGCAAATGATATGACAACCAATATCGTTACAACACATTTCGATTACCACAGTATTGACCATAACCTTTTGAAACTTGATATTCTCGGTCATGATGACCCTACAATGATAAGGATGTTGCAGGATTTAACCAAACTTGATCCTACACAGATACCTCTTGACAGTCCTGAGGTTATGTCACTTTTCCAAAGTACTGAAGCACTAAAAATTAATCCTGAAGATATTGGCGGAACGAAGCTTGGATGTCTTGGCATTCCTGAATTCGGAACAGATTTTGCTATGCAGATGTTAATTGATACTAACCCACAGCATTTTTCCGATCTTGTTAGAATTGCCGGACTTTCCCATGGAACTGATGTATGGCTTGGCAATGCACAGACTCTCATTGAAGAGGGAAAAGCAACCATTTCTACTGCAATTTGTACCAGAGATGATATAATGATATATCTTATCAATATGGGAATTGAAGCGGGAACCTCTTTCAAAATAATGGAATCGGTCAGAAAAGGTAAGGGACTGAAGCCGGAATGGGAAGAACTTATGGTTAATGCAGGAGTGCCTGACTGGTATATCTGGTCATGTAAAAAAATCAAGTATATGTTCCCAAAAGCCCATGCGGCAGCTTATGTTATGATGGCGTGGAGAATAGCATATTGTAAAGTGTTTTATCCTCTGGAATATTATGCTTCATATTTTAGTATAAGAGCTGATGATTTTTCATACAGAATAATGTGTTTCGGTAAAGATAAACTTGACGAATATATAGAAGATTATAAAAGGCGGAATGATTCACTTACAAACAAGGAGCAGGGACAGTTAAAGGATATGAGAATTGTTCAGGAGATGTATGCAAGAGGCTTTGATTTTATGCCTATTGACCTGTACAAATCCCATTCGAGAAATTTTCAGATAGTGGATGGCAGGCTTCTGCCACCATTTAAATCAATAGACGGACTTGGAGAAACAGCGGCAGACAGTATTTACGAAGCAGCCAAATGTGGAAAATTCCTGTCTGTAGAGGATTTTATCGATAAAGCAAAAGTTCCTAAAACAAGTGCGGCAGTAATGGTGGAACTTGGTATTCTGAAGGGAATGTCGGCTAACAACCAGCTTTCATTGTTTGATTATATGTAACACTAAAAAAGGATTCCAAAATGAATTGGAATCCTTTTTTTTCATTAGGAGTATTTTATAAAAGTTAAGAATTAAGCGACGTGATATTTCTTAATCGCTGCATCAATTGCCTTAATAATATTATCAAGATAAGGTTTGTCAACGGATATTTTGACTTTACTTCTTGGAATTTCAATATTAACCGCTGCACCTACAAGACCTTTACTTCCTGAAACACTCTTTGTCTTATCATACGGATAAGATACGGTACCTTGTGTAGTTGTAACAATAATTCGCTTCTGTGTAATACCACATCCGGCAACTCTGTCATCATCACCATCAAGGTTCAATACACCACCAAATACAAATTCATAAGCTTCGTTATCAAAAAGTTTAGTTGCCAGCTGTCCCCAATAGTTAGCATATTTTTTGATGAATTTATCCGAATACCCTGTCTTTGCTTTAGCAATGGATTCAATTTCATCTGTTGTTCGTGCTGTCTCAACAATCTCAGGTTCTTCAACAACTTCCGGCTCAGCAGCAGGAGCAGTATTAACAACTTCCGGCTCAGCAACAGGAGCAGTATTAACAACTTCCGGTTCAGCAACAGGAGCAGTATTAACAACTTCCGGCTCAGCAGCAGGAGCAGTATTAACAACTTCCGGTTCAGCAACGGGAATAGTATTAACAAATTTCTCAGGTTCTTTAGAATTATTGACTTCTTCAACCTTGGCTTTAGGAAATTCTGTAATTACAGAACCTGCCGGTGTAACAGGAGCCACAGGCTTAACAGGAGTTACAGGAGTAACAGGAGTAACAGGAGTTACAGGCTTAACAGGAGCAGAAGCTTCCGGTGTAACCGGTGTTGCCTTAGTCTGGGTTGGTGCTACAAATGGTATTGAAGCAGGAGATGGTGTCTGCGCAGCAGCCTCTCTTGCTTTACCTGGAGTATGAAAAAATAATTTAGGAGCAGTAGGAGCAGTAGGAAAAGTACCTGCCGAACTTGCCGGAGCCTGAGATGGATTTGAAATATAAGATACATTCTGACCACATGCCATACATACACGGGATCCTGTGATTAACTGAGTTCCACATCTTGGGCAAATCATATTAGTAACCTCCTTCAACGATATATATCCTTATTAATTGTATTCTATCACAACATTATTTTTATGGCAATGTTTTTTATTGTCGAAAAACCTCTATTCATGTTATAATTCTTAGAAGTTACCGCGAAAGGAATAAAAAATGTACACACATTCAGAAATAATAAAACGTTTTTATGATATGGCAGATCCCGGATATTGTAAATTTTCCTCATCACTTATACCGGGAAGTAAGCCTCTGATAGGAGTAAGAATCCCTTATTTAAGAGTTTTTGCAAAAGAAATTGTTCAAAATGATTATAAAAGTTTTCTCAATAACGTGGGACATGACTATTTTGAAGAATATATGTTGGAGGGATTTGTAATATCATATATGAAAATTGATTTTTCCTCGAAACTTGAATTTGTCAAAAAGTTTGTTGATAAAATCGACAACTGGTCCGTAAATGACAGCTTCTGTAATTCACTGAAAGAATTTAAAGATAACAGAAGTGCCGGGTATGAATTTCTTGAGCAGTATTTTAATTCACAAAAAGAATATGAAAACCGTTTTGCAAATATAATGCTGATGTCCTATTATCTCATTCCGGAGTATGTCGACAGGGTTCTCAAAGTATTTTCTGAATTTTCCCACGAAGCATATTATGCAAAAATGGGTGTGGCATGGGCGGTTGCAACAGCTTTTGCCAAATTTCCGGATAAGACTATGGAATTTATGCGTAACTGGAAAACCGACAGCTTGACATATAATATGGCAATCCGTAAGATGTGTGAATCTTACAGAGTCAGCAAAGAAGATAAAATAATTCTAAAAAATATGAAGAGATAGTTGACATTTTGACGTTATTGGAAGATACTTTTAATGTTTGAACGGAGGAATTTTAATGAAAAAAACATGTTATATATTATTGGTTTTGACAGCTGTATTAACACTCTGCGGATGCGGTATCCACAAAATAGATGACCCGGCTACGGCGGAGAAGTTTACGAAAGCTGTGGAAGAACTGGGATTTACCACAGAAAAAGAGACGGTTGACGGCGGAGATGTCGTAACTGCCACATACGGAAAGGAAACAGCTGTAGTATCATACGGACAGTATGATGAGATTAGTTCTGTTACACAGATGTATGATTATTTTCTTAAGAATGCTTCGGATAATAAAGACTATACGGTAGAAGAGGGCGAAGGAAAGAGCTTTGTTGCCATATCGGGCGATTATATGTTCAGATGTACAGTCCGTGAAAATACCATTATTGCAGCAACAACAAAGGGCGATGAAGGAAAAGACCTTGTTAATAAAATATTTAGTGAATTAAAATATTAAAAAATGCTTGCATTTTTAAAAACATTGTAGTAATATAATCAAGCACGATGTTTGTGGCTCGTTGGTCAAGCGGTTAAGACGCCGCCCTCTCACGGCGGAAACAGGGGTTCGATTCCCCTACGAGCTATTTATAGACCGGTTTTTATGCTATTGAAATTTTACAATTTCGATAGCTTTTTTTGATTATTTCGTGATATAATTAAAGACAGTTTAGTTTATTAAATGTGTTAACGAAATTATAAATAAGGAGTATTTAAATGCCAATTGGTTTTATTTTATGGAGCCTGGCTTCTTTGGTTTTGATATTTAGAGGGATTTGCGCATGTAAATCAGAAGGACCGGTAAGATTTTTTACTGTTTACCGGGCACCATGGGTATATGATATTAAAAAATACAATAATGCCATATCGGTTTTGTCAATTATTGGTGGAATAGTTCTGGAAATAATAGGTATACCTCTTTTGCGAAAGTCTTCTTCCAATTTATTAGTGGTTACGATTGCAGCCGGAGTCTGGGTTATCATTCTGACTGTAATATACGAGATTATAGAGAAAAAATACAAAGTAAGGTAAGCAATAATATTAAATACCCTGTAAGATTTCAGTATCCTGCAGGGTATGTTTTTTTTTATTTGATTTTCTCCGCAATCTTTTCATAAACAGGAACATCAACATCATACTCATGTCCGAGGCGTACAACCTCATGTATAAGACTGTCGGCTTCACTTTGTCTTCCGGCACAGATGTCTTTTTGCATGGAAGAGGTGTAGCTGTTTTCAAGATTTTTTATTATTTCAAGGTTGATGTCAACAATATCTTCAGGAATGTCTATTTCCAT
>ERZ1024397.44-NODE-44-length-19780-cov-26.052370_pt1 | contig 19780 bp, 15 predicted proteins | sample MGYA00520786_ERZ1024397 | MGnify/ENA primary metagenome ERZ1024397 (study PRJEB33242, sample SAMEA3444275) | Homo sapiens | biome: Host associated; feature: Gastrointestinal tract; material: Stool | place: Uganda | collected 2011-01-01 ... | reverse complement strand
CAAAAAAGGATAACCACAAAAACGAACGACAGATTGAAAAATATCATCGTCGCAGTGCTTTCCGACCTTGAAAGCATAGGCATCGTATGCCCCGACAAAGTGTTGTTCAAACCGTCAACTGCGTATTCGCGCTACGGTTGGTGCAAGAGCAATCGCTTCAAAGACGGCAGAGCGGTCAACCCCAAATTGCCGTACGATTTCGTCATCGGAATATCCGTGCATATCGTAAACGATTCGGACGTGAAAGACGTCGTCGCGCACGAGATCTTGCATGCCGTCGCAATGAGTGCGGGGCAGTGGGAGCGTCCGCACCAGCTACAATGGAAACAAATGGCAAAATACGTCAATTCCGTCTTGGGATACAACGTGCAGACCACGGGCAAGAACATTCAAGTGGACGGTGCGCCGAAACGTCGAAAACGCCGCAGGGTTGTATACTTTTTCAGATAAAGAAGCGATTGAAAAGTATGGCAATTCAAGATGTAGCGAGTGAATAACGGAAAAGAAAAATGATGACCTATTCGAAAAGAACCGCATGACGAGCGGTTCTTTTTTAGTGTCTTATATTTTTAATATTGCTGCACAACGAGTGTTTTAAGTGTATAAAATACCGTTGTAAAACCCGTTTTTTGTTATTTACGTTTTTTGTTTCCGTAGTTGTCGTTTCTATGCTTATTGCCGTTTTGACGAGACTTTTGAGCGGAGTTTTTGAAAAGATCGCCTATCGTTGCAGGGGTTGAATCCGAATACACGTTTCTTGATTTTGCCGCCGCCAACGCGTCAAGGTCTATGTCGAAAGTTTTTTGCAAGTCGCTTTCTTTCACTCCGAGAGCGTCGAGAAAATCGTATAAATCCACTATCTTTTTGTTTGCGCCTTTTTCGTTCATTTGTTTCACGGTTTCAAGTTGCTTGCAGAACACCGTTTCGCCTGCTTTCGTCGTTGCGGCGTAGTTGACGAAAATATCGCTATGTTTCGGTGACGAATTGACGTATCCGCCTGCGTTGCTGATTGCCTGAATGAGCCACATATTTTCGTTGAAATGCGCAAGCGCATACAGCGGACTTATAAAAATTCTTTTGCCGGCGACGCCGTTTATTCTTTTGCGATTTGTGGGGGACACGTTTTCGATAAAGAAATGGATTTTCGATTTCCCGTCCTTTTTGAGAGCATGCCCCGTCTCTTCGACTTCGGCAAGATACGTGCGATAGGTTGTCTTTCGTTTCCAGATTTCTTCGTAATTTTTCACTTCGCCCTTGCAGGACTTCACTTCGTTGATGAAAACGGGCAACTGCTTTTTGAGTTTTTTGCAAAGCGCCATAGTCACTCGCATAGTAAGGTCTGCGTCCACGTCGGCAGAGTGCGCGTGCCCGTCAACGACGACGCCCAATTCGTCGCACATTTTCGTGAGAGCGGTTGCATTGTCGAGTTTTGAATAGACCTTGTACAATTCGACGATGTCGATATAGTGAAACGACGGTGCTTTCAAGCCGTATCGAATACAATCTTCCGCAACGTGTTCGGCATCTCCTTGGGTGGTGTGACCGATGACGAGATATTTGTCGCCGTCGAGCAAAGAAAAAATCTCGTCGTAAACGGCGGGCAAAAGCGGACTGTTGTCGTATTCTTCCTTTTTGTAATTGAGAAGCGATTTTATGACAAATTCGTCAAACGGCGCGGCAGGATTTATCAAAATGTTCTTTTGCGTGATTTTTTCAAATTTCTCGTTCGTGATGACGTAGCCGAACTCGCAAAGTTTCGCGCCATCGTTGCTGTTTGCACATTCTATATCGAAAAACAAATAATTCATTTCTTGCCTTACATCAAATTCGAGTGCTTTGAAAATCGGGGAAACCGCTTTTTCAAGCACATAAAACATACCATAAAAACACTTCGCAAGTCAACACCAATGCACCCGATATAAAAACCGAATCGATTTCGATTTTATTTGGGCAAAATCGAAAATTGTACAAATGGGGGAACGGTTGATTTGCGAATATTGACGAATATTGTCGATTGCGTCCGTTATATTAGCACAATTTGTCTAAAAATCTTGAATGATACACACTTGTATGTTAAAATATTTCGCGAATTGTTTATAGAGAGAAACGAAGGATAAGGGACTATTCTTCATGGATATAAAGAAGAGAAACGAAATAACGAATTGTCTTAAGGGTGTGAAGAACGGTGACGAACGCGCGCTCGTGTCTCTTTATGACCTTATTTCGCCCACTCTTCGATTCATCGCCTTGAAATATCTGAGAAACGAGACCGACGCCGAAGATCTTGAACAAGATTTTTGGATACACATAAGCAAAATCGCTGAAAAGTTTTCTTATTTTCAAAACGCATATTCATATCTTTGCAAAGTCATGACAAACATGGCAATCAATCGCTACAAAAAGTTGCATGACGGCAAAGAAGTGTGCATCGAATACGTCGATTACAACAAGATTTATTCTTATGAAGACAGCGAGTCGGCAGATCAGCGCATGGCGGTGCAAAACGCAATCAATCGTCTCGAGCCCGACGAAAGAATCGTCATTCAACTTTCCGCCTTTGAAGATAAACCCATAACGCAAATAGCAAAAGAAATCGGAATGTCAAAATCTGCCGTCGGCAGACTTAAACTTTCCGCGCAAGAAAAACTGAAAAATTATCTGGAAAACGAGTTTTCGGAATCGGAAGAACAAACAAAATTGAAAAAAGACGGCGTAAAGTGGGAAAAAGATCGCCTTGGAATTGTTTAAAATACATAGACCACTTAGGAGATGACTAGATGAGAACAAAAACAATTTCAAAAACAATCATAGCAATTTCAATCATTGTGCTTGCATTCACGGCTTTCTTTGCGGTTTTCTTCGCACCGCAAACGGCTTACGTTGCTTTTGCCGACGGTGTAGACGAATCGCACTATTTCGGTATCTCAACAGTTTACACGACGACGGAAACCTTTTCGTATTCGACCAAAACAACGGAATCCTATTTTATCAACACTTCCGTTCCTGCGTATTACGACACGGCAAATAGGGATTACACGTGCGCACCCGTCGCGGGCGCGAACCTTATAGGTTTCTACGACAGATATTTCCCAAATCTCGTGCCCGACATCGCAACGGGTTATGCAAGGGGAACGAGATATAATTACTATGCAATGTCGAGATATGAGACGCAACTGCAATCGCTCATCAATGATTTGGCAACGCGAATGGGAACTGATACCGACGGCACAAACAAATATAGTTTTATGGCGGGACTTTCATCATATGTGACGAGTAAAAACCTTAACGTAACATTCACTGACATTACTCAAGAAATGACAACCACATACGTGTTGGATTTCCAACAGGCTGTTGCTCAACTAAAAAATGGAAATCCGATTGCATTCTTCACAAGCGGTGTCAACTTCACGACTTTCAACGATACGGGAAGTTCTGTGACAATGACCATTAAATCTGCCAATGACAATCATATTTTTGTCGCATACGGATATCAAAAAGTCATTTATTACGATGCAAGCGGAAATATTGTGAGAGAATGCATCTCTTTCCAGGCCTCTTCTGGAGAAGACGGACTGACAGGATATTTTGTTATTAATAGATATTTGGCTGTAGATTCTGCATTAGCAGTGCATATAGAATAATATTGGGGTGGATATGGACGACAAAAAACTCAACGAAACTTTGAACGAATACGTTTCTTCAACCGAAAACTCTCGCGAGAAAATTCTCGGCGGAGTACGGCTTGAAAAAAGAGCACAAAAGAGCAAACCGTCTCGAACGGCAAAGATTGCATTTGCAAGCGCATTGTGTTCGATTTTGCTTATTTTTTGTATAGCATTTCCGATTGCGGTTTATGGGGACATCCTTCAAAGCAACGGCGATACCAAATATGATCATAGTCTTTATCATGGTGTCGGAGAAAAAGAGTATTATAGTGAAAAAGTCCAAAGTTTAGACGAGTTTTCAACCGTATACGGATTTTACGCATTGATCCCGACACGCACCGAAGCGGAAGGAGATTTTTGGTACTCGTTTAAGTATTTTTATTCAAAAAAAGATAAAGATGCAAAATATGCGGATATTCATTATTACGTCTACGATGAAACCGTGATAGATATCTGCTTATATGTTCTTCCGAAAAATGTCGCACGTCCGACAACATTCTTCAACCCGATCATTCTCAACAGCACTACGACCTGGAGAGATTACACCGTTGCGTACTACGAACAATACGATGACGGCAACGGTTGGCTTGACACGTTCGCATTGTTTGAAGACGATGATTACTATTATTACGTCTCGACGCACATCGATCCGCCGTTTACGGTGACCGAAATGCTCGACTGGCTGTATGCCTGACAAACAACAAAACCTAATCAAAAAGGCACTTGCCAACACAAATCCGAAAACGCAAGCAAGTTGTTGTTGACAAAACGGGCAAGCTGGGGTATATTTGCAGTATAAAAAGGAGCGGATATGAAAAACGGAATCGTAAAAAACACGAATAAAAACGTTGTCACATCCGTTTCGCGCGCTTATTTCACCTTTGCAAACGCAGTGCGATTTAGTTCGTATTGCGTTTATTATTATTGCAACGAAGTTGCATGCCGCAAAGGACGCTGAACGGGGCGCGGAAATTTTTCGTGTAACAAAAAAGCGGTTTCCTTTGCGGAGACCGCTTTTTATATATCCCGAACGTAAAGCGGCGAGAGTGTGCTCGATGAAAAATCGGGGACAACGGACAATATGTGACAAAATCGGGGACAACGGACAATATGTGACAAAATCGGAGCAAAAGACGGCAACGGCGTGCAAAATCGCGGATTGCGCCGCTTGAAATATCAAAAATCGGAGTTTTCTTTGCAAGATTTGACGAAATCGAGCGCAATTTGCAAGAAATATCCGAAAAAACTATGGCTTTATAATTATAATTGTTTATAATAAGATACAAGAAATATATGCAGGACGAAAAGGATATGCAGGATATAAAAGAATCGAGAAAGAAAATCAATCAGATTGACGAGCAGATGGCGGCGCTTTTTCAAAAGCGTATGGCGGTGTGCAAAGACATCGCGCTCTACAAGAAAGAGAGCGGGCTTTCCGTGCGCGACGAAGTCAGAGAAGCAGAAGTCGTCAAGCGTAACGTCGAGAAAATCGAAAACGTCGAATTGCAACCTTATTACGCAGATTTCATCAAGGGCGTTATGGACGTGTCGTGCAAATATCAATCTGCACTTATGCGCAAGATGAAAGTCGCATACAGCGGCACGGCAGGCGCGTTTGCGTATATTGCGGCAAAAAGAATGTTTCCCGAAGCCGAATATTTCGCGTTTCCCAACTTTCACGAAGCGTACGAATCGGTTGAAAGGGGCGATTTCGATTGTGCGGTGCTTCCCATCGAAAACAGTTATGCCGGCGAAGTCGGTGAAGTGATGGATTTGATTTTCTCGGGCGACCTTTGTATAAATCAGGTGCTTGACGTGCCTATCGAGCACGATTTGCTCGCGATTGCAGGCGCAAAGGAAGAAGACGTCAAGACAGTCGTAAGCCATCCGCAGGCTCTTGCACAATGCGACGAGTATATCCGCTCGCACGGTTTCGAAACTAAGGCATATTCAAACACCGCACTTGCCGCAGAATACGTCAAAAATCAAAACGACGCTTCGATTGCCGCGCTTGCGTCGGCGGATACGGCGGAAATATTCGGACTCAACGTGCTTGAAAAGGCGGTCAACGACAATCGCAACAACACGACGAGATTTGCGTCTTTCTCGAGAGTGAAAAACAAACCCGAATCAGTCGCAAAAAGAGAAAACGAAAATTTCATACTCGTTTTCACCGTGCAGAACGAGTCGGGTGCGCTTGCAAGCGCGCTCAACATCATCGGCGCACACAACTTCAATATGCGTTCTCTTCGCTCTCGTCCGATGAAAAATCTGCAATGGAATTATTACTTCTATATCGAAGCGGAAGGCAACGTCAACACTGAAAACGGCAGAGAAATGATGCAGGAATTGTCCGCACTTTGCGCAAAACTCAAACTTGTGGGCAGTTATTTTGCAGACAACGCCTGACGGAGCGGATATGGATATAAAAGTTGATTTGAAAGAGAAAAGCTATATCGTCACGGTGGAGCGCGGAGCACTGAAAAATGCGGGCGAGATATTCGATTTGAACCGCAAAGTGCTCGTCGTGAGCGACGACGGAGTGCCGAGCGAATACGCCTACGAGATTTGTTCGCAGTCAAAAACGCCCGTCGTTGCGGTTTTGGAGAAAGGCGAGAAAAGCAAGAATATAGAAAATTTTCAAAAACTGCTGTCGCTTATGCTTGAAAACGATTTTTCAAGGAGAGATTGCGTCGTGGCGGTCGGCGGCGGAGTTGTCGGAGACCTTGCGGGTTTTGCCGCGGCGTGCTATATGCGCGGGATAGACTTCTACAACGTGCCGACAACGCTTTTGTCACAGGTCGATTCTTCGATAGGCGGAAAGACGGCAATCGATTTTTGCGGCGTGAAAAACGTCGTGGGGGCGTTCTATCAGCCAAAGGGCGTTATCGTCGATTCGGACGTGCTTTGCACGCTTGACGACAGACAGTTTGCCGCAGGACTTGCAGAGATAATCAAAATGGCGGCAACGAGCGACGCTCGACTTTTTGAACTTTTGGAAAACAGCGACGATATAAAAGCGGATATTGACGAAATCGTCAGAAGGGCGATCGAGATAAAACGCGACGTAGTCGAGCAAGACCCGACCGAAAAGGGATTGAGAAAAGTGCTAAATTTCGGACATACGGTGGGGCACGCGATTGAAAGCGTTGAAAACGGACGTCTTCTGCACGGAGAGTGCGTTGCGCTCGGTATGTTGCCTATGTGCGAGAAAAGCGTGCGTGTAAGAATTGAAAAGGTGCTTGAAAAATACGGATTGCCGACGAAATTCGTTTGGAGCGAAGAAGAGTTGATACCGTATATAAAACATGACAAAAAAGCGGCGGACGAATTTGTGAACGTCGTGAGAGTTAAAAATATCGGCTCGTTCGAGTTTTCAAAAGAGACGGCGGACGAGATATTGAAAAGCGTGGAGAGCGTAAGATGAAAAACACATTCGGAACGAGCGTCACAATGACGGTTTTCGGCGAAAGCCACGGGGAAGCGGTGGGCGTTGTGCTTGACGGCGTCGCTCCCGGAATCGAAGTTGACGAAAACTATATGAAAGCGTGTCTTGCAAGAAGAGCGCCGTCTATGACGACTGACACTGCAAGAAGAGAAAACGACGAGTTCAGAATTTTGAGCGGCGTGTTTTCGGGCAAGACGACAGGCACTCCGATTTGCATAATCGTGCCCAACGAAAACCAAAGAAGCAAGGATTACGAATACGGAATCGCACGCCCTGCGCACGCCGATTTTTCGGCAAATCAAAAATATCACGGCTTTGAAGATTATCGCGGCGGCGGACATTTTTCGGGCAGAGTCACGGCAGGTATTGTGGCAGGCGGAGCGATATTGCAAAAGGCACTCCAAGATATAGGCGTGACCGTTGCGACTCATATATCGGAATGCGCCGAATTGCGCGATAAGGCATTTGACGATATAAAAAGAGATAGATTAACTCTCGATTGCGCAAAATTTCCCGTGCTTGACGAAGACGTCGCAAGCGGCATGATAAAGGCAATCGAACAGGCAAAAGCGGACGGAGACAGCGTCGGCGGTATCGTCGAGACGGCAATCTCGGGTATCCCGTCGGGAGTTGGTGAGCCGTGGTTTGACAGCGTTGAGGGCGTGCTTTCTCACGCACTGTTTTCAATCGGCGGCGTGAAAGGCGTGGAGTTTGGAGAAGGATTTGCAATCGCAAAAAAGCGCGGAAGCGAAGCAAACGACGTCCTTGAATACGAAGACGGCAAAGTGGTCGTTTCAAGAAACTCAAACGGTGGAGTGAACGGCGGAATCACCAACGGTGCGGACGTGATTTTTAGATGCGCCGTCAAGCCCACACCGTCCATTGCCAAGGAGCAAAACACCATAGATTTCGTCAAGGGCGAAAACGCCGTTTTGTCCGTCAAGGGTAGGCACGATCCTGCGATCGTCAGAAGAATTTGCCCCGTTATCGACGCGGTGAGCGCGCTTTGCGTGTGCGATATGCTTGCGCAAAGATACGGAACGGACGTTCTTAAAAGGGGTGTCGAAAGATGAAATACGGGCTTATCGGAAAACCGCTCGGACACAGTTATTCGTGCGAGATACACGGCTTGATTGCGGACTACGATTACGAACTCAAAGAACTCGACGAGAGTGAAGTCGCACCGTTTTTGCAAAAACGCGAATTCAACGCAATCAACGTCACGATACCCTACAAACAAACCGTGATGCCCTATCTCGATTTTATCTCCGACGACGCAAAAAACATCGGAGCGGTGAACACGATCGTCAACGACGGCGGAAAACTTTGCGGATACAACACCGATTTTGCGGGTATGTGCGCGCTTATCGAGAAAAACGGAATATCCGTCAAAGGCAAAAAAGTTCTCGTGTTCGGCACGGGCGGCACAAGCAAGACCGCGTGTGCGGTGTGTAGTGCGCTCGGCGCAAGAGAGATTCACAAAGTTTCCAGAAGCGAAAAAGACGGCGCGATAACCTACGATACGGCAAGGGAACAACATTCCGATGCGGAGATTATCGTCAATGCAACGCCGTCGGGAATGTATCCAAACGTTGACAAAGAGCCGACGGATATATCTTGTTTTGATCGTTTACAAGCGGTGGTTGACGCAATTTACAACCCGCTTTGCACAAATCTTGTGTTGGACGCAAGAGAAAAAGGCGCGATCGGCGTCGGCGGACTATATATGCTCGTGGCGCAGGCAGTGTATGCAAGCGCGTTGTTTTTGAATAAGGACGTTGACGAAAGCGCGATAGAAAAAGCGTACGCAAAAATCGTTGCGCAGAAAAAGAACGTGGTGCTCATAGGCATGCCGTCGTCGGGGAAAACGACGGTGGGGAAACGACTTGCGGAACTCACCGGGCGCGAATTTGTCGATACGGACGAAGAAATCGTAAAACGCATAGGCACTAGCATATCGGACTTTTTTGCAAAGAACGGAGAAGAAGCGTTTCGCAAGATAGAAAGCGAAGTGCTTTCGGAATATGCAAAGAGAGCGGGACTTATCGTCGCAACGGGCGGCGGCGCAGTATTGAAAAATGAAAACGTGCGCGCGATAAAACGCAATTCGGTTGCGGTTTTTCTTGACAGACCGCTCGACTTGCTCGTCGCAACGAGCGACAGACCGCTTGCGTCCGACAAAGACAAAGTGAAAAAACTCTATGAGCAAAGATACGATATATACAAATCCGTTGCCGACGAAATCGTTGACGGCAGCGGAGATATAGACGAAGTCGCAAACCAAATAAGGAGAAAACTCGGGGTATGAAACTGCTTGTTATAAACGGTCCTAACATAAACTTTTTGGGAATAAGAGAGCCTGAAATTTACGGCTCGGATACTTATGCGTCTCTTCTCGAACTCATCGCGAAGCACGCAAGAGAAAGGGACGTGGAAGTGGACTTTTTCCAATCCAATCACGAAGGTGCGATTGTAGACAGAATCCAGCAGGCATATTTTGACAAGATTGACGGAATAATCGTCAATCCCGCTGCGTACACGCACACGAGCGTTGCTATTCTCGACGCGCTCAAAGCCGTGTCCATACCCACCGTCGAAGTGCATATCTCCAAAGTTTCGGACAGAGAGAAGTTCAGACAAATAAGTTACGTGTCAAAAGTAGCCGTCAAAAGAATTGAAGGTCGCGGATTCTGCGGATATGTCGACGCAATGGATTTTCTCATAGAATATCTCAAAAGAAAAGAAAACGAATAAAATCGACCGAATCGCAAAACACGGTGTTTATTATGTATAAAACGCACGATAAAAGCCGTTTTGCGTGAAATATAAACGAATATAACAAAACAATCTTATGAAAATCGAGATAAAACCGTCAACACTGTGCGGAGAGATAATCGCTCCGCCGTCCAAAAGTATAGCACACCGTTTTCTTATATGCGGTGCGCTGTCTCGCGGAGAAAGCAGGATAAACGGGGTGAGCGGAAGCGACGATATGAAAGCGACTCTTTCTTGTCTGTCCGCACTCGGTGCGAGCGTAAAAAGAGACGGAAATTCTGTGACGATTTTCGGCGGATTAAACGCAAAAAAAGAAGTTGCGCTCGATTGCATAGAAAGTGGCAGTACGTTAAGATTTATGATCCCCGTTGCGCTTGCAAGCGGTGCGGAAAAGATAACCTTCAAGGGCAGTGAAAGACTTATTGCTCGCGGTGTCGAAGTGTATGAAGAAGTGTTTGCGGATAAGGGCGTTCGCATTGAAAAAGGCAAAAACGAAATCGTCGTGAGCGGAACGCTTGAAAGCGGCAATTACGTTTTGCGCGGCGACGTGAGCAGTCAATACGTTACGGGACTGATGCTTGCGCTTGCCACGCTGAATTCGAACAGCACGATTGAAATACTTCCCCCCGTCGAAAGCAGACCGTATATCGATATGACGATTGCGGTGCTTGAAAAATTCGGCGTGAAAATCGAAGAGACGGAGAAAAACAAGTTTTTCGTCAAAGGCGGACAGCGTTTCGCAAGCGGGGCGTACGACGTTGAAGGAGACTGGTCAAACGGAGCGATTTTGTTTGCGCTGAACGCTTTCGGCTCAAACGTTGCGGTTTCGGGACTCGACGAAAACAGTGTGCAAGGGGACAAGGCTTGCGTGGAGATATTCCGCGCGCTCGAAAAAGGGAACGCGACGATTGATTTGTCCGATTGTCCCGACCTTGCGCCGATAGCGTTCGTCGTGGCGGCAGAGAAAAACGGCGCGACTTTTACGGGGACTGAAAGATTGAAAATAAAGGAAAGCGACAGAGCGGCGGTTATGGCCGAAGAACTTGCAAAATTCGGCGCGCAAGTCGAAGTGAAAGAAAACTGCGTTGTGGTGAAAAAGTGTGATTTGCACTCGACCGAGCAAACGCTTTTGTCGCACAACGACCACAGAATCGCAATGTCGCTTGCCGTGCTTATGACAAAATACGGCGGAGTTATAGACGGTGCGGAAGCGGTGAAGAAGAGTTTTCCCGACTTCTTCGACGTGATGAAGCGAGCAGGAGCAAAAGTTTATGAAATTTGACGAAAACTCGAAAATATTGATAGTCGGTCTCGGACTCATCGGGGGAACGTACGCGCGTGCGTTGACCGAAAAAGGATACGAAGTCGGTGCAATCGACGTCGATGAAAAAGCGATTGAGTACGCCTTGTCGAAAGGCTGGATAAAGTCAGGGCAAACGCAGGTTGACAAAGAATACGTCGGAAAGTTTGACGTAATCGTGTTTGCGGTGTATCCGCACGTGTTTATCGATTGGATTGAAAAATATCAGTCGTTCATAAAAAACGGCGCGCTCGTGACGGACGTGACGGGTGTCAAGGGAAGCGTGGTGTACAAAGTGCAGGAATTGCTCCGAAGCGACGTGGAATTTGTCGGCGCGCACCCTATGGCGGGGCGTGAAGTCAGTGGCGTCGAACATGCAAATCCCGCAATTTTTAAAGGCGCAAACTATATAGTCGTGCCGACGGATAAGAACACGCCCGAAGCAATAGAAGCGTGCAAAGCGTTGGGGAAAGAACTCGGATTTGCCAAAATTTCCGTACTTACCCCCGAGCAACACGACGAAATGGCGGGATTTTTGTCACACCTTACGCATTGCATAGCGGTGTCGCTTATGGTGTGCAAAGACTCGACGCATCTTGCAAGTTACACGGGCGACTCGTTCAGAGATCTTACGCGCATAGCGAAAATCAACGACGATATGTGGAGCGAACTTTTCTTGCTCAACAAGGACGAACTTATAGCGCAAATGAATCTTTTTGAAGAACATTTCGACGCTTTGAAAAAATGTATAGAATCAGACGATAGAGACGCCATACGCGAGATGATGCGCATATCCACTTCTCGCCGCAAGGTCTTTGACAAAGACGCAAAGGAGAAAAAATGAATCTCGAATTCAAAAGAAAACTTCCAACTCTTCAGGAAATAAAGGCGATGTATCCCATCGACGACGAACTTGCCGCACGCAAAAAAGCGACGGATAAGACGCTGGAAAACATTTTCACGGGCAAAGACGACAGACTCGTTCTCGTGATAGGTCCGTGCTCTGCGGACAGAGAAGATGCGGTGCTCGATTATATATCCCGTCTTCGCAGAGTGCAGGAGCAGGTGCAGGACAAAATCGTCATCGTTCCGCGCATTTACACCAACAAACCGCGCACGACGGGAGACGGATACAAGGGGATGTTGCATCAACCCGACCCGCATGCAGGCGAAAATATGCTCAAAGGTCTTATCGCAATAAGAAAACTGCATATAAAAGCGTTGCAACAGACGGGATTTTCCTGTGCGGACGAAATGTTGTATCCCGAAAACCATTTGTATTTGTCAGACGTGTTGTCCTACGTCGCAGTGGGCGCAAGGTCGGTTGAAAACCAGTTTCACAGACTCACGGCAAGCGGTCTCGATATCCCCGTCGGCATGAAGAACCCGACGAGCGGCGATTTGAAAGTTATGATGAACTCGATACGCGCGGCGCAACATCCGCACACTTTCGTGTATTCGGGTTGGGAAGTCAACAGCAAAGGAAATCCGCTCGCACACGCCATTTTGCGCGGCTCGGTTGACAGATACGGACAAACGATACCAAACTATCACTATGAAGATTTGCAAAACGTGTACAATATGTTTGCGGAAGGCGGTTTTGAAAATCCTGCGGTTATCGTCGATACAAACCACTCGAATTCCGCAAAGAAATTTGACCAGCAACCGCGTATCGCAAAAGAGATTTTGCACAGCGCAATGCAGTCGAACGATATTCACGGGCTCGTGAAAGGGCTTATGATCGAGTCGTATATCGAAGACGGCGCACAATCCTGCGACGGCGGAGTATACGGCAAATCCATCACGGACCCCTGTCTCGGCTGGGAAAAAACCGAAAAACTCATTTTTGAACTTGCAGAATTGAGATAATTGTGCTACAATTTGTGTCACACGTGCAAAAGCGTGTGTCGGCGTTATTTGGGTCATTTGGGGACGTAGAACGTAAATTTATAAGCGCGAAAGCGAAGGGATGGATTTTTATGGCAGAAGAAAAAGATTCGCCGGTTGCAACTCAGCCGAAACAGGAAACCGAAAACGAAAAGCAAACATATTGCAATGCCGTAGTCAGAAAATACGGCAATTCGTTTTGGGTGTGTTGTTCCAGATGTACGCACAAACTCGGCAAAATCGTGGCTGTTGACGAGTTTATGGCAAAGAGTGCGTTCGAGTTTCAGGTCAAATGCACGTCGTGCAAGGCGATAAACGTCGTAAACGCCAAGATACCCGTCGAACTTCCCGTCGCACGTGAAAAATGCGCCGCGGACGAGAACGACGATTGTGACGCTTTTAAGGATGATCAAGAAATAACGACATAGAATAATAAAACGTAAAAACAAACGTCCCGCGCAGAAATGCTCGGGACGTTTGCTTTTGTAAGAAGACATTTATAGGGAGAAATCATCATTGCTGAGATGATGCGATATTTGGGGCAAGGCTTTTAGAACCTTACGATTGCATTATATAGGAAGGTTTGTGATATGTCAATGAAAATATGAAAAAAATTTCATATTATTATAAAATATTTTTTACGCGCGACGATTTTCGTCGTCACAGACAATATTATGTGGATGAGAAAGAAAAACCTGGACAATTTTGCGCTTAAAAAATTTATTTTTTCAATCCGCTTGACAATTTCTTTTATTTATCATATCATAAGCAAGCATTCAATATCGCGGGGTAGAGCAGTTGGTAGCTCGTCGGGCTCATAACCCGGAGGTCGTTGGTTCAAATCCTTCCCCCGCAACCATATGCGAGAACGGCTCGCGTGCAGACGTTGGACGTCGTGCGAAGATGCGAATCGATCTTGCAATCAAATTGTTGTGCGGGGCGCTTGCGCTCCACACGGCAAGCACGCAAACAACGATATGGCGGCGTAGCTTAGTTGGTTATAGCGGCCGGTTCATACCCGGCAGGTCATTGGTTCGAATCCGATCGCCGCTACCACTGTGGAGCAATCCACTCGGAAGCTTAGCTCAGTTGGTTAGAGCACCTGCCTTACAAGCAGGGGGTCACAGGTTCGAGTCCTGTAGCTTCCACCAACTGATACAAATAGAATATACGGCCCTATGGTCAAGTGGTCTAAGACATCGCCCTTTCACGGCGGTAACCCGAGTTCGAACCTCGGTAGGGTCACCAAAGAAAAGACATTCGAACGAATGTCTTTTTCTTTTTCCTACCGTGGTTGCGCATTTCCAATGCGCCCGTGCTATGCACGGCGAACTCGGGACACCCGACTGACCGCAAGCGAAGAGAGACGCAAGCGCAAGACATTTGCGGACATCGAGCGCAGCGGACATAGCAAACAAATATACACGAAGTGTCCGTGCAAGGCACGGTTGTGTGAAAACACAAATTTGTTTAGCGTAGACGATCCGCTATGCAAGTAAACTTGCTCGCTCCGCACCGACCTATTTATCTGTGCATCTGCATACGCAATTTCGCGATTGCACGGCATTTTCCCAAACCGTCGGAAAATACTTTTGGATGAATAAGGCATAAGAATCGTCGGGCTTCGAGATAAGGTCGTCATTTATGATTTCATTGCGGATTTGTCCAAAATGGAATTCTTTTGCCTTATCTGAAAAATTGTCGAAAGAGTGAAGTATTATTTTTCCTTGTTCAACGAGTTTAGTCAGATATTCGTAAACGTTGTCGATATGTAATACGGGACGAACGTCCACAGGCGTTTCGGACAGATACACCCAAGGCATTTTATCGAGTTGTTGCAATGTTCCGTCAAATCCGTAAATCGTACCGGATTTTTCATTATGCAGAACTTTGAATTGATTCTCGAAGTATTCATCGTAATGCAAAACTCCATCCTTGAACCAGTATGTGTTTATATGGTTTTTAGCAGCGTACATAACGGCAAGATTGAAACAGTCGGTAAAATATACGTATGGCTTTTCGTGATTTGAAATGCAAGGATTAAGCGTGGTCAATTTGTCAATATTCGTACCGTGATACAACTGCATAAATAACGTTACCTCGTTTTTTAATTTTAATTATTATATCAACAGCGGAGTGTTTTTGCAATACGAAAGTTTGGAACAACGACGTGCGCGCTTTGGACAGGCTTGAACTAGAACGGCAGAAATCCCACACGTGCTTTAAGATACGTTGCGTTAGATTGGCGAAAACGGTTTGGCATAAGATAATGAAGAAACGGCTATAATGCCTTAAAAACGTTCAAAATGGCGAGAAAATCGCGTTTCATATCGTTTAATTGTTCTTTAATTATTAGTTTTATAGACAAAAAACGCTTGCGTGCGCATTGCGTTGTGTGTATAATATTAATACTATTGATATATAATGCTCATTTATGGAGTTTGATATGAAAAAGAAATTGATCATCGCAACAGCCATCGTTATGATTCTTGCAATTTGCACGACTCTTCTCGTGGGCTGTGACGAAATCTTCAAAAAGAACGACAAGCGCGACGCTTTGCAAGTGGTCGCAACCGTGAACTACAACGGACAAAGCGCAAACGTGTACAAGTTTGAACTTGCCACCACGTTCAACAACTACGCTTATATGTACGTCAACTATTACGGCATGACCTACGAAGCGGCGGCAAACTATCTTGCGCAATCTCTTGCACAACAAAGATTGCTCACCCTTTTTGCCAAAGAACAAGTGGCAAAACTCAAAGGCTTGGATTCCGTCCCCGAAAATATCGCGGATTTGCTCTCCGACAGCGAGAAAAACAAGGCTGTTGAAGACTCCAACGAAAGCATGCTCAAGACCTTGATCTCACTTGTCGAAAGCCTTATCACCGAAGACAACGCAAACAGCGGCACAGGCAGCAGCGGAAAGAAAGAAGAAGTCGAAGTCACCGATCCCGTAACCGTTCGCTTTGAAACCAACGGCGGCGGCACTATCGACAAGCAAAAGATTCAAAAAGGCACGACCGCAACCGAACCCGACGCTCCCACGAAAACCGGCTACACTTTCTACGGTTGGTACACCGATGCGGAATTCAGCGGTGAAGAGTTCGATTTCGACACCACCGTGTCCGAATCCATTACGCTTTACGCAAAGTGGGAAAAACATCTTGACGCGCGCACCGAAAGACCTGCAGTCGAAGAAGAAGACGATTACGATCCCGATAAGGACGGCGTTGAAATCTCCGAAAGATTCTTCTCCGACACTTACAAGGCGAAACTTCTTGACGACAGCAGCGACGATAGCCTTTTCACGACGAAGTTCCTTGAAGCAGACTTTGCGGAAAACGTCATCGTCAGCGACGGCGAGACGCTCGTTTCCACTCTCAAAGATTATATCAACGAAGGCTTGTCCCAGTTTGAAAAGAACCTTAAAAACAGCCTTTACAAAGACACCGTCGAAGAATGCTACGACTACTATCTCAACAGTCAGATGTCTTCTTTGCTCGTTGAAAGACTCAAACGTATGGTCGGTGAATCCGTGACCGTTTCCGACGAAGAAATCTCCAAATCCTTCGATTCGGCTCTTGCACAAAACAAGGAAACTTTCGCAGGAAGCAGTGCCAACTACGAATCCGCACTCAAGAGTTCTCTTGCAACGACGTATTATCATCCCACCGAAGACCAAGGTTATGGCTTTGTCATCAACATCCTTCTCAAACTCGACGAAGATTCTCTCAAAGAATTGACGGATATGATAACCGCAAACCCGTCCAACACCGAAGCGATTCTCGTCAGACGCAATCAACTCATCGCGGATATGGAAATCAACGTTTCCAACCCCAACTATAAGGCGGACTCCACGATTGAAGACAAGGACGGCAACACCGTTGAAGTGCGCGACGCTATGACCGATGCGCGCAACCCGTACACCACGGCAGGCAAGACCGCCGAAAATCCGTATGACAACTCATACGAGTACGAAGTCAGTGAAGGCAACCACGCGAACGATTACAGCCAAATCCTTTCTTTTGAAAAGGTTGACGGCGAATATCAAATCGTGTTCAAAGCAACGCAACATCCCGCAATGGCATACCTTCTAGAAAAAGTTCCTGCATTCGACAAGGACGGCAAAGTCGGTATCATTCATCAGATTCACAACAGCCTTAACCAAGTCAAGCAAGCCGTTGCTGACGGTGAACTCACCAAGGCGGAAGGCGTCTATTGGCTCAGAGAAGTGGCAACCACTTGGCTCTATCTTGTCGGCGACGACAGCGGCGCAGTCAGCAAAGACTCCAACAACAGCGGACTCGGCTATATTGTCACCCCCGAAGGCAAGGACAGTTCCTTCCTTGAAGACTTCACGTCTTATGCTCGCGCTCTCATCGCACAAGGCACAGGCTCTTACAGTGTCGGCACGGTTGAAAACTCCATGTTCACCTACGACTCCGCAACCTGCTCCTTCTCCGGTGACCAAAAAGCGTTTGCAGTGGCAGACAGTTTCATCAAGAGCAAATCCACTTCCAACGCATACGCAGGCGTGTTTGTGCTTCTCAACTCCTGCACCGTTTGGGACGGCACGACTTATGACGGAACTCTTCCCGCCGACGGCGTTCTCCCCATGGACTACATCGTCGCATACGCCAAGAAGCAAGCCGACGTCAAGACCGTTCGCGACAACATTCTCGAGACCTTGACCGAAGCCAAAAAGACCGACGCATACAACGCTCTCGTCAACAATATGGCAAACAACAACAAAGACAATATTAAGTATAATGATAAGGTGATCAAGCAGCTTTGGAAAGACCTGACCTAAGCGCACCAAACAGCGAATAACTTCGTCAACACCCCTCGCTCATCAACTCATGTACTATGTGTACATTAGGGTTGCTGTCCGAGGGGTGTTTTCTTGTTCTTCATCTGTTTGGCGCGCTTAGGCTTTTTAGAGCACAATTCAACAAATAACTTCGGCAGAGCCACGCTCCCGTCAACTCATGTACTAAATGTACATTAGGGTTGCCGTTAGTGTGGCCTTTTTAATGAATAATGAATAATTAACAATTAATAATTGTGGCACGGGCGCAAAAAAGTTTGTCATTTCGTTTCCACGAGATTGCCACGCTTGCGCTCGCAATGACAAAGTTTTTCGGTTGCGCCCGAAACGAAAATCCATTCGGAGCGCACTTATAAACGGACTGTGTAACTTAAAAGACGGAACACGAGCCGCAAGGCGGCGAGCAAATCGAGCGTCGGACTTGACGTAAAGTACGAGAATGTGTGGCGTTCTGTTGCGTAGCTGCCACGCAGGCGAAGTGGCATAATAAGAGAAATGGCGTTAGTTATGTCTCGACCGAGTGTTGTCCCCCGCTACGCGGTCACCGTGGGTTCCCTTTCAGGGGGAACGGTGATAGGGAAAACACCTGAGGAAAGGGGAAAGTTGCATTTAGAGGTTAAAACGTTCACCCCCTTGTAGAGCCGTAAACTTATAAAAAACTTATACACGCACTCTGTCCATTCGGAGCGCACTTATATCAATACCATTATATAAATCAAAAGACACGCCGTTTAGCGTGCCTTTTGAATACTATTTATTATCTATTAAAACATGATGTATCGCGCGCGTAGGCGCGTGTAAACGTTATCTGACGTATTTGTCGAGTTCTTCTTCGACGTAGGCGAATTTCTTCACTTTAGGCTTTTTGATGACGTTGCCGCGCAAAACGACCATTTGCGGATTGCGCAAGGTTTCAAGGTCTTCGAGCGGATTGCCGTTTACAACCATGAAGTCTGCGGATTTTCCCACTTCAATCGAGCCTGTGACGTCGTCAATGCCTGCAATTTGAGCGTTTACGAGCGTTGCGGTGTGGATTGCAAACTCGTTGCTTACGCCGAGATATTTTTTGAAATACATAAGTTCACGCCACATGTCGTAGTGAGTGACGTACGGGCAAGCCGTGTCAGTGCCGAGACCGACGGGAATTCCGTTGTCAAGGCAAGTTCTCGCGCATTGAAGCATGCCTTTGAACACCACTTCGCTGTTGATTTTGTGAAGTTTCGTTCCGCCCGATTTTTCAAGCGGGAAGAGAGTAAGGGGAACAGTGGGGGAGATTGTGAGAATGTGCGCGCCGCCGTTCTTTTTGAAGAGTTCGATTTCGTGTTCGGTAACCGTACCGCCGTGCTCTATGGTGTCAACGCCGTTTTCAAGCGCAACCGTTACGCCGAGCGGACTTTCCACGTGAGCCGCGACCTTGAAACCGTATTCGTGCGCTTTGTCGCAGCATGCTTTGACAATTTCGGGGGACATACGCAACACGCCGGGTTCGCCTTCAACTTTTGCGTCGAGAATGCCGCCTGTTATCATGAGCTTGATAAGGTCGGGATTGGTCTTTGCGATTATGTCCACGAGTTTTGCTCCGTCTTGAGCGTCTTTGGCTTCGTAGGCAAGCAAACCTGCCATGTGTCCGTCTTTGACGGAGACTGCCATATTCGATGCGAGAATACGCGGCGCTTTGATTTTGCCTGCGTTTGATTTGTCTCTTATGATAGAGTCGATGTCGTCAAGTCCGCCCACCGTGCGTATTGTGGTGACGCCCGACATAAGTTCCACCTTTGCGTAACTTGCGCAAAGTCTGTATACGATATACTTCGTGAGTTTGTGGCTCATGAGTTTGTGCACGGTTTCTTTGTTCTGTTTCTTGGTGTCTTTGG
>ERZ1024397.41-NODE-41-length-19983-cov-24.178794_pt1 | contig 19983 bp, 19 predicted proteins | sample MGYA00520786_ERZ1024397 | MGnify/ENA primary metagenome ERZ1024397 (study PRJEB33242, sample SAMEA3444275) | Homo sapiens | biome: Host associated; feature: Gastrointestinal tract; material: Stool | place: Uganda | collected 2011-01-01 ... | reverse complement strand
TCTTTTCAACTCGTCAGCCCCACGACGAAAGTGTTCTGGACGAAGAAGGGCGTGAGCGACATAGAAGTGTACGACGAAGAACGCCTTTTGCAAGACGGATTCACCGTGTCGCAATTTATCGACTACAAGGCTCTTCGCGGCGATACGTCCGACAACGTACCCGGCATTGCGGGAGTTGGCGAAAAGACCGCAAAGCAACTGCTTGAAAAATACGGCTCGCTCGACGAAATTCTTGCGCATGCCGCCGAAATCCCCGGCAAACTCGGTCAAAACGTTCAAAACGGCAAGGATATTGCGATTTTGAGCAAGGAACTCGTCACCATAAACTGCGACGTACCCGTTGAATGCACGCTTGACGACATAAAGTTTACGCCTGTGTATTCGCAGGCGGTGCGCGCTATGCTCGGACAGTTTGAAATCACGTCGCTCGCTGCAAGAATGACGTTTGAAAGCGGTGAAGACGAGCCGTCCGTCGAATTGCCTAAAATAGAGAAAAACGTTGTCGTTTTGACAACGGCGCAAGACATAAAAGCCGCAATAAAGGGTGACAAAATCGCTGTCCTTATCGGTGAAAACGTCACGTTTGCGGTTGACGATAAGACGGAATACAAGGTAGATTGCGTGCAGGATTTGTTCAGCGAAGGCGTTGATTTTGACGAAGCGGTGAACGTCGTGAAAGAGTGTGCCAAGGATATGGAACTCGTATGTTACGACTTTAAGGCACTCTCGAAAGCATACGGTTTCGACAACGCAAAATTCTTCGATACGATGATTGCCTCTCACCTTTCTCGCGGCAGTGCGCCGATAAAGAGCGTCGAGCAGGTTCTCGGTGCGGACGGGCTGGAAGTCGGTGCGGTGGAGTTGCTTGTCGAAAGCGACAAACTTAAAGAGCAACTTGCGAAAAACGAACTTAATCATTTGTTTTTTGACGTTGAACAGCCGCTTTGCGTAGTTTTGCGCAATATGGAGCAACGCGGAATGTGCGTATCTGTTGCGGCTTTGAAAACACTCGAAGAAAAATATGCAGAGCGTATAGCGACGCTCACGGGCGAGATATACGACCTTGCGGGTGAGCATTTCAACATAGCGTCAACGAAGCAACTCGGAGAAATATTGTTTGAAAAACTTATGCTTCCGCACGGCAAAAAGACAAAGACGGGATATTCCGTCAGTGAAGACGTGTTGAGCAATCTTTCGGGCGCGCATCCGATAATCGCAAAAATTCTCGAATTCCGTCATTACGCAAAACTGCAATCGACTTACGTCACGGGGCTTCAACCGCTCGTGAAAGCAGGGCGTATACACACCGAATTCAATCAATGCATAACGACGACGGGAAGATTGTCGTCAACAAATCCGAATTTGCAAAATATCCCCACAAGAAGCGAAGAAGCAAAGGATATTAAGAGTGCGTTTATACCGAGCGAAGGCAACGTTCTCGTCAGCGCGGACTATTCGCAAATCGAACTCAGACTGCTTGCGCACATGAGCGGCGACGAGCAACTCATAAAAGCGTTCAACGAAGGCGACGATATACACGCCATCACCGCCGCACAGATTCTCGGCAAGAGCGTATCGGAAGTTACGCCGGCAGAAAGAAGAGACGCAAAAGCGGTCAATTTCGGCATCATATACGGCATAAGCGGCTACGGACTTGCAGAAAACCTGTCCATTCCGCAATACAAAGCAAAAGAGTTTATCGCAAACTATTTCACAATGCACCCGAAAGTACGCGAATTTATGGACGGTTGCGTGAAATCGGCACGCGAGCGCGGATATTCGCTCACGATGCTTGGCAGACGCCGCAATCTCGGCGACCTTAACGCGTCGAATTATATGGTGCGTTCGTCAGCGGAGCGTATGGCGATGAACACGCCGCTCCAAGGTTCTGCGGCGGACATAATCAAACTTGCTATGCTTGGCGTGGAAAAGCGGCTTGCAAGCATGAAGTCGAAGATGATTTTGCAAATTCACGACGAACTTATAATCGACGCGGCGGCGGACGAAGCGGAAGAAGTGAAGAAGATTCTATCCTACGAGATGGAACACGCCGTCAAACTGTCCGTTCCGCTCATTGCGGAAGCGACGAGCGCGAAAAACTGGGGTGAACTCAAATGAGAGTCGCAATAATCGGCGGAATAGGCTCGGGTAAAAGCGAAGTGTTGAAAATCGCAAAAGGGAAAGGTTTTTTCTGTCTCAGTGCCGACGAAATCAACGCAAATCTGCTTGTGTCACCGTCGTATATCGCAAAAATCGCGACGGCGTTTCCAACCGTCGTAAAAGACGGAGCGGTGGATAAAAAGGCACTTGCAAGCATAGTGTTTGCCGACAGCGCGCAACTTGCCACGCTCAACTCGATCGCTCATCCCGAAATCGCAAAGGTCATCAACGATTGCAGAGAAGGTCTTGTTGCGGCAGAGCTGCCCATTGCGCTTGAAAGCGTGATAGGCGGATTTGACGAAATATTGTTTGTGTCAACGCCATATCAAACTCGCTTGAAACGGCTCAAAGGCAGGGGGCTTGACACCGAGCAGGCAAAGGCCCGTATGCGCGCGCAAGTCAAGCCGTCAACGCTCAAAAAAATCGCAACGTATACCGTGGACAACTCGGGTTCACTCGACGATCTGAGAGTGAACGCAGGCAAAATATTTGACGAAATACTCGCAAAATGCGCCGATTGAAAGGTAAGGCGCAAAAACGATTTGATAACAGCAAGGTGGCGTGCTCTATTGCAGTAAATAAGTTAACTTTATCTCAAAAGGGATAATATAAAGGAGAAAATTATGATAAAAGGAAAAAACATCGTCATTACAGGCGCAAACAGTGGTATCGGTCTCGAAGCGCTCAAACTGTTGGCACAAGGCGACAACAAGATTCTTGCTGTTGACCTTCGCGTAGACAGAATAGAAGCACTCGCATTCAAAAACGTTTTCCCGATGATATGCGACGTGTCGACAAAAGAAAACGTCGATTCCATATTTGCGGCGGCAACCGAAAAACTCGGTTCTATCGACATATTCTATGCCAACGCAGGCTTTCCGTATTATGAAACGATGGACTATGTCAATTGGGATCGCGTGGAAGACATCTTCAAAGTCAACGTCTTTTCACCCATTTACACCTATCAAAAATACGTCGAATATCTCGGCGGCAAGCAAGGTCAGATGGCAATCACGGTCTCGGCAATCGGCAAGCTCGCAATGCCCGGCTATACGCTGTACAGTGCAAGCAAATTCGCCATGCAAGGCTTCCAACAAGGTCTCCGCTACGAATTGCCGAAGAACGTCTCGCTCACTTGCCTTTATCCCATAGCCACCGACACGGGCTTCTTCAACAAGGCAGTGGAAGGGCAGGACGGCAAAGTCATCCGCGAGCGTCCGTTCCCCGTGCAAAAGCCGCAACACGTTGCAAAATGTATGGTCAGGGGCTTGGAACATAAGCGCAAATTCGTCAATCCATCCAAACTTTTCACGTTTGCACAATTCTTGTTTGCAATCTGCCCGCCGATCAAGTGGGTGTATCTGAAACTGGAAAAGAACAAACTCGACCGTTTTGAAGCGCAAAAAGCAAGCAAATAATCATTTTTCAAAAAACGAAAAAGAAGCCCCGATTCCACTAAAATCGGGGCTTTTCTTGAGAAATACTATTTTTTCCTTTTCTTTTTCTTCTCGACGGGTATTTGAATAATACTATTTATTTTTAACGAAATTCTATTGAAGGCATTAATATCCGCTTCTACCAAACTTCCGTCTTTCAAATTGCAAGTGAGCTTTTCAGAGTTGGAAGGCAAACCGCTTGAAATGTCGACTTTTTTGCCGTTTATTGCCATGTATGCACATACCCAACCTGCATAGACAAGTATTGTATCCCCGTTGCACTCATAAGTCTTGCAAGATAAGATTAGTGTTAGGAAGAAGAAACATAGAAGTATCAAACCTAATACCAATGCTACATAGAAAACTATTGAGATTGCCATCGATTTTGTAGTGTCACAGTCATAGGATTGAATTTTGTAGTTAGCAAAAGTGCCGTTTATTGACAAGGTTGCAGACCAAAAATTGTCATCCAATGATTTCAAATACACTGTTTTTGTGTCAAATACTTCGTTGGTTTCATCGTAAAAATCAACTGTAATGTTTGCCGATGTAACTTCTTCATTAAACTCTATAACGAATTCACATGCGGTTCTGTTAAGACTATTGTTGTAAGCGTAGACATAACAATGCTCATATTCAATGCTCGTTGTTTTTTTGTTAACGCAAAAGGATACAACCATGATTAAAATGCAAATAAGAACGAGTATAAGCGCAATTATTCTTTGAATGAAGATTTTATTCTTAATGTCCAATGTTTTTCTCCCACCATGTATATTCGACGCAATATCATAGATAATATATCACAACACTACAATAAAAACAAGGCAGTATTTGAAAGATAGCGAAATTCATGATTTATCAAATGACGGGGAGTATGCTATCACTATCGATCGAGAAATAATCCGCATTTGATAGACTATGATGCAAAAGAAAACAAACGTGCAAGCGGTTGTTTTCTTTTGTGGTATTTTATGGAATAAAATAAATTTCGGCGGCGGGGCTGTTTTCGTTTGACTTTATTTGGGCAAGTGCTAAAATATAGTTTCGATTCGCTTTTGCGCGGGGGAACGCATGCGTGCGCGAAGGCGGCGGAATAACTTTTAGACAAATCCGAAAGGCAGAAAATGAAGGCAACACGAACGATGACAAAAGATATGGATATGACAAGCGGACCGCTTCTCAAAAAATTGATAGCGGTTTCGCTGCCGCTTGCGTTGTCGGGAATTTTGCAACTTTTGTTCAATGCGGCGGATTTGATTGTCATAGGTCAGTTTTCCGAGACGAGCACGCAGTCGCTTGCGGCGGTTTCGTCAAACGTTGCGCTCATCAATCTCATCATCAACGTGGTGATAGGCTTGTCGATAGGCACAAACGTGGTTATGAGTCAGGCGATAGGCAGCAAAGACGAAGAGCGCGCACAAAAAACCGTGCATACGTCCGTGCTTCTCGCGCTCATAAGTGGCGTGGTCGTGGGGCTTGTCGGCGTGTTCTGCGCAAGATATTTTCTCGTGTGGATGAAGACCGATCCCGAAATTCTCGACAAAGCCACCGATTATCTGTTCATATATTTCATAGGTACTCCTGCAAACGTGTTGTACAATTTCGGTGCGTCGATACTTCGTGCAAAAGGCGATACGAAACGTCCGCTCATATATCTGACAATCGCGGGCGTCGTGAACGTTGCGCTCAACCTTACTTTCGTAATCGTCGCAAAACTCGACGTTCAGGGCGTTGCGATTGCAACAATCGTGAGCCAGTATATTTCGTGCATACTACTCGTTATCACGCTTTTGAAAGAAAACGGCGCGTGCAAACTCGTTCTCAAAAAACTCCGCTTCCACAAACGCGAGTTTTTGCAGATACTCAAAGTGGGACTTCCCAGCGGAATACTCAACTCGTTTTTCTCCATTGCGAACGTGCTTATTCAGACAAATCTCAACGTGTTCGGCTATGCGCTCGTGGCAGGCAGTTCTACGGGAAGCAATTTGGAAGGCTTCGTATACACGTCCATGAACGCCGTTTCAAACGCAACCGTTACGTTTGCGGGGCAGAATTACGGCGCGAAAAAGCCCGAACGTATCAAGAAAACCGCTCTCGAAGCGTCGGCAATTATCATCGTCATTAGCCTTGTGTGGACGCTCATTTTGCTCACCGCAGGGCAGTATATCGCAAGACTGTACACGCAAGACCCCGTCGTCATTCAATACGCTTGCGAAAGAATGAAAATCATTCTCCCGATATATTTTGTGTGCGGTATCGTCGAAGTGCTTGTCGGTTGTATGCGCGGTATGGGTTATTCGCTCACACCGATGCTCGCCAATTTCTTCTGCATCTGCGTGTTCCGTATCGTGTGGATTTACACCGCTTGCAAAGCATATCCGTCGCCGCAAATGCTGTATTACAGTTGGCCGATAAGTTGGATTCTGAATATTGTAGTCGACGGCGTTATAATGCTTATTATATATAAGCGCGAAAAACGCAAAATGCTCGCCGATTCCGAACATTCGGACGATGCCGAAAACAAAGGGGACGGAGTCGAAACCGTTCAATCTGCGGACGATAATATAGAATATATTCCTGCCGACGTTTTGGGCGCCGCTTTTGTTGCGAAATCGACGGAAACGGACGAATCGTTGCTCGCTCAATCTGCCGATGAGAACGCTCAAAAGGAGAACGAACCTGCCGACAACGCAAAAATCGAAAACGACGAAATCGACAATACAAACACTGAAAACGCACAAGACGTTCCCGACGAATACGTCTCGTCTCTTGCCGAATCTTCCGTCGACGACGTTCCCGAGCCCGTTTCGAATCTCGTTTCCGACGTCCAACAATCCGACGGGGATACAAATCAATAAATAGCAAGATATTAACTAAATTTTTACGGCACGGCTTTTCAAGTCGTGTTTTTCTATTTTTCGGATACGTTTGCAGAATAATAACCGCACAATATCGCGTTTTTGTCGGATTTTGCGGAGCGGTTGCATATTGAAATGTCGCACTTTCGTATTGTATAATTGAATTATCTTATGGAAGGGGAAAAAGTATGGGCAAATTGCAAAGTCTTATTGACAACAAGGCTCAGAGTGCACAATTTATGTGCGACGAAATTGCGCATATCTGCAACGATATGCCAAAACGCGATCCCGGCAGCGTCGGAGAGAAAATGGCTTGCGAGTATATGGCGGACTATCTCAAAAACGACTGCGGTTGCGAAAGAGCGGACGTGGAATCGTTCAAGGAAAACCCGAATGCGTTTTTCGGTTGGATTTATTTCACGATAACGTTCGTGCTTGCAGGCATGGTGTTGTTTTTCTTTATGCCTATTGTCGGCGCGGTGATAACGGCTCTCGGTTTCGTGATATTGTTCGTTCAATTCGGGCTGTACAAAAAGTTGGTTGACAAGTTCTTCCCCGAAAAAACGGGACATAGCGTCACCGCAATCAAAAAATGTACGGGTGAAGTGAAGGGCAGAGTGTTTTTCAACGGACATCCCGACGCGGTGTGGAACTGGCCCGTCAACAACAAATTCGGCGGAACGGCACACATTGCACACCTTGTCACAAGCGTGGTTTCGGGGCTTATAGTTCTCGGTCTCAACATTGCGGCGGCAGTCAAAACGGGTTGCCGTCCCGTCACCGATTATACGATAGCGGGTTACACTTCCTTGTACACGCCCGTGCTGTTCTGGATGGGAATTGCCATTCTCGTCATGGTCCCGTGCCTTGTCGGCATGTACTTCATGTGGGATGAAAACACCATCAGCGACGGCGCAAACGACAATCTTACCGGTTGTTATATGGGCATCGCCATTCTCAAAGCCATGAAAGATCAGGGCATCGAACTCGAACACACCGAAGTAGGCGTCATCATTTCGGGCAGTGAAGAAGCGGGACTTCGCGGCGCAATGGCGTGGTGCGAGGCACACAAAGGCGAATTCGACGACGTTCCGACATGGATATATTCTTACGACACCATACACGAAAGTCGTTTTCTCGGTGTAAACTACCGCGATTTGAACGGAACCGTTAAATCTGACAAAGAAGTCAGCGATTCATTCATAACAGCCGCAAACGAACTCGGCATCAAATGCACCAAGACGTGGGTTCCGCCCTTTGGCGGAGCAACCGACAACGCCGCTTTCAACAAAGCAGGATTCCGTTCCACCGGTATCACCGCACTCGACCATAATCTTCAGGATTACTATCACACCATGCGTGACACGGCGGATAATCTCAATCCCGAGTGCTTGGCGGATTGTTATGCTATTTCCGTTCGTTGTCTCGAAAACTTCGATCGTGAGATTGCTAAATAACGCCTAATTTTGTCAGCGTCCCAAATCTCCAACTCATGTACTATTTGTACATTAGGGTTGTCGATTTGGGACGCTTTCTCATTATGCATTTATTTATCAATCTCACGACAAATTAAACCAAGTAGCGAATAGCTTTGTAGAGCCACGCTCCCGTCAACTCATGTACTACTTGTACATTAGGGTTGCCGTTAGCGTGGCTCTTTCTTGTTCTTCATCTATTTTGCAAAATCTCTGTTCTGAGTTCCAATATTTAATTCATGTATTGTACGCTTTCTCATTGCGTTTATTTTCATTCTCACGATGTTGGTTGCTATGTGAAAAAATCGCAAAAAATCTCTTTATCAAAATTATTGCTTATGGTATAATTCATATATCAAAATTCAAGGTGAAGATATGCAGGAAAAATGCAGTTGCGTCAAAGAGCCGACGGGGACGATACCTATCGTGCGAATTATCGATAAAATCGATGTGATGTTTGAAAAAGACGATACGCAGGGCGTGAAACGCGTGCTCGAATACTGGGAAAAAGAAGCGAAAGCGTTGAACGATACGCGCGGATTGCTTGAAATACTCAGTGAAGAGATAGGGCTTTATCGCAAAATCGGCGAGAAAGAAAACGGTTTGCGAGCGGTGGACGAAGCGCTTGCGATATTGACTTGTCAAGGCTCGTGTTCTTCGGTTGCCGACGCCACGATTTATCTCAACTGCGCAACGACTATGAAAGCGTTCGGCAAAGCGGAAGAAGCGTTGCCATATTACGAAAAAGCAAGGGAGACTTACGAGCGACTTTTGCAAAAAGACGATTATCGACTTGCAGGGCTTTACAACAACTATGCGACCGCGCTTTGCGATCTCAAACGTTTTGATGAAAGCGAAAAGTGCTATGAAAAGGCAATAGAAATTTTGCGCGAAAAGGGCGGGTACGGAGAACTTGCCGTGTCATACGTCAATCTTGCGCATCTCACTTACGACAGAGCGACGTCACAAGATAAAGAGTGCGACGACAAAGTTGACGAGTTGCTTGACAAGGCGATGGAATGTCTTGACGACGTTGCTTTGACAAGAGACGGCAATTATGCCTTTATATGCTCGAAGTGCGCTTCGGCATACGAGTTTTTCGGCAGATTTCTTGACAAGGAAGAACTTGTGCGTCGTGCCGAAGAAATTTACAAAAACAACAGAAAACAAGTTTAAAGTGTCAAAAATGCGTGTATAAACGCTTGATTGTGAGATATGAAAGGAATTGAATTGTCTGAAAAGTTTTATAACGAAGTGGTAAAACCTTATATTGCGCGAGAGTTCTCGGACTATGAAAATCGCATTGCGGTGGGGCTTGTCGGGCACGGCTCGGAGTGTTTCGGCTTTGATGACGACACGTCCAAAGACCACGATCACGGCACGGGACTTTGCCTTTGGATTACGAGAGAAGACGACGAAAAAATCGGGTTTCGCCTTATGCGCGCATACGATAATCTCGCAAAAGAGTACGGTGTTAAAGGCGTTGAACGGACTTATGAAAACGGATTTCGCGGAGTGTTTGTCATCGGCGATTTTTATAGGCGATACACCGGCGCTGACGGCGCGCCGAAAACGTGGCAGGACTGGCTTTACACAGATTCGGTGTACTTTGCCGAGGCGACAAACGGAGAAGTGTTTTGTGACGACTTGGGTGAGTTTTCAAAAATTCGCAACGAGATTTTGCATGGCATGCCCGAAGACGTGCGCATAAAAAAGATAGCCTCTTGTGCATTCAAAGCGGCGCAGTCGGGACAATACAACTATGCAAGGTGTCTTGCCCACGGCGAAGAAGGTGCAGCCATGCTTGCGCTTTGCGAATTTGTCAGAAATGCCGTCGAACTTGCGTTCTTGCTTGAAAAAAAGCATTCCCCGTATTACAAATGGCAGTTCAGAGCGATGAACGGACTTGAAAAGTTTTCCGAGTTGCGAGCACCGCTCGAATATTTATTGACAGCCGACAACGACGAGACGGGGCGGGGCGTGAAAAAGGCTATCGTCGAAGACATAAGCCTTGCGCTTGCAAAGGAAATCAACGAGCAGTTTGCACTCGGCATAAACGACGGTTATCTCGAACCGTTTGCGTTTGCGCTGCAAAAACGCATAAAAAACGCCGAAATCCGCAATTTGCACGTTGTGATATAAAAAAATTCGGTTTGGCATATAAGGAGATATAAAAATGGTATTGTATTTTTCGGGGACGGGAAACAGCAAGTATATTGCAAATAAAATCGCTGCTGCTTTGGGAGATGAAATCGTTGATTTGAACGACAGAATAAAAAGAGCGGATTTTTCTAGAATAACCGCAAAAGACAGGCTCGTTTTCGTGACGCCCACTTATGCGTGGAGAGTTCCGACCGTTGTCAGCGATTATCTTGAAAAGGTGAAATTTTTTGGAGAAAAGAAAGCGTGGTTTGTGATGAACTGCGGCAGTGAAATCGGCAACGCAAGCAAATACATCGAGAAGTTGTGCGACAAACTCGCGCTCGAATATATGGGCGTTGTCGGCATAGTTATGCCCGAAAACTATATCGCGTTGTTCAATGCGCCCGACACGAACAAGGCGCAGGAAATAATCGCAAAAGCAGAGCCGAAAATTCAGGCGGCGATTGACGATATACGAAACGGCGTTAAATTCGCAAAGCCGAGAAACAATCTGTACGATCGTTTTATGTCGGCGTGCGTCAATCCGATTTTCTTCAAGTTTATCGTCAAAGCGGACGATTTTTACACCACGGACAAATGCGTCGGATGCGGTCTTTGCGCAAAACTTTGTCCGCTCAACAATATCGAAATCGTGGACGGAAAACCTGAATGGGAAAAGAATTGCACGCATTGCATGGCTTGCATAAATCATTGCCCGGCGCAAGCGATCGAGTACGGCGAAAAGAGCAAAGGAAAGCCGAGATATCATCTCGACTAATGAGAATTTATGGCATCGAGTAAAGAATATTTGCAATTTGTGATAGAGCAAACTCTCTCCGCTCGACATAACCGCGCGCCCGATGATGAGCGAGTATTTGCTATATCTCGACGGAGTGTATTTCGGCGGCGTTTTCGACGACAGATTGCTTGTCAAGCCGACGGATAGCGTGAAGGGGTTCGGCATGGAAGAGCATTTGCCCTATGACGGCGCAACCCCCATGTTTTTAGTGGACGCAATCGACGACAATGAACTGGCAAAAAACATAGTCGTTGCAGTCGTCGACGACTTGAAAAAGTCTCCGAAGAAAAAGAAGTAATAATTTCATGCAAAATAATAAAACGCACGGTTTATCGTGCGTTTTTCAATGTTTTAAGTCGCTTATTTGTTAAAACAATGCTTATGCAATATAATTGTTTTTCAAAATCCTTTCGTCAAATCGCCTTTTCGATACGAGCCGTAACGAGCGGTTTTTACCTTTCGGTCATTGACTCTGCAGTGAGCATCAAATCGTAAAGCGGTTTTATCTTTTTGAATTGTTCGGCGAGATAATCCGCAAGGTTTTCGGAGAATAGCAATGTTGAGTCGAAAGACGTTGCGGTGAAGCAAATGTCTTTCTTTTCAAGCCAAATCGACAAATCTTGCGGTGCGTCGGGATATTTCGGCTTTTTGTAGTTTTCACCGACGAGTTTGAACGTGGTCTGACTCTCAAGACACTTTTTTGCTTTTTGAAACATTTTTGAATCGGTCTCTATGAGTTTGCGAAGATTTGTCATGGTTTTTGCGTCTGCCATGTAGAAGCCACACCCGAATTGAAAATTGTACGGCGATATTTCAAAGAAAAACGCAGGCGCATTGTATGCGTCCTTGCCGCGCATATACGAGAGCCACATGTGGTCGCGATAAAGGCTGGTTTTGTCCTTTGCGAAACGCAAATCTTTGTAAAGTCTAGAAACTATGCTTTTGGGTTCGGTGATAAACGACGGGTCGATTTTAAGCATAGCGGGGGCGAGTGCAATCGCAAGGTCGTTAAAAGGCACCGCAAGATATTGTCTGAAATCTTCGCGGTGCTCCTGATACCAAGCCTTTGAATTGTATTTGTGGTTGAAATACAAAAAGTCAAGCGACCTTTGACAAAACGGGGTCATTGTTATTCTTCAAAAAGAGATACAATCGTGTCTTCGACGATTTTGCGCATTGCGTCGTAGTCGATGTAGGTGTGGTGGTCATACACGAACTCGTGAGAGAAGGATTGCACGATGTCCATTGCAAAGTGAATACGCTCCGTGAGATTGCTTTTGGCGACACCGAGAGATTTGAATTTGTCTGAAATTGCGAGAGTTATTTCATCTTCGAGCGCAATAAACTTGTTGTTTACCGCTTCGTCGCTGTGAGACATAGAATGCAACGCTTCGTGAATGTTGGCGTTGGTCTTGTGAATCTCGATTGCGCCGTCGAGAACGTGAGCCGCTATCGAGCGGAAATCGACGGGGGCAGAGAGTGAGTCTATATAATCGAGAACGGGAGCAAACGCCGTGTTGACGTATATTTCCAGAACGTCGAGAAGAATGTCGCGCTTGTCCTTGAAGTAACCGTAAACGATACCCGTTGACACGCCGGCCTTTTTTGCGATTTGCGCGGTGTTGGTGTTGTAATACCCGACTTGAGAAAACAATTCGTAGCCTGCTTGCACGATTTTGTTTTTCTTTTCGATTGAACGCTCTTGTTTTGGCTCTCTGACTTCTTGCGCCATAATTTTCCTTATACGCGTGCGCGTCTGTATTTATTGTAATGCGCGCGCTTTAACAACAGTAAATATTATACAATATAGTCCGAAATAAATCAACTTAAACCGACCTTTTTTGAAATGTGAAAATTTTTTCATATTATTTTTTCAAAACGATTGACATCTATTTTCGATAGTTGTAATATCTTAATGTGAATATGAAGTATGTTTCATATTCGCAATGAGAGAATGCATAAGATGCAAGGAGAGAGAAGAATATGCCGCTCGTAATGGCTCCCACAGGGAAAGATTTGAGAATCGTCAGAATTTTGACGGACGACAAGACCAAAAAACATTTGGAAAGTTTGGGTATTACGATTGATTCTACGATCAGTCTTATATCCGTCAGCGGCGGAAGCGTTATCTGTCTTATAAAAGACGGTAGACTTGCGCTCGACAAAGAAATGGCAACAAAAATATTAGTAGCATAAATTCAAAAAGGAGAAAACAATGGAAAAACTTTTAAGTGATTTCATTATCGGAGAGCAAGGCGTCATCAAATCCGTCGCAGGCGACGGACGCATCAGACGTCGTTTGTTCGATATGGGCGTAACCCCCGGTGCAGAAGTCTATCTCAGAAAGAAAGCACCGCTCGGCGACCCGATTGAAGTGACCATTCGCGGATACGAATTGTCATTGCGTAAGACCGAAGCGGCAGCCGTAACTATGGAGGTTGAAGACAAATGAAAAGATTTGCATTAGCCGGAAACCCGAACTGCGGTAAAACGACGTTGTTCAACTCGTTGACGGGTTCAACCGCACACGTCGGCAACTGGCCGGGCGTCACGGTGGATAAGAAAGAAGGTACATACAAAAAATGCGCAGAACCTATCTCGATCGTTGACCTTCCCGGTATCTACTCACTTTCCCCGTACACTCCGGAAGAAGTGATTTCGAGAAACTATATTCTCGAAGAGAAGCCCGACTGCGTCATCAACATCGTTGACGCGACCAACCTTGAGCGTAACCTTTATCTCACCACTCAAATCATGGAAATCGACGTGCCGATGATCATCGCACTCAACATGATGGACACGGTTGAGAAGAACGGCGACAAAATCGACGCAAAGAGCCTTGAAGAAAAAATCGGTCTTCCCGTCGTTGAAATCTCCGCACTTCGCGAAAAAGGTCTTGACGAACTCATGCAAAGAGCGTACGAAGTTTGCCAACAGGGCAGAAAGGGTACGACCGTTCTCGAAGGCACGGCACTTACGCATCTTATCAACGATTGCAGAATCGCACTCGAAGGCAGCGGCGTAGAAAACTCTCTCTTCCATGCGGTGAAACTCGTCGAACTCGACGAAATCGAAGTCGGTCAACATCCGCAAGCGGCTCAAATGGTCGAAGAATTCAAGAAGACGTTCAAAGACGACGTTTTCGGAACGGACTTCGAAGCAATCGTTGCGGACTCTCGTTACAAATACATTTCCAAGAACTATTCTTCCGTCGTTACGAAGAAAGAAAAGAACGAAAAAGAGAAACTCAGCACTTCCGACAAGGTCGATAAGGTGTTGACGCACAAGGTTTGGGGTATTCCTATCTTCCTTGTCATTTTGTTCTTGGTGTTCCACCTTACGTTTGCAGAAGACTTCTTGTTCCTTGGCGCAGGCGGCGTGTTCGATAAAGAAGCAGTTGCTTACATTCAAACCAGTGAAGGCGCGTTTGAAAAAGTCGACGTCACCAAATCGACCTTTGACGAATCGCAGACGTATTACACCGAAGACGGCATCCGCGCCGATCTTACGTTTGCAGAAGACGGCTCTTTGGAAGCAGTCGAAGAAAAAGGTTACGTTTACACCGCAACTCATGAACTCGTTTATCTCGAAGACATGACCGAAGAAAAAGCGGGCGACACCTACTACGCAGACGAAAAAGGCAAATGGGAAGTCACAGTCGAGAAAAACGACGACGGTGAATACGAATCCGCATTCGTAAGCCTTATCGACGAATACTGCTCCGGCGTTACGGCGGCGACCTTCTTCGGGTATGAAGAAAGCGTTTACGGCCCGGGCGTCATCCTTGCAAACTTGCTCAACACGTTCACCGAACTTCTCAGCACATGTGTCAACGAAGGTCTCGTGCTTGCAGGCGCACCCGAATGGTGCATCGGTCTCATCGTAGACGGCGTGCTCGGCGGTTTGTTCGCAGTGCTCGGATTCTTGCCGCAAATCCTTTTGCTCTTCCTGTTCTTCTCGATTTTGGAAGACAGCGGTTACATGGCTCGTGTAGCGTTCATTCTCGACAGAATCTTCAGAAGATTCGGTTTGTCGGGCAGAGCGTTCATGCCGATGATTATGGGCTTCGGTTGCTCCGTTCCTGCATTCATCAACACACGTACTCTTGCTGACGAGAACGAAAGAATCGCAACGATCAGAGTCATTCCGTTCTTCAGTTGCGGCGCAAAATTGCCTATCCTTACTGCAATCGCAGGCGGTATCGCAACCATGACAGGCATGCCCAACCCGGACGTCATCACTTACTGCATGTACATTCTCGGCGTGCTCGTAGCAATCGCGGCAGTCATCTTGATGCGTGCAACGACGATGAAGGGCGAAGTTCCGCCGTTCATTATGGAATTGCCTGCATATCACGTACCGCAACCAAAGAACCTTGCGGCTCACCTTTGGGACAAGACCAAACACTTCGTCAAGAAAGCGTTCACAATCATCCTTGCTTCCACAATCTTGATTTGGTTCATCAGCCACTTCAGTTGGAACTGGCAATATCTTGAAGATGCGCAAATGGACAAGAGTATTCTTGCCGGTATCGGCGGACTCATTCAGCCCTTGTTTACTCCGCTCGGATTCGGTTCTCAACTTAGGAACTTCGGTTGGGTGTTCGCAGTCGCGGCAATCACCGGTCTTATCGCAAAAGAAAACGTCATCGCAACGTTCGGTACTCTTGCAGCGTGCATCGTCGGCGGCATGATTGACGTTGAAGCAGACGGCGGCATCGGAGCGGTCAACACCATGATCGCGGCAACCGGAATCGACGTGCCGGGTTTGATTGCATTCATCGCATTCAACATGCTCACCATTCCGTGCTTTGCAGCAGTTGCAACCGCAAAGGCAGAACTCCCGAGCAAGAAGTCTTATCGCATGACGTTGCTCTTCTGGGTCGGCACAAGTTACATCGTGTCCATGATGATTTATCTCATCGGTGCATGGTGGTGGACAGTGTTCATCTTTGCAGCAATCTGGGCAGCAGTCATCACGCTCATCGTGCTCGACAACAAGGGCAAGATCAACGTGAAGAAATTCTTCCGGGATCTCGGAAGCAAACTCAAAATCAAAAAGAACGCGTAAGAGTCGAAAGACAATATAATCTTGCGTAAACTTATAGACTATGAAACCGATTGAAATAATTGTAATCATAGCGGCAGTTGCCATCGTGGCGGGCGTCATCATAGCGTCAATCGTGAGAAAACTGAAGGGTAAACCTTCTCTCGGAAGCGATTGCGCAGGATGCTCGCACGCAGGACAGTGCAACGGTAAATGTTGTTCAAATCAAGGCAACGTCGACTGGACGGAACTTGTCAAGCAACGCAAAGCGGAACTCGAAGCGCAAAAAGCGCAAGACGGTGTTATGCCCGAAACAAATGCCGACGAGAAAAAGGAAAATCTTGACGGCGACAACAAGAACTGATCCCCCTTTTTGTACGAAATGAATAATGATAACCCCTTTTCATTCGTACGATAAATCGAGATACGTTGTAGCAATACGACGATCTATATTCTCTCTCAAAAGTAAAGGAAGCGCGTTTGTGCTTCCTTTACTTTATCAAAAAGCGCAGACGATATAAAACCGTTTTTCAAACGTTGATTTATGGTTTCGTTCATGTTGCAAATGCAATATCGCATTATTACAATCAAGGTTGTTTTTTGACTCCATAGACGCCGCGACGGACGATACTTTTGAAAATTGACAACATTTTGACCGAATTGACCGAATGAATTGACAACGCGCCTTGGATACGCTAAAATGGCAAAGGAATGCGGACATGGCGGAATTGGCAGACGCGCAAGATTCAGGTTCTTGTGAGCATTTGGTTCATGCAGGTTCAAGTCCTGTTGTCCGCACCAGGATGGACCCAGTTGAACCAAAAAGGTTTGACTGGGTTTTTCTTTTTCTAATATTTGTAATATTAGGCATACATTTCAAATCTTATGGTTTTCTTTTCAAGCGGAAGATTTGACTTGCGTTTCATAACCACATCTTTTGAAAATTTGTAAAATAAAAAGGCCCGACGCTTTTCAGCATCAGGTCTTATCAAGTCTGTATAGTTGAAGTGAATTTCTATTCGGTCTTTGTAAAGAATAACGTCTTTGATAAGCAATTCTATCATTAGACGAGGTGTTTTTCGGATTGCTTGTTGCAAATAGTCAACAATGTCTTTTTTATCAATAGGAATTGTTTCTTTCGCTTTTTCCAAAGCCAGTTTGGTTTCAAATTCTGTTTTTTGTTGCTCAAGTTCTTCCAACCTTTTTGCAGTGGAAGCACTCACGATTCCTTTTTCCATACACGCAATAAGATTTGATAAAGCTTTTTCTGTGTCATGCAATTGACCTTCTATAATATTGATTACAGACGCATCTGCCATTTTTTGTTGATGAGCGTTTAGTATTAGAGTTGCAAGTTTATCTATTAATCTTGGATTCGCAAGAGTTTCATAAGTTGCCTCGACAACCAACTGTTCTAGTAGTTCTTTCCTAATTGGAGTATTGTCGCATTTTTTATCGACTTTTCGTCCTGAGCATTTGTAATATCTTACAACCTTGCCGGTTCTTGAAGTTCCGCTATCCGAACTTACAGTCCTTCCACAATAACCGCAATGCACTTTGTTTCTTAAAAGATAATGCGCATCTGTGTGTTTGCCGATTTTATTTGCTTGCGCTTTGGATCTACATATATCAAATACCTGCTCGTTAACGATAGGCGGGTAAATATTGTCAAATACTTGGTCGCCGAATCGGACGATGCCTATATATTTTTCGTTTTTCAGTAGATTGTAGAAAACACTTCGAGTAAATGGTTTGCCGTGACAAAGCACACCTTCATTGTTTAGATCGTCAAGTATGTTTTTTATGAGTCTACCACTTGCGTATTCTTCAAACATTCGTCTTACGATTACAGCCTCGTCTTCTTTGATTCGCACTTTTCTACCTTCGGCTTTCGTTCCGTATGCCTCGTACCCGAAAATAGGCACACCGCCTGTAAATTGTCCTTTGATTCGACTTTCGTTCAATCCGCGCTTAACCTTTTGTGAAAGCTCGGCAGAGTAGTATTCAGCCATGCCGACGTACATATTTTCAAGAATAATGCCGTCAAGGTTTTGAGAGCCGTCTATATTTCGCGACGTCCGTTGTGTTGCAGAAATGACAATTTTACCTGTCTTTTGCAATTTGTACTTGTTGATTGCTTGCTCAATAGAGTTTCTTCCAAAACGGTCTAGGGCATACACAAGGCATATATCCCACTCTTTTGTTCGTTCGCTATCGGAAAGCATTTGTTGAAATTCTTTTCTCAAATCGTTCGTTCCTGTCATTGCACGGTCTATATACTCGTGTACGACGATAAGCTCATTGTTTTTTGCAAATTCATAGCAAACTCGAAGTTGACCTTCGATAGATTGTTCAGTCTGTCGTTCGCTTGAATATCTGGCGTAAATGACGCACTTTTTCATATCGTTTTCTCCTTGTTGACGTGTTGTAATTCGAGTATAGAGTGTTCAATTCCTGTTGAGTAGGACATTGACCGAGCCGTTTTGTGCCCAATTTGAAATTTAGTAAAACGGTGTTGAAAGCCTGAATTAACATTGTTGAAACGATGTTGAAACATAGTTGGAACACTCCTTTGTCGAATTGTCTTTTTCTTTCGACACCTCGAAAAAATCGGGAAAGCATCGCATCGTCAAGGAAATAGGGAAAATATTGCGTTGGTATATTTGTTTTGACTATCTGCAATATTTTCCCCCTTGAAGAAAGATGCTTTTCTGATAAACTCCACAACCACCTATAAAAGAGAAAGAAAAGACATATCACATTACTGTTCCATCAATGTTTTGTCACAGATTGGTTACTATTTCATTACTGTTTTGTCATACGCATTTTGTTGTTTCAAAGACGGCCATTTTTGTTTTATGATGTTCTTTTTTTTTGAACGGGGCATGGTTTATTGTTATGGCAGAAATAAAAAAAGGAGGTGCGATATGCGAGAGATTGAGTTGAAAAACAATACGAGCGGCAAGAAAATTTTCGTGGACGACGTAACGCCGGACTTATCTCTTATTCCGAGTAAGGATAAAGAATTGTATATATCCTTATTAGAGATAGAGATGTACGAGCATTTCAAGAATCGTCGCAAAAGAAAGCCGAGAGAACAACCTGAAAACAAAAAAATCTCGTAGTTGTGTACCATAAATGTCGCATAACGCTAAATGTCAAAAATTTCTTATGAAAACCCGTTGACTTTTGTTTTTGAAAGTATATAATGAAAATTACAAAACGCAATAAATGTTGCACATTGTAAAAGAGGGTATGAAATGCAAGTAAAAAACAAAGAAACGATAGATAAGATTTTGAACATACTCAACGAGAGTTTGCGTGAGAACAACGGCACTCCGTCTATATACGAAATTGCCGACGCGATAAATGTAAATCCGTCCACGGTCAGCAGATATATCAATTATTTGGTGTCCGAAGGCATAATCGAGAGAAAAGGCAAGCATTGCAATCTCACCACATCGAAGTTTGCCAAAACGATGTCCAACGTAACGGCTTGCCCGATTGTCGGCGACATTGCTTGCGGCTCTCCGATACTAGCGGAAGAAAATATAGAATCGTATGTATCAATCTCTACCGAGTTCTTCGGTCCCGGAGAGTACTTCATACTGAAAGCGAAAGGCGAAAGTATGATAAATGCAGGCGTAAACGACGGAGATTTGGTTGTTATACGCAAACAAGACACTGCAAACGAAGGACAAATAGTGGTTGCGCTCACGGATGACGGAGAGGCGACGTTAAAGCGATATTTTTTGGATAAAAAGCACAAACTAATAAGGCTGCATCCCGAAAACGATGCACTTCAAGATATGTTCTACAAGAACATTCAGATTCAAGGCATAGCCGTAAAAGTAATAAAGGACTTGTTATAAAGGAGCAATATGGAAAAGCAACGGACTTATCTTTGCATAGATATGAAATCATTCTTCGCATCGGTTGAATGTGCGGAACGTGGGTTAAGTCCGTTTGAAACAAACCTTGTCGTTGCAGACGAATCTCGCGGAAAAGGTGCTATAACTTTGGCAATTACGCCCAAGATGAAAGCGCTCGGAGTTAGAAATCGTTGC
>ERZ1024397.39-NODE-39-length-20618-cov-20.328649_pt1 | contig 20618 bp, 16 predicted proteins | sample MGYA00520786_ERZ1024397 | MGnify/ENA primary metagenome ERZ1024397 (study PRJEB33242, sample SAMEA3444275) | Homo sapiens | biome: Host associated; feature: Gastrointestinal tract; material: Stool | place: Uganda | collected 2011-01-01 ... | reverse complement strand
CGACCACCGAGATCTACACTCTTTCCCTACACGACGCTCTTCCGATCTTTACATTACATACGGATATATTTTATATTTTTTAACTATAAAAATATATTTTAACCAACAAACAGCAAAATTGCTCGACTAACAAAGATACACAATGCAAAGAAACCAATATATTACGTTATCAAACAACAATGTAATATGGCGTAAAAAACAACGTTCCAACAAATTTCAAAAGCGAGACAAATTGTCTCGCTTTTGTGTTTTAGGATATCTAAACGGCTATTTTACAGCAATGCGTCGATAAATTCCTTTGCATTGAAGGGGATCAAATCGTCGATTTTTTCGCCTACGCCGACGTATACGACGGGAAGCCCCAACTCTTCACTGATTGCAAGCACAACGCCGCCTTTTGCCGTTCCGTCGAGTTTTGTGAGTATAATGCCGTCCGTGTCGATGTCTTCGCTGAAAATTTGCGCTTGAGAAACTGCGTTTTGTCCCGTCGTTGCGTCAAGCACGAGATATTTGCGGAAGTCCGCCTCGGGAAGCTCTCTGTCAACCACTCGGCAAATCTTTTGGAGTTCCGCCATAAGGTTTTTCTTGTTGTGAAGTCTACCTGCCGTGTCGATGAGCACAACGTCGTTGCCTTTTGCCTTTGCGGACGATATTGCATCAAACACGACTGCCGCCGGATCTGCGCCTTCGCTGTGGCGAATCACACGCACGCCAGCACGCTGTCCCCACACTTCGAGCTGCTCGCTTGCCGCAGCTCTGAAAGTGTCTGCCGCCGCAACCACAACCGACTTGCCTTCTTCTTTGAATCTGTGCGCGAGTTTGCCGATTGCGGTCGTTTTGCCGACACCATTCACCCCCGAAAGCAAAATCACGAGCGGATATTCGTATTCGGGCACGTCATAATCGATGTCTTCGACCATAAGTTCGGCAAGAACACCCTTTGCGTCTTCGGGCTTTTTGATTTTGCGCTTGAAAATCTCGTCTTTGAGTTCTTCGATGAGATTCTCGGTTGCGGTTATGCCTACGTCTGCGGTCAGCAACGCTTCTTCAAGATTTTCATAAAACTCGTCGTTGAGTTCGCGAGCGGAAAACGCAAAGAACAGCTTTTTTGAAAAAGCGTCTTTAGTCTTTTTTATACCTTCTTTGATTTTTTGAAAAAATCCCATATTGTCATCCTTTATAAGATTTTATTGTACTTGCCATAGAAATGGCGATATTCCAGCGAGCTGCCCTTATTGTCATCCTGTCAATGCAAAGCGAAGCAAATTGCTCGCAAGGATTGCGTAGCGCATGTATTCACGTAGCAACGCCTTTGAAAAAGGCAAAACCGTAGGTTCTATGCGCTAGCATAGCAGTTGCGAGTAACTTGTCGAAGGATCTCGTGGAAACGAAACGTCACTATATGCACGTCATTTCACATCATTCCGCTCCCGCGAGATTGCCACGCTTGCGCTCGCAATGACAACAGGACTTTTGCGACAAAACACGAGCGGAGCGAGCCACCAAGCCGACAATCTTGCGAAACTGCGGCAGGAGTTTTTGTCCTTGCTTGAACTACTATCGCAAATTCTCTGCGCGGTTAGCAGAGCAAAAAACTAGCTATGCTCTCGGCGTTGCTTGCAAGCAAGCGATGCCGTTGCCTATGCGACGGTTTTTGCTCATTTGGCGTGTTTTACAGCATCTTCAAACTCGATTGAAACAATCTTGGTGACGCCCTTTTCTTCCATCGTAACGCCGAAAATCGTATCTGCGTGGCGCATGGTCGGTTTTCTGTGCGTTATGACGATGAATTGCGTGTAGTCACTGAATTTTTTCAGGAACTCTGCAAATAAGTTTACGTTTGCATCGTCGAGAGCCGCTTCGATTTCGTCAAGAACACAGAACGGCATCGGTTTGAGCTTGAGAATTGCAAACAAAATGGAGATTGCCGTGAGTGCCTGCTCGCCACCGCTGAGAAGAGAAATGTTTTGCAATTTCTTTCCCGGGGGCTGTGCGTAGATGTCAATGCCTGCTTCGAGCGGATCGTCGGTGTCTTGCATATTGAGACGAAGCTCACCCTTGCCACCGCCAAAGAGTTGTTGGAACACTTCTTTGAAGTTTTCGCTGATTTGCGAGAAAGCGTCGGTGAATTTGGTTTGCATTTCTCCCGTGAGTTCGTTTATTATCGTGACGATATCGTCGTACGCTTTTTGAATGTCGTCGCGATAGGTCACTTGTTCTTGCAATCTCGCTTCCGTCTCCTGCAACGTTTGAAGTGCAAGCGGGTTGACGTCCCCGAGTCTGTTTATAGACTTTTTAAGGTCGGATATAACAGTGAGCGCGCCGTATGATTTGAATTCGGGATCTTTGAATTCAAGGCAACTCGAATAAGTCAAATCATATTCTTCGAGAATATGCTGTTGCTGGTTGCGGATTTCGATGTCAACCTGTTCGAGCATACCTTCGGCACGCACCTTGTCTTCGCCGAGTTTGCTCTTCTCTTCCGTGAGACGAGTCTTCTCTGCGTCGAGATTTTTGATGGTTTCGGTGAGCGTCTGCTTGCGCTCGGAAAACTCTGTTATTTGCTTTTCGAGAATAGCGATACGTTCTTCGTCTTCCTTTGAAAATTGCGTCTTTTCAGGTGCATTTTCGATGTTGGCAAGGTTTTGCTCTTCGCGTTTAAGGTCTGCGATGCAATCGATTTTGTCTTCTTCGAGCGATTGTTTTTCGCGGTTATAGCGGTTGAGTTCTTGATCGATAGAGTCGAGATTTGCCTTGTATCCTGCAAGTTTCACTCGCATTTCGGTGACTTGCGTCATCATCGTTTCGCGCTCGCTCTTTTGCTCAGAACTCGTATTCTTCGAACTCTCGAGAAGCGAAGTGTATTCTTCTTTTCTTTCATTGACGATTTTTTCGAGTTCATCGATAGAACTCACTTTTTCGTCCAGTTCTTTTATGCGCGCCTTAACGATTTCGTATTCCTTCGCTTTTTCCGCGATTTCAGCTTTTAGCGATTCGGTCACTTCAAAAGCCTGTCTTGCCTTGTCTTCGTTGAGTCCGTTGTCTATGCGGAGTTCTCCGATTTCCTTGTTGAGACTTTCGATGCGTTCTTCGCAATCTTTGAGTTCCTGCTCACGCTCTTCTTTTTGTTTGTTCAAAAGCGCGATGTTGTTCTTGATTTTTTCAAGGCTTGCCTGATACTGCTCGATTTTCTTTTCTTGTGCAAGCAAACCGTTCGTTTGAGACCTTCTCGAACCACCGGTGATTTCGCCGCCGCGCGAGAAAATTTCGCCGTCGAGAGTGACAATCTTCACCGCCTGATTGTATTTCTTGAAAATTCTTATTGCGTTGTCGATGTTGTTGACGACAACCGTAGAGCCGAGCAACGTTTGCACGAAACCGTCAAATTTCTTGTCGTATTTGATAAGGTCGCTTGCAAGCCCGTAGCAACCGGGTTCGGTCAGAATTCCGCGATGTTCGGGAGCAATCGGGCGCGGTCTGCACGACGTGAGCGGACGGAACGTAATACGCCCGTAACCTTTCTGTTTCAAATAGTTGATAAGGTCTCTTGCGTCGTTTTCGTTTTCTACGAGCACGTTTTGCATTGCGCCGCCGAGCGCGTATTCGATTGCCGCTTCGAAGTCGCTCGGAACGGTGATGACTTCCGCCATAACGCCCATAATTTTTCTTTCGAGCACGGGGTCGTGCTTGGAGTCTTGCATAAGGCGTTTCACCGCTTCCTGATAACCTGCATAATCGTTCTTTATGGACGTTGCGAGATTGAGATTGCCAAGTACGATTGCAAGTTTCTGATTGAGCGCAAGAACGTCTTCGCCATAACTCTTTATCGCTTCCTGACACTCCATTTTGGCGGAGAGCGTCTCGTTGTATTCGCTCATAACCTGACGCATGCGCTCTTTCGTCGATTTGACGTTGCCGTCGTAAATGGACAAGTTTGTGAGTTCTTCGTCAAGGCGAGCCTTTTGTTGATTTACGAGTTCGAGCAAGTTTTTGGCACGCTCGTCGTTTATTCCTTTCTCTGCGACTATACTCGAAAGGTTTGTTTTCAATGCGCCGAGTTCTTCTATTGCGCGAACGTATTCGTTGTTGCGCGCTTCAAGATCCGTTTCCGAACCTGCAAGAGTGCGCGTGAGCGTGGAATACTTCGCTTCGAGTGCGTCAGCTTCCTGTTTTGCAAGCAAAAACGCCTGAAATTCGCTTTCTTTTTTCTCTTCGGCCTTTTGTATGAGTTGACCGCTGACGATAAGTTGATTGTCGATTGATTGAAGTTCGCTGTTAAGACGGGTGATTTCGCCTTGAATGTGGTTGATACGCTCTTTTAAAATTCCCGCTTGACCTTCGATTTTTGCAGCGTCCACTTTGAGAGACAACAATTCGCCGTTTGCGTCGTCGTACACTCTGTCGATACCCGCAAGTTCACGCATGCAATCGTCGTATTTTTTGACGCATTCTGCAAGTTGCATTTCGCGGATTTTCAATTCGGTCTGAGCCTTGTCAATCTTCGCGTTTATCTTCTCTTTTATGCTTTGGTTGTTTTCGTAGTTGTAAATGTAGAGATTGACTTCGTTCTTTTTGAGTTCGCTTTTAAGTTCGAAATACTTTTGAGCGGTCTCGGCCTGGCGGCGTAAAGGATTGATTTGCTTTTGAATTTCGTCGATAAGTTGATTTGCCGTGTCGAGATTGACCGCAGTCTTTTCGAGTTTGCGCTCCGCTTCAGTTCTTTGCGCGCGGAATTTGGAAATACCTGCCGCTTCTTCGAATATCTGACGACGATCTCCCGGTTTTGCAGACATGATTTCGGCAACTCTGCCCTGTCCGATGATGGAATAACCTTCCTTGCCGATACCGGTGTCGTGGAAAAGAGAGATGACGTCGCGCATACGAACGCGATTGTGGTTTATGTAATATTCGGAAAGTCCGCTTCTGTCGAGTTTTCTCGTGATAACCACTTCGTCGAAAGGCATCGTCGGGAAAATATGTTGGTCGGAGTTGTTGAACGTGAGCGACACTTCACAATAAGACATGCTCTTACGCTTTTCCGTACCTGCGAAAATAACGTCCTGCATGTTTTTGCCACGCAAAGATTTCGCACTCTGTTCACCGAGCGTCCAACGGATAGCGTCGGCAACGTTTGACTTACCGCACCCGTTCGGTCCGATAATCGCCGTTACGCCTTCCTGAAACGGAATTTCGATTTTATCCGCAAAGGATTTGAAACCCCTTGCTTCGATTTTGACGAAATTTAACAAGTTACTATACCGCCTTATTATAATCTTAATAATTTTAGCATATAAAAACGCATTTTTCAAGCGGTTTTTAAGATGTTTCACAATTGTTTCACACTATCCGTGAAACATTAAAACATCATTTTGATAAACTGACAATTTAATCGCATTAGAATATAGAAAAACCGCAATTATAACAAAATCGCGGTTTTGTGAAACATTTTGATATTTATAATCGATTTTTGTTTTTCAAGTACAATTAAGCAAATAACGCAACGATTAGGACTTTCAAATCCGACAAGAAAATCATAATTCGATTTTTTCAAGAGCTTGTTTTGCGGCAATTTGTTCCGCTTCTCGTTTCGTTTTGCCTTCTCCCACGCCTGCAACGAAGGTGTTGACCTTCACTTCCACGACGAAAGTCGGATTGTGTGCGGGACCTGTTCGTTTCAACTCTTCGTACGATACGGCAACGTCGTTGCGTGAAGCAAATTCGTTGAGTTTGCTCTTGTAATCGTCAACTCCGACGTGTTTGCCTTTCCCGTTCAGCAAATCGGCAAGTTTTGATAAAATAAATTTTTCGGTACTATCTATGCTTCCGCTGTCAAAATAAATTGCCGCAATCACCGCTTCGAATATATCGGACATCGTCTTTTGCCCGTTGCTAATTGCCTTTGCGTTTTCGCCTTTGCCGACTATAAGATAGTTTTCAAGCCCCAACTTCGCCACTTCTTCGGCGAGTGGTTCTTTTGATACGATTTGTGCGCGCAAGCGTGTGAGTGCGCCTTCGTGAGCGTCGGGATTGATTTCCATAAGACGTTTTGCAATCACAAAATCGAGAATACTGTCGCCGAGAAATTCGAGAGACTGATAGTTTTTCGTCGCGCTTTGGTCTTTAGATCCGTGCGTGAAAGCGCGCTCAAGCAGTCTTCTGTCCTTAAACGTGTATCCGACAATCTTCTCTATCTCTCTGACCGTGCCGTCGCTCATCGTCTCGCAAGGGATAAACGTTTCCTTTTCAGACATTTTTTTGTCTTGAAAACTTTTTTGCGAGTCGCTAATACTCGAATATCTCACAACGCCTTTCTTCTTTGCGTTTTCAGCGGATTTTTTTGCAAAATCGTAATGTTTTTTACCGTTTGAATTTTGCGTATTCTTTTTTAGGCGTGCGTTTTTATCCTGCGAAAAGTCGCCGTTTCTTTTAGAAACGGAAGAGTTGCGTGTGCTATTGTCGTTTTTGCTTTCAAAATCGTTTTTCATAACTTTACGCTTCGGCTTCGTCTTTGAGTGCGTCTATGCCGTCTTTTATGGTTTTGGGCACGTTGCGTTCCGCCAATGATTTTGCTTGCAATATACTTGCGGTGATAGATTTCGCCTTCGAAGAGCCGTGAGATTTCACCACTACCTTGTTCACGCCGAGGAAGCACGCACCGCCGTGCGCGTTGTAGTCCATTTTCTTTTGGACCTTCTTAAAGACGGGTTTTAAGAGCAGTGCGCCGATTTTGGAGCGAAGTCCACCGCTATACACGCCTTCTTTTATGAGAGAAAGCATGGTTTTTGCAGTGCCTTCTGCCGATTTGAGCGCGATATTGCCGTTGAAACCGTCGGACACGACAACGTCGAAATCTCCCGAAAGAATGTCGCGCGCTTCGCAATTTCCGACAAAGTTTATACCTTTCGTTTCGGAGAGCAATTTGTACGTTTCTTGCGTTAGCTCATTGCCCTTATGCGCTTCCGCTCCGTTGTTGAGAAGCCCTACCCTTGCCTTTTTCACACCGAGCATCGCTTCTGCGTATGCGCTTGCCATAATCGCGAAGTGTTGCAGATTTACCGGCTTGCAATCGACGTTTGCACCGCAATCGCAAAGCACGACTCCGTTCCCCTTGAGAGTTGGAAGCACGGGCGCGAGCGCAGGACGAGAAACGCCCTTTATTCTGCCCACTTTCATAAACGCGCCGACGAGAACAGCGCCCGTTGAGCCGGCGGATACGAAACCGCCTGCGTTTTCGTCGCTCATAAGCAAATCGAACGCTTTCACGAGCGAACTTTCTTTCTTCGTTTTTATAGCCATCGTCGGAGATTCGTCGTTGCTTATCACGTCCCCTGCGTCAACGATTTCTATTCTTTCCTTATCGTATTTGCCGTCGCTTTCGGAAAGTACGGCGTCGATATCGTTCTTTTTGCCGACGAGAACGACAGACAAATCTTTGTCTGCTTTGATGGCTTCGATTGCGCCAATGACAATTTGTTCGGGAGCGTTGTCACCGCCCATTGCGTCAACGATAATTTTCATAGACCACCCAAGCGCGCACGAGCGCGCGTCGTTTATTTCTATTTCGATAGTTATTATATCAAACAATAAACAATATATCAAGAAAAAAGGCGATATGCGTTTGCATATCGCCTATTACTTGCAACGATTCTCGATTACTTCTCGCTCTTTTTTTGAACGACTTGTTCACCATCATAGTATCCGCACTTCGGGCATACTTGGTGGCTCTTTTTAAGTTCGTGGCATTGCGGGCATTCTACGAGACCCGGGGTTTTGAGTTTCCAGTTTGCAAAACGGGAATTCGTTTTTGATTTCGAAACTTTATTTTTAGGTACTGCCATCTTCTTACCTCCAATTTGTACAACTGTTGCTTTTACACAGCGTTTTGATTATATAAAATATACATAAATATGTCAAACGCTTTTTGAAAAGTTGACGATAAATATACATATTTTTTTGCATTTTCGGACGATTTGACCTTTATTTTCGTCTCATCGTCCGAAAATTCGTCGTATCGTTTATTTCGTTTTGCTTATTTTGCGGTGAGATGCAAAGTTTCTCTTGCGATTGAGAGTTCTTCGTTGGTGGGAAGAATGATAACTTTGACTTTACTGTCGGGCTTGGAGATTTCTCTCACACCGTCGCCGCGTCCCTTGTTTGCTTCAAAGTCGAAGTCAACGCCGAGATATTCCATATCGCTCATCACAAGCGCGCGCATAAGGTCGCTATGCTCGCCGATGCCGCCCGTAAACACGATTGCGTCAACGCCGTTGAGCACCGCAGCGTAAGAGCCGATATATTTCTTGATGCGATATGCCGCAACTTCAACCGCAAGTTTTGCCTTTTCGTTGCCTTCGTTTATCGCACTTTCAAGGTCGCGCATGTCCGAACTCAATTCGCTAACTCCGAGCATACCGCATTTTTTGTTGAGATATTGCACGAGTTCTTCGGGCGTCATATTGAGTTTTGCACGGATATATTCGCTTGCCGCAGGGTCGATATCGCCCGAGCGAGTGCCCATAACGAGACCTTCGAGCGGCGTGAATCCCATTGACGTGTCAAGGCATTTTCCGTCTTTGACGGCAGAAATGGAAGAGCCGTTGCCGAGATGGCAGACGATAATCTTGCTTTCTTTCTTGCCGAGAAGTTTGATGGTCTCTTCACTGACGAATTTGTGAGAAGTGCCGTGGAAACCGTATTTTCTGACCTTGTATTGTTCGTATACCGAATACGGAATGCCGTACATATACGCTTTTGCGGGCATAGTGCTGTGGAAAGTGGTGTCGAACACCGCAACCATAGGCACACCGGGCATAACTTCTCTGCAACTCTTTATGCAAGCGATGTTGCCGGGCATATGGAGCGGACCGAGTTCGGCATTCTTTTCGCAGATGCGGATAACTTCGTCGTCGATAACCACGGAAGAATCGAAGTCTTCACCGCTGTGAAGAACTCTGTGTCCGACCGCACCGATTTCGGATATGGATTTGATTGCACCGTAGTTTTCGTCAACCATTGCTTTGAGCACGAGTTCGATTGCTTCGGTGTGATTCTTCATATCTTGCTTGATATTGAGTTTTCTGCCGTCTGCCGTCTTTTGAGTGAGTTCGCCGCCCGTGAACGTGATACGCTCGCAAATTCCTTTGCAAAGCACTTCTTCGTTCTGCATGTCGATGAGTTGGTATTTAAGAGACGAACTGCCTGCGTTGATAACGAGAATTTTCATTTGTAAACTCCTTAGTCTTTAACCGATTGCAAAGCGGTGATTGCCGCGACTGCCGCAATGTCTTCTGCCACGCAACCGCGGCTGAGATCGTTGACGGGGAGCGCAAGACCTTGCATGATCGGTCCTATTGCCATGCAGTTGCCGAAGCGTTGTGCAAGTTTGTAGCCGATGTTGCCTGCGTCGAGATTCGGGAAAACGAGAACGTTTGCTTGTCCCGCAACTTCGCTGCCGGGTGCTTTTTGTGCCGCTACGCTGTCAACCAAAGACGCGTCGAGTTGAAGCTCGCCGTCAACCTTGATTTCGGGATGTTCCGCTTTGACTTTTTCGTATGCCGTGCGTACTTTGTCGATAGATTCGTGTTTTGCACTTCCTTTCGTCGAGAAAGAAAGCATTGCGATTTTCGGTTCCATTTCGCAAATCTTCTTTGCGCTGTCTGCCGCCGCAACCACGATGTCTGCGAGTTGGTCGCTCGTGGGATACGGAATAACCGCGCAGTCCGAGAAGATGTATGCGGGATATTTCTTATATTTGAACTCTTCGGGCGGAACCATGACGAAGCAACTTGAGACCGAACTGATGCCGGGAGCCGCTTTGATAACCTGGAATGCCGCTCTAGACACGTCTGCCGAGCTGAACACCGCACCGCCCACGACGCCGTCCACGTCGCCGCGCTTCAACGCTACGCACGCATAGAACATATTGTTGGTCGTGACGATATTGAGCGCTTGTTCTTCGGTCATGCCTTTTGCTTTGCGAAGTTCAAAGAGAGTGTTTGCGTAGTCCGCTCTGTGATCGCTTGTCTTGGGATCGTCAAAGGACACGCCCGTGAAGTCGATTTCAGGGAATTTCGCCTTGATTTCGTCTTCGTTGCCGATAAGAACGACTTTGCACACGCCCTTCTTGGTCAGAATTTCCGCTGCTTTTGCGGCACGAACGTCAGTGCCTTCGGCAAGAGCGATGGTTTTGTTGAGTTTGCTTGCTCTGTTCATCAGGTTTTCGACAAATTGCGTCATATAAAACTCCTAATACGTTGCAATTGATTGCAATTGTTTTATTTTCAGTTATAATTATAAGTACTTAAAAAATAAAAAGCAAACAAAATGGAGCAGTATTTTGAAAATAACCGCCGTCATAGCAGAATATAACCCATTTCACAACGGACATCTCAAACAACTCAAAAAAGCGAAGCGCGAAACGGGCGCGGACGTGCTTGTGGTTGTGATGAGCGGCTCGTTCACTCAGCACGGCGATTTGTGCGTTTTAGACAAATATACGCGCGCAAACTGGGCTTTGCAGGCAGGTGCGGATTTGGTGCTCGAACTTCCCACTGTCTACTCTCTCTCCGCCGCAAAAGGCTTTGCCGAAGGCGCGTTGAAAACCTTGTCCATGCTCGGTGAGTTTACGCTCTCTTTCGGCACCGAGTCCGACGAACTCGAAGACTTGAATATGGCGGCAGAGTTTATGGCAAGCGAGTCAAAAGACGTATCCAATCTTCTCAAAGGCTATTTGTCGGAAGGATATTCCGTTGCAAAGTCGCGCACTCTCGCACTTGACAAAATACGCCCCGACATCTCGAATATGCTTCAATCCCCCAACAACATTTTGGCTGTCGAATATATGAAAGCAGGTGCGGCGTACGGTGGCAAGGTGCAATATCATTCTGTCGAGCGCAAACCCGACGACGGCAAAAAGTATCTTTCTTCAACCAAAATACGCGATTTGATGCGTCAAAACGCCGACGTGTCGGCTTTCGTTCCGCCATTCGTGGATTTGACGAGCGTTACGAGCGTTGACAAATACAACACAATCTCCACTTATGCCATGAAAGCAATGACCGCCGACGAACTCAGAGAAATCGCCAACATCAGCGAAGGCATGGAAAACCGCATAAGTCAGGCGTCGTTCACAAATATGGACGAATATCTTTCGCTCACAAGCAAACGCTACACCCGTTCGACGATAAAGCGCATTGCGGCGTGTGCGACGATAGGGCTCAAAAAAGAACTCATCGCTCTTGCAAAAGACGAAAAACCGTACTGCACCGTGCTTGCGTGCAAACCGTCAAAGAAAAAAGCGTTGTTCGCGCTTCTTGCATCGTCGGACGGATATTTCTACTTCAAACCCAGTGACTGCGAAAAGTCGTCTCCGGTAAGACCGCTTATAGACCTTGACGAGAAAGCGGCAAAGATACTGAAACTTTGCTACTGAACCGCTTTTTGCGAAACAAAGCGATAATTTCAATGAAAAGCGGATATAGCGAACAGAAAAACCGATAATCCGCTTGCGAATATCAGAAAGTCTAATAATTGTCGCACAAAATTTCGATATAACAATAAAAATACGTGGGCGCGCAAAAACTGCGCGCTCATATTTATTTTGCAAAGCAAGTATATATTAAATCGTGAAGATAGACGTCAAAGCGTACGCACCAAAAGCGTTCGGTTGCATAGGCATACTGGCATTTATGGCTTTTATGCTTGCAAAACCCGAATATTATCTGGACTCGGCAAGAAAAGGACTCGCATTGTTTGCCACGAGCGTGTTGCCCTCGCTTTTCCCTTTCTATTTCTGCTCGTTGCTTTTGACGTATTCGGGAGCAGTCGGCGCAATATCCAAACTTGGAGAAAAACCGGTAAAACTCATGTACAACGCACCCAAAGAAAGCGCATACGCACTTTTTTTGAGCATGCTTTGCGGCTACCCTGTCGGTGCAAGCACTATTTGCGAACTATACGAATCGGGCATGCTCACAACGTCCGACGCAAAAAAGGCGTGCGCGTTTTGTTCGACTTCCGGACCGATATTTATGATAGGCACAATTGGCGGCGCAATATTCCACGACGGGCGCATAGGTTGGATAGTGCTTTGTTCGCATTATATCGGCGCGATTCTCAACGGGCTTATATACCGTGCAAAAAAGGATAAGACGCAAAACGTCACGACGATGCGCTCGTATGACGTTGACGGCGTTATGTCGAAAGTCGTTTCAAAAGCCACCGTCAACATGCTTTACGTCGGCGGATATATCGTGATTTGCGGCATGCTCGTGGACACGCTCTCTCTTATAGGTTTTGAAAACGCAACGTCTTCACTGCCGTCTCTTCTAGGTCAATCGCTGAACGCAATCGTTTACGGGCTTATAGAAATGACGCGTGGCGGCATTGCGTGCGCAAACGTCGGCGACAGTCAACTTGCCTGCGCGATAGCAAGCGGCATAGTTTCGCTTGGCGGACTTTCGGTAACACTTCAAAACTACACGTTTCTATCAAAAGCAGGCGTCGGTTTTTTCGAGATGACGCTTCGAAAAGTTACGCAATGTCTTATATCCGCTCTTTGCGCCTATCTTATCGGTTTTTCACTGTAAAACGGAAAAAAGTGAAAAAGTGTGACACAAAATATTGACTTTTTGCTCGTTTGTCCTTTATTGTGTAGGCATGGAGTGATAAATTTCACTATATTTCACAAAAATAAGGAGAGAATTATGAACAAAAACTGGAGCAACACTGCACTTGTTGCTTATTCGCTTTTGCCAAAAATCGCAAAAGAACTCAACTCGGGCGTGGAAAGCCGCGTAAGATCGAGTTTTCAAAGCCGTCATCTGAAAATCGGCGTAAGCACCGAACAATTAATAGGTGAAATCCTTGACCTGACAGAAGAAAAACGCAAAATCGTCAACCTGCGATTTATCGTGAAAAAGGCTCTTGACAAAATGGTTGACGCCGATAGAGAAATACTCGTCGAACGAATAGTGCAAAAGAAAACCTTTCAGGAAATTGCCGACTTCCACAAAATCGCGCTCCGCACCGCTTTCAGACGAATAGCAAACGCCGAAGAAGACTTTGCAAACAATCTGCGACGATGCGGCTACACCGAAGACTGGCTCGAGAAAGAATACGGCAACGACAAATACATTGCTCCGATACACGAAAGAATAAAACAGGACAAATATTTCGTAGCAAAGAATTTATAAAACCCAACGATAAAAATTGAAAAAAAGCAAGAAACTGCGACGGCGGTTGTTTTCCTATTGCCTTTTTTCAAAAAACAGACGCTAAAATGCGACGATATTCGACAAATTGCGCGTTTCAAAATATTTGCACGAATTTTCACCATATAAAAAAATCGGCATTGCAGCCGATTTTTTTGCTTTCAAACCGAATATTTTTTTCGTCAAATCTCATACGAAAATTTGACTTCATACTCCTAAAATACTTTTTCAATCAATAGCAGTTTTTGATAGTGACCGAAAGATATGCGTCCAGGTCAAACGACGTCCAAGGCGCAACTTCCGGCGGATAAACTCTGAAAGTCATCTCTTTTCCGCTCACGGGGTGCGCAAAGCGAAGTTCGGTTGCCCACAAAGACAAGTGCGAATTCGTTTTGCTGCCGTATTTTTTGTCTCCGACGATGGGATTGCCCATATTGGAGAGTTGCACTCTTATCTGATGTCCGCGCCCCGTCACGAGATTGACCATAAGAAGCGAATAATCGCCTTTCTGACAAAGCACTTTATAGTCGAGTTCGGCATATTTTGCGCCTTCACTGAGTGCGGGAACGACCTTGACCGTGTTGGTATCCGGGAATTTTTTGAGATAGCAAGTGAGTTTGTCCGCTTTGTATCTCGGCGCGCCTTCAACGACTGCGAGATATCTCTTCTCCACTTCTCCGTCTCTGATTTGTTGGCAAAGTCTAGCGGCGGCTTTTGACGTTTTTGCAAACACCATAACTCCGCCCGTCGGTCTATCAAGACGATGTACGAGCCCGAGATATGCGTCACCCGGTTTGTTGTACGTTTCGACAAGATACTGTTTGAGCATTGTAAGCATATCCGCATCGCCGCTTTCGTCTGCCTGCACGGGAACGTCGTAAGGCTTCACGACCACGAGCAAGTGATTGTCTTCGTATACGATTTTCAAATCTTTGTAAGTCATTTTTCTTTTTCCGTTTATCGATTATTTTCTTGTGTCGTTTGAGATATTCCACCGAATGAATGATTTTGAAAATTCCGATTTCAGTCGAATAGAATATCGATATTTCTTATTTTGTGAAAGTTGCAAAAGCCGTGCAACCTTGCGGAAGAACAAGTCCTTCCTTTGTCGCAAGTCCTATTTCGTCGGCGTCGATAACTGCGTTTTTCGGAAGTGCGAGTTTGAGTATGTTTGCCATAACCGTCGGTTGAAGCCCCGTCGTGTAACTGTTGAGACACACAAACAACGGCTCGTCGCTCAAAAGGTTTGCCACGAGTTCGACAAGTTCGGATATGCCTTCTTCGATTTTCCACTTTTCGCCGTTCGGACCGCGCCCGAAAGAAGGCGGATCGAGAATAATCGCGTCGTATTTGTGGCCCCTGCGAATTTCTCTTTGGCAGAATTTGAAGCAATCGTCGATGATATATCTCATTCCGCTATTGTCAAGCCCCGACAACTTTACGTTTTCTCCGGCACGCTCCACCATAGCCTTTGCACTGTCAACGTGGCACACGTTTGCGCCTGCTTTGAGACAAGCAACGCTTGCCGCCCCCGTGTATCCGAAAAGATTGAGCACGTTTATTTTTCGCCCGGCATTTTCGATGAGTTTCATCATTCTGTCCCAGTTCACCGCTTGTTCGGGGAAAAGTCCCGTGTGCTTAAAGCCCATAAGTTTGAGCGAGAACTTCAAATCGCGCCAACCTATCGTAAATTCGCTCGGAATCTGACGGCGATATTTCCACATGCCGCCACCCGTTTGCGAACGCTCGTAAACCGCATCGATGTTTTCATTGGAGCGAAGCGGTTTTTTTGCGTGCCATATGACTTGCGGATCGGGACGAAGGAGAGTGAGATTGCCCCACTTCTCCAACTTTTCGCCGTCGCCCGTCGCTATGACGGAATATTCTTTCCAATCAGGTGCGATTTTCATACTCTCTTGACAGAAACGGTCACGGTTTCGCCGTTGATGTCGCAATCTTTGGCAAATCCGTCAATAGTTGTAGAGATGCTGTCTGCAAGCACGTCTTTAAGGAAGTCCGCGCGCTCGAAGATTCTCTTCGCTTCGCCGGTCGCCTTGTATCCGATGACGATATGATCGGTCACTTCGAAGCCTGCTTCCTTACGCATATTTTGTATCTTTGATACAATTTCTCTTTCGATACCTTCGTCGATAAGTTCGGGCGTGAGTTCGGTGTCCAAAACGACCGTCGTTTCGCCGTCGCTTTCGCTCGAATAACCTTCCTTGTTCTTCATATTGATGAGAAGATCGTCTTTTGCAAGTTCGATGAGTTTGCCGTCGATGTCGTATTTGAACAAATCGCCGTTTTTAACCGCCGCAACGATTTCTTCCGCTCTTTCCTGCAAAAGTTGTCTTATCTTGCCAAGCATTGCTCCGTATTTCGGTCCGAGCGTGCGAAGTTGCGGTTTCAAATCGTAACTTACAAACACGTTGCTGTCTTGCGAATGTTCGACGCTCTTGACGTTGAGCTCGTCTTCGACGAGTTCTTTAAGGTCGTTTGAAAGTTCGTATCTGCCGTTGTAGAAGAGTTTTGAAAGCGGTTGTCTGTTTTTAAGGTTAGAGCCGTTTCTTGCCGCTCTTCCGAGAACGACGAGTTTTAGAACGTTGCCCATACCTTCTTCAAGGCGCGGATCGATCATGCTTTCGTCTGCAATCGGGAACGAGCAAAGATGCACGCTTTCGGGCGCGTTATTGTCGAAGTTGCGGACAAGATTCTGATACATCTCTTCCGCAAGGAACGGTGTGAACGGAGCAAGAATCTTTGAAAGCGTTGCAAGCACGGTATAAAGCGTGGTGTAAGCCGCTTCTTTGTTCTTGGTCATATCACTGCCCCAGAAACGTTCTCTGCTACGTCTGACGTACCAGTTTGAAAGCACGTCCACGAAATCGCCGATTGCACGTGAAGTTTCGGTTATTTTATATTCCGCAAGGCCTTCGTCGACAGTCTTTATTAGTGTGTTGAGTCCCGAAAGAATCCACTTGTCCATGATGGTGAGTTTTTGATCTTTCAGGTTGTGTTCGAGCGGATTGAATTTGTCAATCTCTGCGTAAAGCACGAAGAACGCATAAGTGTTCCAAAGCGTGCCCATAAACTTTCTTTGGCTCTCGCTGACAGCGTCCGCGTGGAATCTCGACGGAAGCCACGGTGCGCTCGTCGTGTAGAAATACCATCTCGTAGCGTCTGCTCCCTGTTTGTCGAGAACCGTCCACGGATCTACGACGTTGCCTTTGTGCTTGGACATCTTCACGCCGTCCTTGTCGTTGACGTGTCCGAGAACGATACAGTTCTTGAACGGCGCTTTGTCGAAGAGCACGGTGTTGACGGCAAGCAAGGTGTAGAACCAACCGCGAGTTTGGTCAACCGCTTCCGAAATGAAGTCCGCCGGGAAAACTTTCTCGAAAGTTTCTTTGTTTTCAAACGGATAGTGCCACTGCGCAAAAGGCATAGAGCCCGAGTCGAACCAGCAGTCGAGCACTTCGGGCGTACGAATCATTTCTCCGCCGCATTCGCATTCCCACTTCACGTCGTCGATATACGGACGATGCAATTCGACGTCGTGGTCGAGATGCGCCTTTTCACGAAGTTCCGCCTTGGAACCGATGACGTGAATCTTGCCGCACTTGTTGCATACCCAAATAGGAAGCGGAGTGCCCCAATATCTTTCACGAGAAATGCCCCAGTCGATGACGTTTTCAAGGAAGTTGCCCATACGACCGTTTTTGATGGTCTCGGGCATCCAATTGACAGAATCGTTGGACACGAGCAACTTTTCTTTGACGTCCGTCATCTTCACAAACCAACTCGAACGAGCGTAATAAAGAAGCGGAGTGTCGCAACGCCAACAGAACGGATAGGAGTGCGTGAAGCGAAGCGTCTTGAAAAGTTTGCCTTCCTTTTTGAGTTTTTCGATGATATATTTGTCGGCGTCTTTGCAGAACAATCCCTTGAAATCGTAGACGGCGTCGCGGAATCTGCCGCGATCGTCCACCATCTGAACGAACGGGAGACCGTATTTCTTGCCGACTTTTGAGTCGTCTTCACCGAATGCGGGCGCAATGTGAACGATACCAGTACCGTCGGTGAGCGTGACGTAAGAATCGTTGGTGATATAATACGCTTTTTCCTTTGCGCCTGTCTCGTAATCGAAGAGCGGTTCGTATTCCACAAACTCATACTCACTGCCCTTTCTCGTGTCCACTTTGACGAAATCCACGTCATGGAAAAGCGTGGGAATAAGCGCGTCTGCGAGTATAAAATACTCGTCGTTGACTTTGATTTTGGTGTAGTCTTCTTTTCCGTTCATGCAGAGCGCGACGTTGCTGGGAAGAGTCCAAGGAGTCGTCGTCCAAGCAAGGAAGTAGACGTTATCTTCGCCCTTGACCTTGAATTTGACAAAAACGGAAGTTTCTTCGACGTCCTTGTAGCCTTGCGCCACTTCGTGAGAAGAAAGCGCGGTTCCGCAACGCGGGCAATACGGAACGATTTTGTAACCTTTGTAGATAAGTCCCTTGTCCGCCATTTGTTTGAGCGCCCACCAAACCGACTCGATATAGTTGTTGTCGTAGGTGATGTACGGGTTGTCCATATCCGCCCAATAACCGATACGGTCGGACATCTTGCGCCACTCGTCCGTATACTTCCACACGGACTCTTTGCACTTCTTTATAAACGGTTCGATACCGTATTTTTCAATCTCTTGTTTTCCGTCGATTCCGAGCATTTTTTCCACTTCGAGTTCGACGGGAAGACCGTGAGTGTCCCAGCCCGCTTTGCGAAGAACGTGATATCCCTTCATCGTCTTGTAACGCGGAATAATATCCTTCATGACACGGGTGAGAATATGACCTATATGCGGCTTGCCGTTTGCAGTCGGCGGGCCATCGTAAAAACTGAATTCGGGGTTGCCTTCGTTTTTGGCAACGCTCTTTTCAAAGATGTGTTCTTGCTTCCAGAATTCAAGGACTTCTTTTTCACGTCCTACGAAATCGAGATTCGTTTCAACCGGTTTATACATCGTGACTCCTAACAAAATCATAATATAAGATTTATTGATTATAAAACAATGCAAAGCAAAACGCAAGCGTTTCAAGCCTTAATGCATAACAAATCCGACAACAAAAACTTCATAGCGGTATTATTCGCAACGACACATATGGACTTCGCAAATGAAAACGCTTTCGATTCTTCGCAAATAGTCTAAATCTCATAAAAAAAAGATCTCAAGGTTTTACAATAAGAATTATCTTGACTTTTCAAAAAGTCGTGATACAATCATAGAGCAAAGTGGTTTGCGGGCGTAGTTTAATGGCAAAACGAAAGCTTCCCAAGCTTTAGTCGTGAGTTCGATTCTCATCGCCCGCTCCATTTTTTCGTATAAGGAGATTTTCATGAGAGAGTTGATAGGATTTTGTGGCCTTAACTGCGAAAAATGTCAGGCAAGAATCGCAACTAAAAATAACGATGACAAATTGCGCAAGCAAGTAGCTGACGAATGGAGCAAACTCAACGGCATACTTATAACTCCCGAAATGATAAACTGCGACGGTTGCCGAGTAAACGGAGTCAAAACGCCTTTCTGCGACAAACTCTGCACCATACGACAATGCGCACTTAAAAACGGAAAAGAAACGTGCGGCGCTTGCTCACTTCTCGACACATGCGATAAAGTCGCAATGATAATCGCAAACAACAGCGAAGCGTCGGAAAATCTAAAATGCAAATAATACAATCAAATCAACGCCGAAAAATCCGCGAAAAATCGTTCGCGGATTTTTTTATTAAGTCAAAAATCTTCAGCGAAAATAGCAACCGATATCTAAAAAAGCGTTACTGGACAATCAAACAGAATAAAAGCAATAGTACACTTATCGTGTTGCATTTTAACTCAAAACGCCGTATTTTGGTTGTTTTTAGCAGAAATATGTTATATTTGAACACTTATCGTGTTGCCTAATATCATAGAATAACACGATTTGTGTTGTATAAAACTAAAATTTTGCAATACACGAATTGTGTAATTTTACATAAAAATTAAAATCCATTTAACCTTGCAACGCAAAAATCAAATGTTATGGACATTTGTATAAAAAGTGGTATAATGAAGAAAACGAAACGCGCTATATGCGCACGGAGTATATATGAACGTTTTTGAAACATCACATCTAAAAAAATCCTACGGGAAGAAAGCTGTGCTGAAAGACGTCAATCTCACCGTCAGAGAAGGTGAAATCTACGGTCTTATAGGCAAAAACGGCGCAGGCAAGACAACTCTTATGAGAATTTTGCTTGGACTCACCGCTCCAACCGACGGAGAAATCAAAATCAACGGTTCATGCTCGAAGGACGCTTTGGCGTATGAAAGACGCAAAGTCGGAGCTATCGTAGACTCCCCTTCCCTATTCCTTCACCTTACTGCAATGGAAAATATGAAGGCTTTCGGATACGAACTCGGCGAGAAAGACGAGAACACACTCAAAAATCTTATGAGAAAAGTCGGTCTCGATCCCGAAAATCCCACAAAGGTCAAAAATTATTCTTTGGGAATGAAACAAAGGCTTGCAATCGCCGTTTCACTCATCGCAAATCCGAGCATTCTCGTGCTTGACGAGCCTGTCAACGGTCTCGACCCTGCCGGCATCTTTGAAGTGAGAGAAATCCTTCAATATCTCAACCGTGAAGAAAAGATCACTATTATCATTTCATCGCACATTTTGAGCGAGCTTGCAAAACTTGCAACGTCATACGGCGTCATGGACGACGGCAAAATCGTCAAGGAAATGCGTGGCAGTGACCTTGAAGAAATGTGCCGCCCGTATATCAAGTTGGTTGTGGGCGATTTGAAAACCGCGCTCAATGTCATTGTAGAGAACTACCACGCGCACGATTTTGAGATTCTGCCCTACAACACGCTCGCCATTTACGACTTGTCACGGGAAATTCCCGACGTTGTGAAACTCTTCACCGACGCAAACGTGCCTATCATGAACGTCACGATGTGCCAAGGCGATTTGGAATCCACTTTTATTGCTCTTATGGGAGGATTGCACGATGACGAAAAATAATTCTATGTCCAACGTGATGCTTGCCGACTACTACAAGCTCAAAAAGCTCAAAAGCGTGTGGATCGGGCTTATCGTGATGTTCCTGCTCTTGCTTTTGGGATATTGCGCCTATTGGGTGGGCATCAAGGTTGTCGAATCACGCCCCATAAATCCCGCCGATCCCGAAGCGGATATAATCAAGGATCAGACGATTGCATATCTCAACATGATTCGCAAGACGATGCTTTACGGCTCGACTTCGACCGTGCGTATCGAACTGTTTGTAGCAATCATTGCGTGCATATTTATCGGCAAAAGCAAGAGCAGGAACATCACGATAAGCCCGATCCACACGCTTTTGAGCTTT
>ERZ1024397.38-NODE-38-length-21772-cov-29.862550_pt1 | contig 21772 bp, 19 predicted proteins | sample MGYA00520786_ERZ1024397 | MGnify/ENA primary metagenome ERZ1024397 (study PRJEB33242, sample SAMEA3444275) | Homo sapiens | biome: Host associated; feature: Gastrointestinal tract; material: Stool | place: Uganda | collected 2011-01-01 ... | reverse complement strand
TGATCCTGAAGTTCCACACCGACGCTTGAGAGCGTGATATAAAGTTCTTTGGTCATCTCGACATCCTTTTGAGACGGATTGATGTTTCCGCTGGGATGATTGTGCGCAACGAGCAGACCGCTTGCCTTGTTGTTGAGCGCAAAATCCACTATCGCCCGAACACTCAATTCCACAGCGTCGCCGCTACCTTTTGATATGCAACGACAACATATCAGATTGTCGTGTGCGTCGAGTGCGGCAACGTGCAGTTGCTCTTCCTTTACGCCGTACAGACGATTGCCCATATACGAGCGAGCCACTCCGCGACCTTTCAGCGACGGCTTTTGTTTGTCCAAATCGTCGATATAGGCTCTGAACACGTCGGGAAGCGCGGATATGAAAAGCGCGGCGTTTGACGTCATGCCTGCAACTTCGGCAAGACGATTTTCGTCTGCGTTCAACACTCCCGCAAACGAGCCGAATTTGTCAATCAGCGCATGTGCGATTTCGTTGGTGTCTTTTCTCGGTATAAACGCGTAAAGAATATATTCGAGCATCTCGTGCTCCTGCAAAGCGGAAAGTCCGCTTCGCCTTATTCTTTCACGCATTCTCTCCCTGTGTCCGTCGTGTATTTTGTTCGCCATACCCCAAATCTTCTCTTTGCGTATTTTTCGCAACGTTTACAGTTGCGGATACTCCCTGAACACCGTTTCGTCAAGTTTCACAAGGCGAATGAGCGTTTTGAGCGCGTCGTTTTCGTCCTTAAATCCATAGGTTTTTCCGATGACTTTCCACGCTCCGTACGCATGAAGAAAATCGTACCAGAAATAACACTCGTCTTGCAGTTGGAATATCTCAAGATAACTGAACGACTCGTATTTGCTCCAATTTTTGAGAACGTCTATGAGCGCGTTGACTTCTTCGTTGTCGTCGTAGCGCGCGTGAATGAACTGAAGCATATACTTTTTCACTTCCTTTGAAAAAGTCATAACTCCTTGTTTTGCGTTCTCTATATCCTTGATTATAAGCGCGATTTCTTCGTCGTCGCTGTGCTTTTTAAGGATTTTTTGGCACGGATATGCAAATGCGTTCGTCATAATGAAAAAATTATAACCCAATTCATTTTATAAATCAAGATTTACGCGCACATTTAATCTTTTTATAACTTCTCGTTATATATATAAATAAACAAAAAAATCAAAAAACAAAAGCGAATCCGCCGCAAAGCGTTCGCAAAAAAACCGAAATCGACCGTTTTTTATATTTCAAAACGCCTATACGGTGCGCTCTTCGCGCAAAAACGAAAACGCGCCGTCCGCAATTGCAAACGCGATGCGCTGACGATACTCAAACGACGTCAAATTCTGCTCGTCCGCAAAGTTGCTCAAAAAGCCGCACTCCACGATAATTGTGGGATACGGGCTGCATTCGAGAAGATACTTTTTAGCACAAAGGGGAGAATATTCCCGTCCGCCTTCCGCCGCATTGATTGAATTGAGCATAGATTGTACGCTCGTTGCAAGCAAGCGCGATTTGTCGCTCGATTTTGCGTAAAACACCTGTGCGCCGCGCCGAGTGGGCAGGGAAAAGAAATTTTGATGCACGCTGATGACAATATCGGGCTTTGCATCGTTGATTATCTTTCCGCGAGCAAACATATCCGCGCGCTTTTTATTGTTTTCAACGCCGTCAAACTCTCTCATGGTATCGTTTTGACGAGTATATATGACCTTGAACCCCAGACTTTTGAAAATTTCACCGAGACAGATTGCCATTTTCAGATTTATTTCCTTTTCGTATACTCCCGTTTTCGTTCCCTTTACGCCGCCGTCCGCACCGCCGTGACCTGCATCGATGACCACGACTTTTTGTCTTGCGTTTTTCACGTTTACGACCGAAATGACAAACGGCGACGAAAAACAAAACGCCGTGACGATAATCACAAGCGCAAGCATTGCCGCGTTTTTTATTGCTCTATATTTTTTATGACAAGTTCGCATATAGTTACAAAAGAAATCATATTCACGATGGCATAAAAATACGAGTTTTTCCACAAAGTTATCCACATTTCGCATAGATTTTGTGGATAAGTCGGTGGATAACCCGTGTTTTCGTGCAATCGTAAGATATTTAGATAGCCGATTTCCGTGACATAAATTTCACTCTTCAAAAGCGTGTTCTACGCCACGTTTCGACATTTTTTGCGTATTCTATTTGTCCAAATAAAACTTTATGTCAAACGCATATATCAAACGCGCACGACATAAAATCAAACAAGGTGAAAATATGACTTTGCTTCAATCAATCGTTTCAAAACCCGTAGTGTCACGCGATACGTCAAAAATCGTCGGTCGCATAAAAAATGCATATTTAAGCGATAATTTTTCAAATATCGTATATTTCGGAATAAGCGACTGTATAAGCGGCAAAGAGAGACTTATGCCGTTTGCCGACGTTCTGGATTTTGCAGATGCCGTTATGGTGCAAAACGACGTGAATTTCAAATATGCATGCGACGTTGACTTCACTTCTCTCGTGCCGATTTGCATATCTATGCCGTGCTATACGCAAAACGGCGTTCTGAAAGGTTATCTTGCACAAGCGACGTTTTCGCAAAACGGAAGAATCTCCGTTTTTTCAACTCAAACGGACAAGTTTTCACCTTTCAAAACCCGTAGTGTCACGCGATACGTCAAAAATCGTCGGTCGCATAAAAAATGCATATTTAAGCGATAATTTTTCAAATATCGTATATTTCGGAATAAGCGACTGTATAAGCGGCAAAGAGAGACTTATGCCGTTTGCCGACGTTCTGGATTTTGCAGATGCCGTTATGGTGCAAAACGACGTGAATTTCAAATATGCATGCGACGTTGACTTCACTTCTCTCGTGCCGATTTGCATATCTATGCCGTGCTATACGCAAAACGGCGTTCTGAAAGGTTATCTTGCACAAGCGACGTTTTCGCAAAACGGAAGAATCTCCGTTTTTTCAACTCAAACGGACAAGTTTTCACCAAGCGGTATATCGTCCGTCGGCGACGTGATTATTCTGAAAAACGGAAAAGCAAGGAAAGCGAAATCGCAAAGTCTTCCCAGACCTAAAACGCAAACGACAGTGTCAATTTTGAAAGAAGCGAAACTCAATCGCGAAAAAAACGATATTCTGTCCGCACCGATTGACAAAGCGCCGAAAAATATAAGCGATACGAATGCAACGGCAACCGACTCTTCTCAATCCGTTGAAAGTGTCCCGTTTGCTTACAAATCGGCGGAAACGGTGATTCTGTCGTCCGCGCCGCCCGCTATTGCAATCTCTCCCGACGCTCCGAAATTTACGAAGGACGCTTTTGAAAAAATTCTCGGCAAGCCGCTACATACAGACGACGAGCACACGCCTTCCCGCGTGATAAGCGACTACTCGTTTCTTCTCGGAAGATCGCTGTCAAAAGATCTGACGACATTTGCGGGCGTGCTTATAGCAAAGAAAGGAGAGAAAATCACGGACTCTCTCGTAAATCTTGCAATGCGACACGGCAAACTTGTGGAACTCGCCCTTTATAGCGTGAACAACGAAAAATAATGACATATTCGAATGGCAATCTCGCGGTTGCAGAGTGATGTATATACAATCGCATTCCGATATAAAAAGAAAAAGTCCGTTATTGGACTTTTTCTCTTTTCTAAAAAGTTTATGTTCTTTTTAGTTTGGTTCTGGTGGAGACAATAATTCAGGTCGTTTGCGATGCAAACGGCCGTCTTCTTCCTGCCCCGGATGGACTCTCACCACACGCAACCGCTCCGCTCTTTGCTTTTTTTATTTGGCAAATTGCCGTGCAAGCACGACTTTTGCGGTGGAGACAATAATTCAAGTCGTTTGCCTTGCAAACGGCCGTCTTTTCCCGCTCGGAGAGACTCCAACCACACGCAAATGCTACGCATTTGCCTGCTTTTTTATTTGGCAAATTACCGTGCAAGCACGACTTTTGCCAAATAAAAAAAGCAACCTGAAAGTTCTTTTCAGGTTGCGTGTGGTGGAGACAATAAGACTCGAACTTATGACCTCTACGATGTCAACGTAGCGCTCTAACCAACTGGGCTATGCCTCCAAAGCAAGAGTTATATTACACTAATTTGAAAAGTTTGACAAGTGTTTTGGAGTATTTTTGAAAAATTGACGACGGATTTTGTAATTAACATTCAAACCGGTATACAAAAATACGTATCAAATAATAAAAAAAATGCCGCTAAAAAAGGTAAGCGGCCCTGCCGAAGAAAAGTTTCGGCATAAAAAAATTTCGTGTCGGGATGCGACGAAGTGCGCCCTGCCTTCGCCACATCGGCGAAACGTGATTTGTCGGCTTGTCTGACTATACGTCAAGAGCGCAATTCTTCCCTATGCCATAACGCAAAGAACAACGCAATTGCGATTGAGCAATCGGCGTTCACCGCTATCCGCAAAAATATTGACGTAGCACCCCTTGCTACGCCGTGTTTTCTGCGTTTCGGCACGGAAAACAACCTGCGCGCAGCGTTTTATACGCATGCGTTTGCCAATCGTTGTTCTTGTCTTTATAAATTAAACAATTGTAAAAGAACGAATTTCCCACAATTAGACAAATTTTCTTAAAAATCTTTAATATTTTTAGCTTTTCGCACTTTATTGAGAAAACGGAGCGGCAAAACGCCGCTCCGTTTCAAAAAAATAAATAAGGTAAAGTGACCGAGTCACAACAAAAACCATATTGTCGGGTGCGCGGATTTGCCATTGAAGAATTCGTTGTATTTGTCGACTTGCGCGGGTCAAACGCAAGTCAAAATAAAGGAGAGAATCGGCAAATCCGCGCTATTTGGGGTATCATTTTCTGTGATTTTGCACCTTGTCACATCTTGTTTATCTGTTGATAAGGCACATTCTGACGTACACGATTTTTCCGTTTCTCGTTGCGATTTGCGAATCGTTGACTCTGGTTGCTTCGTTTATACGGCTCATCAAAATTTTCATAATTTACTCCTTCAAGTGCTTTGCACTTTTATGCGTTGTTTTAGCTCGGGATTTTTATTTCCCCTTGCTTGCAAACATATAATATGCTATACTGTGTACCGAAATCGGGACATCTGCGAGAAAAATTCAAAACTTTTTCGCAAACGTTTCGAAAAATTCTGACAAACGGCGAAAAAAGGAGCGAATATGGCACTCGAAGCAAAGAAAACTCTCATAATGCGTATATATCAGATTCTTGAAGAATACAGCGATGACGAGCATCCGCTCACGCAACAGGACATAATAGATTTGCTCGCACGCGATTACGGCGTGGAATGCGAAAGAAAAGCCGTCGGACGCAATCTTTCCTATCTGAAAGAAATGGGGTTCGATATAGAAAGCGGCAAAGAAGGCTCGTATCTTGCCACGCGCAAAATCGAAAACGCCGAACTGCGACTTCTTATCGACAGCGTTCTTTCGTCGAGAAACATAAATTCGACGCACTCCAAGCAACTTATAGACAAACTCATATCTCTCGGCGGGCGCAACTTCAAATCGCACGTAAAGCACGTGTATTCCGTCAAAGAATGGGACAAATCGAGCAACAAAGACTTCTTCTACAACGTCGAAATCGCAGACGAAGCCATCGAACAAGGCAAGAAAATCACTTTTGACTACAACAAGATGGGACTTGACAAGCAACTGCACAAAAACCTGTCCCACAAAGGTTCGCCGTATCAGATGTTTTTGCACAATCAACGCTATTACCTTATGATGTTCGACGAAGTGTTCGGAGAAGTCGGCTACTACCGCATGGACAAAATTACGAATATAGAAATCGTCAACGAAGATGCGAAACCGCTAAAAGAGAACGCGGGGTTTGAAAAAGGCATAGACTACAAGCAAATATCCACCGCTCTTCCGTACATGTACAACGACAAACCCATACCCGTCACGATAAAATGCCGCAACTACATGATGGACACGCTCTCGGACTGGTTCGGGACAAACTTTGTCGTGAAACGAGTTGACGACGAGCATTTCACAGCCACGGTCACCGCAAGCGAAAAGGCCATACTATACTGGATATTGCAATACAACTACAAAATCGAAGTCATATCCCCCGAATCTTTGCGCCAACGCGTGATATACAGCCTGAAAACTACGCTTGCAAAATACGAAAAACCGTCAACCGACGAAAGTGACAATGCAAACGCAAGCATAGAAAACGAAGCGGTAAAAGGTTAAACTACGCACAAATCGACAAATCGATTGATTTTGCAATGCGGTGAGTCTATAATACGTTTTCGCAAAATCGAATCACACGGTGAAATATGACGAAAAAAGATTTGCTTTCAAGATTGTACCGTCACGGCGTGCAGTTGATGGCGGTGGGAATAATAACGGGAATTTCGGCAGGCATAGTGGTGACTTTCTTCAATATCGCCGCCGAGTTGTTTTCAAAATACGCAAAGGATTTATACGCGCTCGTACGTGAAAATCCCGCATTCATTCCATTGCTCTTTATTGCGCTTGCCATAATCGCATTTGCTATTGCTACACTTGCAAAATTCGTGCCTATGGTTCGCGGAAGCGGTATTCCGCAAACGGAAGGAGCGGCAAGGGGTCTGCTTGAACTGAAGTGGTACAAATCGCTTCCGTCAATGGCGGCGGCATGCCTTGTTTGCATAATATCCGGTCTCACCGCAGGTGCGGAAGGACCGAGTATGTTTATCGGCGCGACTTGCGGAGACGGAGTGAGCAAAATGCTTCGTTGTACAGATATGGAGCGAAGATATCAACTCACGGGCGGAGCAAGCGCAGGTCTTGCCGTGGCATTCAATGCGCCGCTTACGGGAATAGTCTTCGCCTTTGAAGAAGCGCACAGACGTTTTACGCCCGCGATATTTATATGCGCGTTCTCGTCCGTGCTTTCGGCAATCATAACGCGCAACGTTCTGTTTGAACTCATGCATATGGAAGTCGCGTCCACTTTCACCGCGTTCACGCTTGTGCGAATGCCTCTGAAATCGTACGGATACGTTGCAATCGCAGCTGTTTTGAGCGGCCTATTGGGCTTCAGTTTTTATTCTCTTTGCTTGCTCTCACGCAAAATATTTGCAAAAATCACGTTTGCAAAAGGTCTTGGAAAAATGCTCATTCCCTTCCTTGCGGCAGGCGTTTTCGGGCTTATAAGCGTTGCAGTCATGGGTGGCGGACACTCGTTCATTCAGTCTCTCGGCACAAACGGTGCGACAAGGGAACAAACGGTTGCGACGATATTCTCTTCCCCAGTCGTCGTATCGTTGTTGCTCGTTCTCGTCATGCGAATCCTTGCCACCGCACTCAATCTCGGCGCAGGCGTGCCGTGCGGAATATTCATTCCCATGCTATCAATAGGCGCATGCATAGGCGCGCTCGTTTCAAAACTTTGCGGCGCAATCGGCATGGACGCTATATACGGCGATTGCATCGTCATGATTTGCATGGCAACGTTCTTTGCGTCAATCGTCAAAGCCCCCATAACCGCAATCGTCATGGTCGTTGAACTCACCTGGCAATTCACGTTGCTCGTTCCCGTCATTCTCGGCGTATCTTTCGGATATATGGTCAGCGAAATCTTCGGCGCAAAACCGATATACGAAGTCATACTCGACGGCATACTCGAAGACGAACATGTGCATCTGACGCGTCACTCCTACACCACCACGATAGAAGAAGGCTCGATTGCGATGAACAAACCCATACGAGACGTTTTGTGGCCGGGCAATCTTCTCATACGCTCTATAAAACGCAACGACGAAACGGTGGTTGCCGCGTCGGATACGGTGCTACGTGTCGGCGACGAAATCACCGTCCAAACGGAATGCGTCGACTTCGAACTCTTCAAAACGTGGGTTGACGAAATCGTAAAACCGAGAAAACTCGCGTTTCATCGCAAAGCGAATAAAAAAACGAAACGATAAGTTTAAGTACCGATTATACAAATATAAACCCGCTTTTAGTACAAAAGCGGGTTTATATTTTGCAAACTTTGCAGAGCAATGATATTTGTATAAAACGTGGCAAACAATACAGTTTGCTTACCCTACGCCTGATTTATAAAACGGCAATATTTAGATGAAGAGCAAGGAAACACCCCTTGTACGGCAACCCTAATGTACAAGTAGTACATGAGTTGACGGACAAGATGTCACGACAATCCTACGCTTGATTTATAAACGGCAATATTGCGATGCATAACGAGAAAGGCACGGCTTGAACCAAAACCCAACGTACTTAGACGTACGTGATTTTGGGACAAGTCGTGCCTGACGAAGTTAGGCGCGCAATAGTGCCGTTTTAACCGAAGACGGCAAGAAGGAAGCCTGCTGCAACCGCCGACCCTATAACACCTGCAACGTTCGGTCCCATGGCGTGCATGAGAAGATAGTTGCCTTTGTTGTATTGAAGACCTACGGTGTTGGAAACACGGGCTGCCATAGGCACTGCGGATACGCCTGCAGAACCGATGAGCGGATTGATTTTGCCTTTCGACAAAACGTAAAGAAGTTTGCCAATGAGAAGTCCGCAAATGGTTGCAAGAACGAAACCTGCAAGACCAAGGAACACGATTTTGAGTGTGTTGAGCGTAAGGAACGTAGAACCGACTGCGGTTGCGCCGACGGAAATGCCAAGGAACAACGTGACGATGTTCATAAGCGCGTTCTGTGCAGTGTCGCTGAGACGGTCGGTTACGCCGCATTCTTTGAGCAAGTTGCCGAACATAAGGCTGCCGAGAAGCGGAGCAACGGACGGCAAAAGCAAGGATACGACTATCGTGACGAGAATCGGGAAGATAACCTTCTCTTTCTTGCTTACGGGACGAGTCGCCTGCATGACGGTCATGCGCTCTTTCTTGGTGGTGAGCATCTTCATGAACGGGGGTTGCAGAAGCGGAATAAGTGCCATATACGAATATGCCGCAACCGCAATAGGTGCAAGAAGTTCAGGCGCAAGCGATTTTGTCAGGAAGATGGCCGTAGGACCGTCCGCACCTGCGATGATAGAAATGGAAGCCGCTTGACCACCCGTGAATCCCATTGCCGCGGCAAGGATAAGCACGAGATAAATACCGCCTTGTGCCGCCGCACCGAGAATGAGCGAACTGGGTCTTGAAAGCATCGGACCGAAATCGGTCATTGCGCCTACGCCCATGAAAATAAGGCAGGGATAAACGCCGGTCTTGACGCCGATGTAAAGGATGTCGAGCAATCCGCCGTGTTGCAGAACGTTGAGATAATCAACGCCGTTTGCAACGGCAGCGTCTCCCGTCCACCAGTCCGCATGAAAGAGTTTGTCTCCGTTGAGTGCGGGAAGGTTTGTGAGAAGCATGCCGAACGCAATGCCGACAAGAAGCAACGGCTCAAATTTCTTTTTGATGCCGAGATACAAGAAGAACAACGCAACGATGATCATCACGAGCGATTGCCAACCGCCTTCCGCTCCGAAAAGACGATAACCGCTGTTGTTCCATATATTTTTCAATATTTCGCCGATATCCATACGAGTTGCTCCTTACAGAAGTTCGACGAGCGGAGTGCCGGTTTCGACGGTTGCGCCTTTCTGAACGAAGACTTGACCGATTTTGCCGTCTCTTTCCGCATAAATCTCGTTTTCCATCTTCATGGCTTCGAGAACGACGAGCACGTCGCCTTTCTTGACTTGTTGACCGCTTGTGACCTTCACTGCGTTGATGTTGCCGGGCATAGGTGCGACGACTGCGTTTGCGCCTGCGCTTGCAGAAGGAGCGGCGGCAGGGGCTGCCGTCGGTGCGGCGGTCGGTGCGGCGGTCTGTGCTACGGGTGCAGCGACTGCGGGTGCGGATTGCGGAAGAGCGGCTTCGTATTCTGCTTGAATGACCGCTTCGCCCTTTTCCACTTCAACTTCGTATATTTTGCCGTTGAGCGTAACTTTGTAAATCATTTTTCTTCTCCTTCCGCGTCCACGCGTTTAATGGATTTGAAACGCAACTCGTTGAGCGGAGTTTGCGTTGCGTCTGCGACGATTGCCATAATCATAGCCGCGTCGCGTTCGTCGGTGTTGACGAGTTTGAGTTCTCCGCAAGTGCCGTTTGCAAGTGCGGGAGCGTCGGTTGTCACAGAAGCGTCGTCTTCCACTTTCTTTTTCTTCTTCCAAAACGCCATTTTTTCTTTTGCGTTTTGAACTTTTTGCGCCCATTCGGGATGTTTTTCCCTGAGTTTGTCGCTGCTCTCGAAAATCTTGCCTTCGAGTTGAACGATAAGCATAAGCAGGATGAGAACTATAAACACAATGACTATGCCTATGACCGCAAGCAAAAGCGCGTCAACGACTTTCAACGGTTGGTTCTTATCGAGTATGCCGCTTAACAAAATAGCATTCATAACCACTCCTGTTATTCTTCGACGGGTGCGATTGTGTATTTGACGATTTTCTCTTCTTTAGCCTTGCGAGCAGCAAAGAATTTCTCCGTAACTTGCGGGAAAAGAATGTAAGAAAGCACGTCTTCGTCGCACTTCGCGGTGTCGCCGAGTTCCGCTTTGGTCTTTTCAAAGACGGGTTCGAGCGTGTCTGCGTATCTGCCTTCGATGGGTTTCTCGTCGCCGAGAACTTTTGCCATAACGTCGGGATTGATGGGAGCGGGCGACGTGCCGTATTCACCGCGGCAATACGCCTTGACTTCCTTTGAAATGTTCTTGTATCTCTCACCTGCAAGCACGTTGTTTGTTGCCTGCACGCCGACCATCTGGCTCATAGGCGTGACGAGTGGCGGATAACCGAGATCCGCTCTGACCTTCGGCGTCTCGATAAGCACTTGCTCTAACTTGTCCATTGCGTTTTGCGCTTTGAGTTGCGAAACGAGGTTGGAGAGCATGCCGCCCGGCACTTTGTACGTGAGCGCGTCGGTGTCGGTCGTGAGCATCTTGGGATTGAGAGTGCCGTCTTTGAGATATTCGTCTCTAATGGGCTTGAAATAGTCGTTGACTTGTTTGAGCACGTCGTCGTTGAGACCTGTTTCGTAACCGAGTTGTTTGAGCGCAATGTTGATGGTTTCGGTTGCAGGTTGGCTCGTGCCGCCGCTGAAGCATGAAGTTGCGGTGTCGATTACGTCAACGCCCGCTTCGATTGCTTTCATGTAGGTCATATATGCCATACCCGTCGTGCAGTGAGTGTGCAAAACCACGGGAATCTTCACTTCGTTCTTGATTGCGCCGATAAGTTCGTACGCTTCAAACGGAGTCATCGTGCCTGCCATATCTTTCACGCAGATTGTTGCCACGCCCATTTCTTCGAGTTGTTTTGCAAGTTTGGCAAACGCTTCGAGAGTGTGAACGGGACTTTGCGTATAACTGATTGCACCGGATACCGTCGCTCCGCACTTGATTGCGGTCTTTGTCGCGGTCTCGAGATTGCGTACGTCGTTGAGCGCGTCGAAAATACGGATGATGTCGATGCCGTTGTCAACGGATTTCTCGACAAACATCTTCACGATTTCGTCGGGATAGTGCTTGTAACCCAAAAGGTTTTGTCCGCGAAGGAGCATTTGCAACTTCGTATTGGGCATTGCCTTGCGCAAATTTCTCAAACGTTGCCACGGATCTTCGTCCAGATATCTCAAACATACGTCGAACACCGCTCCGCCCCAGCACTCGACGGAATAATATCCCGCTTTGTCCATCGTCGGAAGTATGTCGGCAAACTTCGAATACGGCAAACGAGTCGCAATCAAAGACTGATTCGCATCACGCAACACCGTTTCGGTAAAAAGAACTTTCTTGGTTTCTTTTCCCATTGTTGTCCTCCAAAAATGAATTCATTGTGATTATAACAAATTAAATCGTCAATCACAACAGATTGCAAATAAATAGATAAAAAAATATTTATTTAATATATGTATGATAACTCGCGCGCATAGGTGTAAGTGCGGCAAAATCCGCCAAGTTAGCGTTTAATTCTCTTTCAACCGCTACATTATAACTCCAACAATCGCCGCACTTTTACACTCTTCACATTTCTTTATCGCATTATAAAAAACAAAAAGCAACAAAAAGCACCACCTTGCGAAAAAACGCTGCTTTACACAATAACGGCAACAATGAACCCCCAACCTTTTCAAAAATTATTGACATCGTCTGCGCCTTATGGTATTATAAGCAGGCTGACAAAATCGTTTGTCACAAATTTCGGCTTTGGAGAAGTACCCAAGAGGCCGAAGGGGCTCCCCTGCTAAGGGAGTAGTACGAGTGAATCGTAGCCAGGGTTCAAATCCCTGCTTCTCCGCCAATCAAAACCTAAATCGAATACGAAAGTGTTTGATTTGGGTTTTTCTTTTACAAAAAATCGGGTTTTATACGCATTTTTCGGTTGTCGACGTGCCGTCGTTTCACTCTTTTCGGTGTTCGTATAGGTGTGTTCGTATCGCTTTATCCGTAGCAGTTGCAGACGGCTTTATGCCGCGAAAGGTTCTTGACGTGAGAAAGGAGTGTGTCAGGCTATCTTGCCAAAGGCAAACGAAAAGCCCCTCGGGGCTGTCGGTTGGCGGTTTATTTGCCTAGCGACACGCTCCTGAGAGGCTCATGTCAAGAACACCGTGGAATAAATCGTCTGCGTATGTATTAAATACGCATTATAAGTCTGAAGTCTTTAAGTCCGTAATACTCTCTGTTTTGTATCACATACGGCATTTTGACGTTTTTGTCGTAAAAAGAAAAACCCTGACTCTCGTCAAGGTTTATCGTCTTTGGGGTGTTGTAGATAATAATCATTTTGTCGTCATACAACTGAATTTCTTTTATGAAGTAATTTATCAGTTGTAGCGGCTCTTTTTCAAGCGCGGATTTGTAATAATCAATTATTTGTTCTTTGGAAAGTCTGAACGCCGTTTGAGATTTTTCAATCGTCAATCGCTTTTCGATGTCGGTCAGTTTTTCTTCGAGTTCTCGCATACGTTTCATAACCGTTGCGCTTTGTCCGCCTAATTCTATGGCTTGCATAATGTTGTTTATTGTATTCTCGGTTTGGCGTTTCTCTTTTATGAGATTTGTCAGAACCGAGTTTTGTTTTATGCGGTTTTCCTGCACTTGCAGTAAATACGTTGCCATTTTATCTAATATTTCGGGGCGTTGCATTTGCTCGCATACGTTGTCAAGCACATATTTTTCGAGTATTTCTTTTCTTACTTGCGACTTTTTACAACCGCTTTGGTGTTTTCGCCCTAAACATTTGTAATAACGGATTTTCTGTCCGTTTTTAGCCGTTCCGCATTCCGCAGAGATAGGACTTCCGCAATATCCGCATTTAATCTTGTTGCGAAGTAAATATACGACTTCAACGCTACGAGTTCCGTATTTGTTGGTTTCGGTCTTTCGTCTTACGTTTTCGTAAATTTCCGCCCCTACGATTTGCGGATACATATTCGTAAAAACTTCGTTGCCGTGTCTGTATATACCCGAATACTTTTCGTTTTTGAGTATGTTGTAGACGGTATTTCTCGCAAACTTTTTACCGCGATTGAAAATGCCTCTTTCGGTAAGCGTTTTTATTATGTCTTTAACGTAAACGCCTTGCGCGTATTGGTCGTAAATAAATCTTACTACTTCGGCTTTTTCTTCGTCAATTACAACTTTATGATTTTCCACTTTATAGCCGTAAATGATAGTTCCGCCCGTAAAGTTACCTTTTTGTCTTGTTTCGTTCATTCCGCGCTTTACCTTTTGAGAAAGTTCGGCAGAGTAATATTCAGCATAGCCCTCAATCATACTTTCAAGTATAATCGCCTCGGGGCTGTCAGGAATATATTCCGTAGCGGAAACAACTTTAACGCCGTTATCTTTAAGCGTTTTCTTGTGTTTCGTGGTTTCGTATTTATTACGCGAAAACCTATCGAATTTGTAAACGAGTACGATACTGAAATCGTGTTTTTTACTATCTTCTATCATCTGACGGAAGTCGGGACGATTATCGTTCGTACCCGTCATAGCACGGTCTATATAGGTTCTTAAAATGAGTATGTCGTTGCTTTTTGCATACTCGTTACATACACGGAGTTGTCCCTCTATGGACTGTTCCGTTTGGGTATCGCTCGAATAACGAGCGTAAATAACTGCTGTTTTCATTGTGATTTTTTACTCCTTTAATTTTATTTTTCAGATTTGTCTTTCGACGGGAACGGAAAAAACGGAAACGAATTAAAATTGTTTTCATTAGTGGCTTACGGCTTTTCTCGTCAAGGGTTGCGCCAAGCAATGCACTTTACCCTTGACGAAAAAGTCGTTTTCGTTTAACCTTTCCCGATTCGAAAGACTAATTAGTTGCAATGCGGCAACTGCGCTATAATTTCTTTGCTTACCTTTCCGAGAATTTCGCCCTCGTTGATACAGGTAAAGTTATCGAAAAGCAATACTTTGCGGTCGTCAACTCCGAAAGAGCATACGACATCTTCGTCCAAAACGTCCGAGCGGAAGTAAGTCGGTAATTTGCCACCATAAACTAAACGCTCGCCGGACTTCTCCATATACTTCGTTATGTATTTTGCCGCCTCGGAAATATCGTCCTGCGTGGCAATGTCTTTGAAGTCGTTGCGCCCGAATTGTTTCAGAAAGTGCGTGTTTTGGTATGTCGTTTGCATACGGTGTTTTCGCGTGTCGTAGTCTTTTACTTCTTCGAGTTTTCCTATCATTTTGCCGTCGGGAATATAGAAAATGCCGTGAAAATGTAGTCTGTTCGTATCTTCGCCGCGCTCCCATACTCCGACGTATTTCCAACCGTTTCTCGCAACAAGGTGTTTTAAGGTGTTAGACAACTTTTTACGGAACGTTTCCTCGGTGTGAAGTTCATTTGAGTATGTAAAAGTTACGAAAAAATTCCAATCTTGCAAACGCAACTTTCGCATAAGCCTTACTTTGCGTTTAATGGCGTTGGTGTTCATTCGCTCGGTGTGTTTCTCGACAAAAGCGTTTAATTCGGCTTTGTCGGCAAACTCGTCTTTCAAAGCGGCTTTTATATGAGCCTTGCGTTCTCGCTTGGGTAGAGATTGACTCTCTTTATATGCCGTTTCAAAGCGTTGTTTCGGGGTTTCGGGCGGCGTTACGCCTGCCGTCGATTGTTGTTTCATAGGTTTAACGGCGCGCCTTTTACAGCCTTTTCCGCTCGGGAACGCTCCTTGCGGTATTCCGACGTAATGACCGCCGTCAAAGTAGATTTTCATATTTGCGTAGTTCATAGTTTTTACTCCTTGTGATTTAGATTTTTTTGTATGGCGAGAAAATAAAAAACGGCAGAATACGAAACACCATACAATTTCATACTCTGCCGTTTACAGTTCGGTTTAATTACAATTCAGTTCAATTCGGTTAGTTCAAGTCATAAATAGATTTCCGTTCAGTTCCTTTCATTTCGTTTATGTTATCGCTTTTTAGCGTTATTTTCTAATTTAATATTTTTCTATTTACTCGGTTTAGTTTATTTAGTTTTATTGCGTAATTTTTCGGCTTTTAAGTCAGGTTTCGTTTTTGTTTTCGGTTTGCGCTTGTTGGTGCAGTTCGATTATCCTTGAAAAGATACTTTCAAAGAAAGTTCGTTTTTCGCCGTCGGTCAACGCCTCGATATTCGGTTCGCCGACGGCTAAGACTTTTAGGTTTGTTTGCAGCATTTTTTCGTCCTCCTTTTTTTGAATAGATTTTATTACCCGAACTCGCAAGATTTTTGCGACTTCGAAATAATTCCTTGAAAGAAATACAAAAGTTTTTGCAATCTCTTTGCACAATTCAATCTTACAACACTCAACAGAAAAAACGTGAATGGCTCAAGATGTAGTTTCAATGGAAAATTTCCATTTACAATGGTTTTTGTAAAGAAGAAAAATGACTGCGGAATGGCTGCAAAATGGATTTTAGGCAACAAAAAAGGACGGCGCAAAAAACGCCGCCCGAAACAAAACGGAGCAAAAAAACACTCGGAATATATAAAAGGAATAAGACTCAAAATATGCCGACGAGCGAAGAATTATGGGGCGATTCGCAAAGCGGTTTAGCGGCGAACGCCCCATTTCGCTCGGCTTTTAGTTGACCTTTTTATCCGAGTTTAAGCGAGTTGTTTGGCGGGTGCTTGACCGCGCCGCGAAGCAGCGCGCTTGTATAGTCAAGCACCCGCTAAAGTGCCATTTGGCAATTTTTCGTTCAACATTTTCTTTTTACTCTATATGTTGCCATTGACTTTTGCTATAAAAAATGCTAAAATAGTGCTAAACAGATGATAATGGAGACGCACTATGACTTATGCCGAAAAAATAAAACAATCGAGAGAAACCCTTTTGATGACTCAAGGTGAGTTGGCAACCGAACTCGGAGTCAACTCGATTACCGTTTGTAGATGGGAAACAGGCAAAACCGAACCCAGCATAAAAGCGAAAAAAGCATTTAGGGATTTGTGCGAACGAAAAGGACTTACTTTCGACGAAAACAATGGCTAAAACTCAAGATGAAATTACGCGAAATATGCGTAGCAATAAAAGCAAAGACACAAAACCCGAATTATTGTTACGCAAAGAACTATGGAAACGCGGATTACGATATAGGAAAAACTATAAAAAAATAGTCGGAAAACCCGATATCGTATTTGTAGGAGAGAAAATCGCAATTTTCGTAGACGGAAAAATGTGGCACGGATACGATTGGGAAAATCAGAAAAACGATTTCAAATCGCATCGAGATTTTTGGATTCCGAAAATAGAACGCAATATCGCTCGTGATAAATCCGTAAATCAACAATTGAAAAACGACGGTTGGACTGTGCTGAGATTTTGGGATTTTGAAATAAAAAAGCACCTTTCGGATTGTGCAGACAAAATAGAAAACATATACAACGAAAAAACGACCAACAGAACGGAGAATAAAAAATGTTAAAAAGTATTGATTTATTCGCAGGTATCGGCGGCATTCGGCTCGGTTTCGAAAATGCTTTCGGCGACGAATTGAGAACGGTATTCGTCAGCGAATGGGACGAATACGCTCAAAAAACATATAAGGCGAATTTTCACGACGATTTCGAAATCGCCGGCGATATAACGAAAATAAATGAAACGGATATTCCCGACTTCGATATATGTCTTGCGGGGTTCCCTTGTCAAGCGTTCAGTTTGGCAGGACAACGCAAGGGATTTAAAGACGATTATAAAGGAATGTCGCGCGGAACGTTGTTTTTCGATGTCGCGAGGATTTGCGCCGAGAAAAAACCAAAGGTGATTTTCTGCGAAAACGTAAAGGGTTTGACGATACATGACAAAGGAAGAACATTCGAAATAATTACCGAAACGCTCAAAGAAATCGGTTATACTCCGTTCGAGCAAATATTAAATAGTCGTAATTTCGGCGTTCCGCAAAACAGAGAACGTATTTATATCGTTGCATTCAGAAACGATATTGCGCCGAAAGAATTTATCTTCCCCGCGAAAACCGACGACACAAAACGTATTCGCGATATTATGGAAGAAAATCCCGTTCCCGCGAAATATTATCTCAGCACCTGCTATATGGATACGCTTATCAGACATAAAGAACGTCACGCGGCGAAAGGTCACGGATTCGGATACGAAATTCGAGATCTCGACGACGTATCGGGTGCAATCGTTTGCGGCGGTATGGGCAGAGAAAGAAATTTGATCATAGATAAAAGACAGACGAATTTAACGCCTACCACCCACATTAAGGGAGAAATCAACAAAGACGGCATCCGAAAAATGACTCCGAGAGAATGGGCGAGATTGCAAGGCTTTCCGGACGATTACAAACTCGTTTTGGCGGACGTTCACCTTTACAAACAATTCGGAAACAGCGTAACGGTTCCCGTAATACAAGCAATAGCGGAAAAAATCAAAGAGGTACTCGATAAAAATGACAGAGATTAAAGGGAAAAATAAGGGCGAATGGTCCGAAATGTACATTTTCTTCAAACTGATGTCCGACAGAAAAGTTTACGTCGCGGACAAAGATATGAATAAACTGAAAGATGTATTCTTAAATATCGTCAGTATTATTCGCGAAGAAGTTGCAGGTAAAGAATATCGTTATTTTACGGGCGATAAAGTGGTTATCACGCTTAACGGCGAAACCGTAATGACTTTGGATTCTTCATTGTTTACGGAAAAAGCCGCACGCGTTTGGAAAATGATAACCGAAAATAAAGGCAATACGACTTTTACCGATGAAGAAATCAAAGAATTTCTCGAGTCGATTTTCATTCACAATATATCTGCTCCCGCGCAAAAGAAAAACGATTATTTCGGCGGCACGAAAGATATCGTTCTCGATACGATAGATTATCGTTCCGGCGTAAGTCAAATAATGGGTTTTTCCTGCAAATCGGATATCGATGCCGCATCGACGCTATTCAATGCAAGCGGAGATAATACTAATTTCGAGTACGAACTAATCGGAAATATAAACGACGATGTAATGAACGAATTTAATTCGTTATTTAACGAAGTGATCCGTAAAGGCGTAGTCTGTCACGACGTGGCAACCGGCAGCCGTATGAATTATTTGAAGTCCTGTGGCATCGATGTAAAATTCGTAAATCCCGTAAAGGAAACCGCAAGACAAAATTTGATACGTTGCGGCGGTTTGGAAACTCCTGCCGTTGTTGCGGAAATGTTGAAATATTACTACTACGACAAATCGGGAACGGACACTTCTCTCGATGAAGCGATTAAACATCTTGCCGAATCCGATCCCGCAGCTTATTCTTTCGGTGAGTTATACGATACATACCATTTAAAAATAGCAAATCTTTTGTATTCTATGTTCACGGGCTTGCGTTTTTCCAAACCGTGGAACGGCAAATCCGATGTGAGTGGCGGATATATCGTTGTTAAACGCGACGGCGATGTTGTTGCATTCCACTCCTGCATTGCCGACGAATTCAAGGATTTTCTTGTGGACAAATTGAAGTTCGAAGCTCCGTCTTGCAGTCGTCACGATTATATGTCGATTTACAAAAAAGACGATGGAAAATACTATCTGAAATTTGCCCTGCAATTCAGATTTAAATTGAAAAAATAATGCGAGTATGCAGTTTGTTTTGCGGAATCGGCGGAATAGACCTTGCCTTTACGCAAGCCGGGCATGAAATCGTATGGGCTAACGATATCGATAAATACGCCTGTATGACCTATCGGCACAATTTCCCCGATGCGGTTTTGGTCGAAGGCGATATTCGTGCGATCGATAAACACGATATTCCCGATTTCGATATACTTGCGGCAGGATTTCCTTGCCAACCGTTTTCGGTTTGCGGAAAACAAAAAGGCTTTTCGGACGAACGAGGAAATTTGTTCTTCGAAATCGGAAAAGTAATCGATGCGAAACATCCTTCTATCGTATTTTTGGAGAATGTGGCAAATCTTACGGAACACGACCACGGTAAAACGTTCAACGTTATTCATAACGAACTTGCGGGGCGCGGATATTTTATTCGCTACCTTGTTGCAGATGCTTGCGATTACGGCATCCCGCAACATAGAACGAGGACGTATATCGTTGCGTTTTCGGACAGAACCGCCTGTGAAATTTTTACGTTTCCGGAAAAAGTTCCGCTCGAAAAACGAATAACCGATATTATCGATGTGACAGTAAAAGCGGATGACAAATATTACTATTCACCCGTTTCTGCAAAGTATCAACGTTTAAGTCGATATATTACCGACGAAAAGCAGTTGTATCGATTTGCGGATTACGGTGTCCAATCGAGTAAAGACGGCATATCGTTTACGCTCAAAGCGAACATGGGAACATATTACGACCGCGTACCGATTATAAAAGATAATTTCGGCATACGAAATATCACGCCGACGGAATGCCTTGCTTTATAAGGTTTCCCGAAAAGCTTCTCTTTTCCCCTTGCCGTTCCCGAGAGAGAACAATACAAACAAGCGGGAAATACGGTGTGCGTGTCAATCAGCTACCAAATAATTCGAGGATTATTATGCAAATAGAAGAATTCATTTCAAATTATAAAGCGTTTTGCGAATCAAAGTTCGGAAACCTAACAGGTACCGCAACTTCTTACACGAACGCTTTAAAATATTTATTTGAATATCTCGGGTTTAATAAAGTTGACGAAACTGCCGTATTAACGGTAAAAAGCTTAGATCCGGACATCAGAGACAAACATTGTGTTTTTTACAATAGTATTCTTGACGAGTTTTCTTCTAAAGGTAGAAGTTCGTATATAGAAAAAGGATTTTTAAAAGCTGCAATTCCTGCCCTGTATGAATTCCTGAATGAACAACCGTTATCGCATGACGAACAAGCGGATGATGTTTTGCTTGATGCTATTAACGACAATCAAATCATCGCTCAATTCAATCGCGACGAGTTAAGGCGTATTCTTCCGACGGCAGCTTATTATGAACACACGTACGATATACGCCGTGTAAACGGCACGATAAAGGACGCTACAAAAAGAATTTACAGCGGTAGAAAAGCAGAAAAATACTTTTTGTCGTTTCTTAAAGATTGTCTGGAATTAAAACAAGGAATCGATTTTATTGACGTGTCGAACAATAAAGAATACGGATACGACATTAGGCTTTTTGATTGCGGAATCGAAGTAAAAAATATAAAAAGCGGCGGTTTTTATCTTACAGATAATGAAATTGCTCGATTGGAGCATTCTGAAACTCACTTAATACTTGTAGATATAGACAATGGAATTTGGTTGTTGAAAAATAATTCATCTTGGCTTAAAACGATTATTGCTAATATTAAATCAATTCGCAATTTTTGTAAAGAAAACTACAGCCAATTAGATTTAACGGATATACGCATCAATATAAATAACGATGCCGAAAAAGATACGACTGAGATTTCAGGTTTAAGCAAACAGGAAATCAAAGATACATTAATGTAAATCGCACCGGAGAAAAATATGCCTTTTGAAGTAATAGATTTGTTTTGCGGAGTCGGAGAGCTTACATACGGAATGCGACAGGCGGGATTTCGTATGGTAGCCAGATTCGACAACGATCAAACATGTGAAAAAAGAAGTAACCAGAGAAAAAAGTTGAGTTAGTTATTCTTTAAACATTAATAAAATTCTTGAGAAATACGGTCAAGCCAACCTTTTTCTACAATGAATTATAAAGTGTTTGTTGCTTATACGAAAGAAACTAATGTAAAATAAAAATGTATAATAAATTTGTTAGGAGGAAGCAATGGGGTTAATAAATATTTATGAGATGTCGCATCCGAAAAATGTAACATATTTCATTAGAAAATTAAAAGATGTTATAAATGATGAGCAAATCGATATATCTTTTCATGAAGATAAAGTATTTCCCGCCGCATGTGTGCCTATATGCGGAATTATTACAACTTTAAAACAACAAGGGAAAAATATAAAAATACATTGTAATCCTCAATCATTTTTATATAATATTCATTTCGATCAACCCTATAAGGTAGATGAGCATTTAGACTCCCTTGCTTTCCCTTTCGCAAAAATATGGCGGTTTAGCACATTTGATGAAGTTACTAAACTAGTTAATGCGTATTTGGAAGAAATTGAATCAACTGTCAATTGCTCAAAAGGTCTAATTGAAGGATTGACATGGGCATTAAACGAAACGATGGATAATGTGCTCCAACATTCTTTGTGTGGAGAAGGTTTTATGATGGGTGTTGCACACAAAAGGAGTAATTATATCCTGTTTTCCATTTTCGATAATGGACAGGGAATTTTTAATTCTCTTAGGGACAGTGAATACCACCCTAGGAATGCTATTGATGCTAT
>ERZ1024397.37-NODE-37-length-21918-cov-18.482916_pt1 | contig 21918 bp, 10 predicted proteins | sample MGYA00520786_ERZ1024397 | MGnify/ENA primary metagenome ERZ1024397 (study PRJEB33242, sample SAMEA3444275) | Homo sapiens | biome: Host associated; feature: Gastrointestinal tract; material: Stool | place: Uganda | collected 2011-01-01 ... | reverse complement strand
GAGAAATAAATTTATGAGCAAGTACATTTTCGTAACGGGCGGAGTCGTTTCGGGACTCGGCAAAGGCATAGTGGCGGCATCTTTGGGCAGACTTCTGAAAAGCGCGGGATACAGCGTGTATATCGAAAAGTTCGACCCTTATATGAACATCGACCCCGGCACACTCAACCCCACTCAACACGGCGAAGTGTTCGTCACCCAGGACGGCGCGGAAACGGACCTTGACCTTGGCCACTACGAAAGATTCATCAACGAAAACCTTACAAGAAGTTCGTCGCTTACAAGCGGAAAATTGTACCAGTCCGTGCTAAACAAAGAGCGCAACGGCGACTATCAGGGCAAGACGGTGCAAATCATCCCCCACGTCACGAACGAAATCAAAGACCACATTCTCGCAACCGCAAAGGAAAGCGGCGCGGACATTCTCATCACCGAGATCGGCGGAACGGTGGGCGACATCGAAAGTCAACCGTATCTCGAAGCATTGCGCCAGTTCAGCCTTGACGTCGGCAGAGAAAACTGCGCGTTCGTACACGTGTGCCTTCTTCTCTATATGTCCTGCTCCGACGAGTTCAAATCGAAACCCGTTCAACACTCCGTGCGAGAGTTGCAACGTTTCGGCATATTCCCCGACGTCGTTGTGACAAGGTCCGACAAGCAACCGCCCGAAGAAATAATCAAGAAGATCTCCCTTTTCTGCTCCGTCGACGAACACGCCGTAGTGCCCAGCACCACAGTGAGATGCCTGTACGACGCCCCCGCAATGCTTTATCGCAACGGACTGTACAAGGCAATAAGCAAAGCTCTTTCGCTAAAAAACAAGTGCGACCTGACCGAATGGAAAAAGAAAGTCGCGACTCTCAAAATCAAGACTCCGAAAGTGCGCATCGGCATCGTCGGCAAATACGTATCTCTTCGCGATTCTTACATTTCTCTCGTCGAAGCAATCAAGCACGCAGGCGGCGCGAATCTCACTGCCGTGGACCTTAAATGGATTGACAGCGAAACCGTCACCGAAGCAAACGTTGCAAACAAACTCAAAGACGTGGACGGCATAATAATTCCCGGCGGCTTCGGCGAACGCGGAGTGGAAGGAATGATCGTTGCTTGTAAATACGCGCGCACACACGCGCTTCCTTATCTCGGAATATGTCTCGGCATGCAGGTGACCGTCATCGAATACGCACGCGACGTTCTCGGATTCAAAGACGCCACGAGCGGAGAATTTGCGCACACAGAACACACCGTTATCGACATAATGCCCGACAAAAAAGGCAAGAAACTCGGCGGAACTATGAGACTCGGCTCTTATCCCTGCGCCGTCAAGGACGGAACGAAAATCAAGGAAGCGTACGGCTCCAATCTCATTGAGGAACGTCACCGCCACAGATACGAGTTCAACAACGAGTATCGCGAAGCACTTGAAAACGGCGGTCTTGTGATAAGCGGCACGTCCCCCGACGGACACATCGTCGAAACCGTCGAAGTTGCAGACCACCCGTTCTTTGTCGGCGTGCAATTCCACCCCGAATTTACGTCTCGTCCCGAAAACGCAAACCCGATTTTTGCCGCCTTTGTCAAAGCGGCTCTCGACAACGCTCGATAAGTGGCAAAACAATACATATCGTTCATCCTACGCGTGCGCATATATGCGTGCGCGTTTTTTTGGATTGCAAAAGACAAAAAGCACCCCGAAAACGCTTTTCTAAATGCGCAAAATCGTTTATAATCTATCCGTAACTACGAAAAACGAGAGTTTTTCCTTTCAAATCACTATTTCAAGGAGCGTTTATGAAAAATCAGACCATTCTCGTGCTCGATTTCGGCGGACAATACAAAGAACTTATCGCGCGCACCGTCAGACGTATGCACGTGTTCTCAGTCGTTGAACCGGCAAACATTTCCGAGCAGAGATTGAAAGAGATCAACCCGATCGGCATCATCTTCACCGGTGGTCCGAACAGCGTGTATCTTGACAATTCGCCAAAATGCGCGGACTACGTTTTCAACTTCGGCGCGCCGATTTTGGGCATCTGCTACGGCATGCAATACGTTGCTCACAAGTTTGGCGGCGGCGTCAAGGAAGGTAGTGTGCGCGAATACGGTCAAACGCTCGTGCATATCGGCGACAGCGTAATTTTCGACGGTCTTGACAAAATGCGCAAAATCGTTTATAATCTATCCGTAACTACGAAAAACGAGAGTTTTTCCTTTCAAATCACTATTTCAAGGAGCGTTTATGAAAAATCAGACCATTCTCGTGCTCGATTTCGGCGGACAATACAAAGAACTTATCGCGCGCACCGTCAGACGTATGCACGTGTTCTCAGTCGTTGAACCGGCAAACATTTCCGAGCAGAGATTGAAAGAGATCAACCCGATCGGCATCATCTTCACCGGTGGTCCGAACAGCGTGTATCTTGACAATTCGCCAAAATGCGCGGACTACGTTTTCAACTTCGGCGCGCCGATTTTGGGCATCTGCTACGGCATGCAATACGTTGCTCACAAGTTTGGCGGCGGCGTCAAGGAAGGTAGTGTGCGCGAATACGGTCAAACGCTCGTGCATATCGGCGACAGCGTAATTTTCGACGGTCTTGACAAAGACGAAAATATGCTCATGAGCCACACCGACTACGTTGCTAAAGTCCCCGACGAATTCAAGGTGATTGCAACCACCGACAACTGCCCTTGCGCCGCTTTTGAAAACGCTTCGAAAACCGTCTTCGGTGTGCAATTCCACCCAGAAGTCGAACGCTCCACTCACGGCGAAAAAGTGCTTGAAAACTTCGTTATTAACGTTTGCGGTGCAAAAAGAGACTACTCTCTCGACGATTATATCGAGACGCAAATCAAAGCAATCCGCGAGCAAGTGGGCGACAAACGCGTGCTTCTCGGGCTTTCGGGCGGCGTTGACAGTTCGGTCGTTGCCGCGCTCATAAGCAAGGCTATCCCCGATCAACTTCTCTGCGTGTACGTCGATCACGGCTTTATGCGCAAGTACGAAACAGAGCAGATCAAAGACGCGTTCAAAGATATGCCGCTCACTCTCGAAGTGGTTGACGCGGGCGAACATTTCCTTTCAAAACTCAAAGGCGTGGTCGAACCTGAACAAAAACGCAAGATCATCGGTGCGGAATTTGTCAAAACGTTTGCGGACGTTGCAACCGCGCACAAAGGCTACGACTTCCTTGCGCAAGGCACGATATATCCCGACGTCATCGAATCGGGCGCAAACAACTCTGCAAACATAAAAAGCCATCACAACGTCGGCGGTCTGCCAAAAGATATGCCGTTTATCGGCCTTGTCGAGCCCCTGCGCGGTCTTTTCAAAGACGAAGTGCGCATAATCGGCAAAAAACTCGGCTTGCCCGACACGCTCGTCAACCGCCAGCCCTTCCCCGGCCCCGGTCTCGCAATCAGAACTATCGGCGAAATCACCAAGGATAAACTTGAAATTCTCCGCGATGCAGACGCAATCCTTCGCGAAGAGATCCTTGCAAGCGGAATAAAGACCGACCAGTATTTTGCCGTCATCACGGACACCAAGTCCGTCGGCGTCATCGGCGACTACCGCAACTACGGCTACGTCATCGCTTTGCGTGCAGTCACTACATCCGACTTTATGACCGCGGAATACACCCGCATCCCCTACGACCTTCTCACAAAAATTTCGTCGAGAATCGTCAACGAAGTCAAAGGCGTCAGCCGTGTCGTGTATGACATAACGGGCAAACCGCCTGCCACAATCGAATGGGAATAAAAAACGGCACTATTGAGCGAATAGCTTTGTTAACACCCCTTGTCCAACAACTCATGTACTATTTGTACATTAGGGTTGCTGTCCAAAGGGTGTTTCCTTGCTCTTCATCTCAATATTGCCGTTTTTCAACTGCGCTGTTATGCGACTAACTGCGGCAGAGCCACGCTCCCGACAACTCATGTACCGTTTGTACATTAGGGTTGCCGTTAGCGTGGCTCTTTCTTGTTCTTCATCTATTTATCGCGTTTTTATAATTAACAATCAATAATGAATAATGAATAATTTTGGGTGGGACACCCACACCCGATTAGAAATATTCGGTAAAATTCAAAATTCTCCTTGTCATTCTGAGAGCATCGAAGAATCTAGCGTAGCGAAAAACTGCGCCTGACGGCTGGATGTTTCGACAAGCTCAACATGACAATATGGAAAAATTGATAACTATATGTCAATATTGAGAATTTGACACGTTATTGAGATGAATGACGCGAAAGCACCCCGAGAATGACAACCCTAATGTACAAGCAGTACATGAGTTGGCAGGCTCGGGGTGCTGACAAAAATCATTTTTCTAACTGAACTTCCAAACGGATGAATAACAAGAAAGGCACGGCTTGAATCAAAACCCAACGTACAAGACGTACGTGATTTTGAGGCAAGTCGTGCCTGACGCAGTTAGTCGCCGTTTGGCGTGTCAAATTTTGCCTGTGGAACCGAATCCGCCTGCGCCACGCATAGACTCCGACAGTGTGTCGGTTTCTTCAAAATCGGCAACGATATAGGGTGTGACGACGAGTTGCGCGATACGCTCTTTGTCGGAAATGGTGACAGAAATGTCGGAATGATTGTGCAAGGACACGATGATTTCGCCGCGATAGTCACTGTCGATGACACCGACTTTGTTGGACGGGGCGATGCCGCGTTTGCAAGCAAGTCCGCTGCGAGCATACACAAGCCCGACTGTGCCTTGGGGCAGTTCGATTGCGACGCCCGTGTGGATAAACACGCTCTCGTGCGGTGCGATTTCAATCGCTCTGCCTTCGCAAGCGTACAAATCCGCACCGGCGGAATACGGCGTGCCGTACTTGGGAAGAGTTGCATCGGGATTGAGTTTTTTGATTTTTACGGTTGCATGTTGCATAATTTTATCCTTTGTTGCGACTGTTTGTCGCAATGCCGATGAAAAACCCTATACGGTGATTTGTCATGGCATAATTTTTCTTATTCGCTTATATTTTCACCAAATCAACGGTTTATTGTGTCATTTTGATATTTTTATCTGTCGATACGGTGGTTCGCTGCTGTTTTGTGGTTGCTCGGCGCGGATGTTCGCCGCCGTGTCGAATTGCGTTTTGGCGGCTTGTCGGTTTTGCGTTTTTAGGAGCAACTTTTTATTCGTACTTCTTCAAAAACTCTATGGTGCGAGCCATTGCTTCCTTTGATATTTGCAAGAATTGACCGATTGCAAACGCATGCACCGCCCATTTGCCTTCGCCGTGGTAGTGCTCAAAAGGGACTCCGTCGTCAACGAGTTTTTTGACCAAATCGAAAGTGAGCACGGCAAGTTTGTCGTTTTCTGCGGAGATTGCAAACGTCGGCGGAAAATCGGACGTGACCCAGTTTATGGGAGAAATCTCTTTCTGCAATTCTTCGGGGCATTCTTCCACGGGTGTTCCTTTGAGATAGGACTGCGTGTAAATGCCTATATTCTTGAAGCCCGTATGCACGGATTTCGGCATATCGTAAACGCCGCAGTTGAGCATAAGCGCGGCAATTTTCTGGTCTTTTGACCTTTCGTCAAGCGTAAAATGCGCTTTGTACTCGGGATTGGTGGCAATAGCGCCCGCCATGGAACTGAGATGTGCGCCTGCGCTTTCGCCGCCCACGAAAATTGCTTCCGCATCGTAGTTGTATTCGTCGGCGTGTTCTTTGAGCCAGGCAAACGCCTTGTACACGTTTTGAATCATTTCGGGGTGTCCGTAAAAAGGTGCGTCTCCGTAATATAAACTTGCCACGACGTATCCGGTCTTTTCGCAAAGCACGGTGGTGTACGCTTCTCTCGTTTCGGGAAGTCCGCCTATCCAACCGCCGCCGTGAATATACACGAAGAGTTTTGCTTTTTTCGTTCTGTCTCTGTCCTTGCGCTCGTACAAATCGAGATACAAGCGTTTGTCGTTTTCGTCGTAGCGGATAAATCTTTCTATTTTCGTCTTGTGCGAACGGTGAAAATTGAAAATCGTAAGCCAACCGAGAAACTCGTTTTTCATGTGTCCGCCGGCAACGTACAGATACTTTGCGTCGTACGCCGCTTTCTTTGCCTGTTTCTTTGCGTACTTTCTCGCTTTCTTTGAAACGGCTTTGACTTCGCTTTTGACGTTTTCGATTTTCGCTTCACGCTCTTCGCGTCTTATTTTCTTGTCGAGTTCGTCTCTGCGCTTTTCGAGTTGGGCGTATTTCTGCTCGTAGAGCGCGCGTTTTTCAAACAAGTTTTGTGTTGTAAGAATTCGTCTTTTCATACGTCTTTTCCGTGTTTTCGTTTTGTTTTGCGTTTATGTTTTATTTTCCTTCTTTATGTAAAAACGGCGTTTAAGTTGTGTATATTTGCAAGATAAACTCCGTTTTCAGTCAACATATTTGATTCGTATTATTGTATTTTTTCAACGGTCGCGCCGTCTTTCGTATCCTTTACGGCATATCCGAGTGCGGTGATTTTGGCTCTTATTTCATCTGCAAGCGCCCAGTTCTTTTCGGCTTTCGCTTGCTTTCTCTTTTCAACGAGTTCAAGCACTTCGCTCGGCACGTCGCTCATTGCCGCCGCTTGTTTTTGCTCGTAATAAGCAAGGAATTTTGCCGGTTCTTCTTTGAACAATCCGAGCAAAGAATAGGTCTTTTTCACCTGCTCCGCTTCGCTCACGCATGCGCCGTCGCCTGCTTTGAGTTTGCTCTTTATTCCCTTGAAGATGCCGAACAAATCCGCAAGTGCTTTCGCCGTGTTGAAATCGTCGTCCATTGCACGATTGAAACCGTCGTCAATCCACTTTGCGTCGCCGCTTGCAGCAAGACCGCTCTTTTCAACTTCGTCGAGAACTTTGTAGAAACCGTAAACGTGCTTGTCTGCTTCGGGGAACAAGTCGTCGGTGACGTTGATGTCTCCGCGATAATTTGTCTGCAAAAGCGCGTATTTTATGGTCTCGGGATGATACTCTTTGAGAAGATCCGCAAGAAGCAAACTGTTGCCGAGAGACTTGCTCATCTTCTGTCCGTTGACCTTGATAAGCCCGTTGTGTATCCAGTATTTTGCAAACTGCTTGCCCGTGAGAGATTCCGTTTGCGCGATCTCGTTTTCGTGGTGCGGGAAGATAAGGTCTCTTCCGCCGCCGTGCACGTCAATCTGCTCTCCGAACGCCGCCATATTCATAGCCGAACATTCGATATGCCAACCGGGTCTGCCGTCTCCCCACGGAGATTTCCAGAATATCTCTCCTTCTTTTGCGGACTTCCAAAGTGCGAAATCAAGCGGATTGCGCTTGTTGTCTTCGTTCTCTATACGCACGCTCTCGTAGGCGTCTTCGAGACGCCTTCCACTGAGTTTGCCGTAGCCCGGGAAACTGTCAACCGAGAAATACACGTCGCCGCGCTCCGTTGGATACGCATGTCCCGACGCAATGAGTTTGGATATAAAATCGATGATGTTGTCTATGTTGCATGTCGCTTTGAGCCAAATCGTCGGGTCATCGACCTGAAACTCGCGCATAAGTTTGTCAATGCGGTCAATCATCATGCTCGCGTATTCGAGAGCGGGTATGCCGGTTTCTTTGGACTTTGCGATAATTTTGTCATCGACGTCCGTGTAATTGCGCGCATAATTGACTTTGTAGCCGATTTTTTCGAAATACTTGCGAATTATATCGTAAATGAGAGCTTGATACGCATGCCCGATGTGAGCATCGCCCGACACGGTTATTCCGCACGCGTACATATTGACCACGCCGTCGTGAAGCGGCTTGAAATCTTCTTTCTTTCTTGTGAGAGTGTTGTAAATTTTCATTCGTCTTTTCCCGTTGTTGTTTTTTGTTTATGATTTATTCGCCTTGTTTGCTTTTACGCTTGATACTATAAATGCAACTTTCCCCTTTCCTCAGGTGTTTTCCCTATTGCCGTTCCCCCTTGCAAGGGAACCCACGGCAACCGCGTAGCGGGGGACAACACTCTGCACTCGCATAGATAAGTATCGTTCCCTTATTATGCCACCACGCTTTGTGCGCCAGGCAGTAGCCAACAACACGGCGCAGTCACTCGTACTTTTCGTCAAGCTCGGCGTTCGATTTGCTCGCCGCCGTTGCGGCTCGTGTTCCGTCTTCGAAGTTGCATAGTCCGTTTATAAGTATGCTCCAAATAGGCGTTCGTTTCGGGCGCAATACAAAAACTTTGTCATTGCGTCAATGCAAAGCGGAGCAACTTGCTTGCAAGGGTTGCGTAGCGCATTTATTCACGTAGCAACGCCTTTGGAAAAGGCAAAACCGTAGGTTCTATGCGCAAGCATAGCAGTTGCGAGTAGCGCAAGCGTGGCAATCTCGTGGAAACGAACCGACAAACTTTTTTTGCGCCCGCACCACAATTATTAATTATTCATTATTAATTATTAATTTGACTGCCCTTGCGACTCCTGTTCCGTCTTCGAAATAGCATTGTCTTCATCTACAGTAAGAGAATATCTACAAGCATGAATGTCAAGTGCTTTTTCAAGTTCGTAGACGCGCTTGTTGAGACGAGCAAACTCTTCCATAACGGGATCGGGCAAACCGGTCTGGTCCATATCCGACACCCTTACGCCGTCTTGTTTCACGACTTTGCCGGGAACTCCGACGACAGTCGAGTGCGGCGGAACGTCTTTTAGCACCACACTGCCTGCGCCTATTTTGCTATGCGCCCCGATATGTACCGGTCCAAGCACCTTTGCGCCTGCCGAAATCATGACGTCTTCGTCTATGGTCGGGTGACGCTTGCCGACGTCTTTTCCCGTGCCGCCGAGAGTTACGCCCTGATAGAGCACGCAATCGTTGCCTATCTCGGTCGTCTCGCCTATGACAAGACCTACGCCGTGGTCGATGAATATACCCGTGCCGATTTTTGCCGCAGGATGAATGTCTACGCCCGTTTTGACTTTTGCGCGATACGCAACGTACAAAGCGACGCGCTTCAATCCTTTTTGCCAAAACCAGTGTGCATAACGATAAGCACACAGGGCTTTATACCCTGTGTACGTACGTTTGACAACCCACGCGTTCGTTGCCGCAGGGTCGCTTTGCAAAATCTTTTGCAAATCCAGTTTTTTTGCTTGTTTTATTGTCATTCGGTTTTATTCCACATCGCTCGGGTCTTTGGGAATATCCGTTTCGCTCACGCCGTCCAAACCGTTTGCGCCGTTTGATTTGGGAGCGTCGGGACGATTGACCTTTGACGAGAAAATGCTGTCGGCATTGTCGTTTTCTTCTCCGAACAACGCGTCGATTTCATCTTCGTAAATGGTCTCTTTTTCATAAAGAGCCTTGACCATTGCGTCCATAATATCGCGGTTTTCGCGCAAAATGGAGAGTGCAACTTGATATTGCTTGTCGATGATCGTCTTGATCTCTTCGTCGATTTTCGCCGCGACTTCTTCGCTGTAATTGAGTTGTTGTTGATAGTCTCTGCCAAGGAAGACTTCTTCGCTTGCGCCGAGATACATATTGCCGATAGAATCGGACATACCCCACTCGGTGACCATCTTTCTTGCAATTTGCGAAGCGCGCTGTATGTCGTTGGACGCACCCGTCGAGATGTCGTGAATGACGATTTCTTCCGCCGCGCGACCGCCGAGAAGTTCGGTGATGCGGTCGAGAAGTTTTTGTTTCGTCATATACGCGTCGTCGTTTGCAGGAAGAGAAATCGTAAATCCGCCTGCCTGACCGCGCGGTATAATGGTGACTTCGTGCACGGTGTTGTTGCCGAGTTTCTTTGCGATGATAGCGTGTCCGCTTTCATGATATGCAGTGATGCGCTTATCCGTTTCAGTCACGAGACGAGATTTTTTCGCCGGACCTGCTTCAACCTTGTTGACGGCTTCGCTGATGTCCTTCATCGTGATGAGTTTGCGGTTGTCGCGCGCTGCGAGAATTGCCGACTCGTTGAGCACGTTTTCGATGTCCGCGCCCGTAAAGCCAACCGTCAAACGAGCAAGAGACTTGAAATTGACGTCGCTTGCAAGCGGTTTGTTGCGAGAGTGAACTTTGAATATCTCTTCTCTGCCTTTCACGTCGGGAACGTTGACGTAGATTTGTCTGTCGAATCTGCCCGGTCTCATAAGAGCGGGATCGAGAATGTCCGCACGGTTTGTCGCCGCCATAACGATGATCGAAGAACTTGCTTCGAAACCGTCCATCTGAACAAGCAACTGGTTGAGCGTTTGTTCTCTTTCGTCGTTGCCGCCGCCAAGACCTGCACCGCGCTGACGACCGACCGCGTCGATTTCGTCGATGAAGATTATGCAAGGCATATTCTTCTTCGCCTGCTCGAAAAGATCTCTGACACGCGACGCGCCCACGCCGACGAACATTTCGACAAAGTCGGAACCGCTTATCGAGAAGAACGGAACGTTCGCTTCGCCCGCAACCGCTTTTGCAAACAAAGTTTTACCCGTTCCGGGAGGGCCTACGAGCAAAACGCCGCGCGGTATACGTGCGCCTATATCCGTATATTTCTTGGGATGCTTGAGAAAATCGACGATTTCCTGAAGTTCCTGCTTTTCTTCTTCTGCACCTGCAACGTCGCTGAAACGCACTTTGATGTCACGCACCTGATTTGCTTTGGTTTTGCCGAAGTTCATCGCCTGACCTTGCGCGCCCGCGCTCTTGCGGATGATGATGAAGAACACGCCGAACAACAGCGCATAAAGCACGATTGGCACGATTATGCTTGAAAGAAGCGAGCCGCTGGACGGATCGTCGTATTGCACGACGACGTTGTTAAGGTAGCCTGCCGCCTTGTATTCGTCGAGTTTGTCGGAGAAGGCCACGCGGCTGTCGATATTGACGAAATATTTGAACGAGTTGTCGCCTGTTCTCTTTATTTTTACGGTGTAATTGCCTTCGATGTATATCGCCTGAACCTGTCCGCTTGCGAGCATATTTTCAAAACTGTTTTCGTTGCCCGAAAACACGATTTCGGTGGGCCTTGTCAACTCGTATGCAAGCACGAACGCCAGAATGACGAGTACTATCACGCCGACGATTATGAGTGTACGTCTTGTAGAAGTTTTCATCGTTTCTCCTTGATTTTGCCAAATATACGCGCACGAGTGTAGCGTATGCGCTATATATTATGTTCTACATATTATAAAAATTAAATACGGAATTGTCAATTCTTCTTCGCTGTCAAATTGCCATGCAAAGTCAAATTTCTCTCCGATTCATCGAGAATATCCTATCGCGATATGATTAAAATCAAATTAAATCCGATAAGAAGTATTAAAAAACGATTTATGCCGCAACCGAGAAAACAACCGACAATCGATTGCCAAGCGGGCGCAAAAACGAGTTTTTCGTTTCGCGTCCGTGAAATTGTCTCGCAAACGCCTAAGTCCAAACAAATGATAAATGCGAGAAAAATACGTTAATATACCATAGATAAAAAAATGAAAAAATATCCGACAAAACGTGTTTGGTAAAATTATCGTCAACTTACGTAATCAATACTTTATAATCACATTTCGTTATTATAAACACGTTTTTATGTAAAATAAAAACGATAATTTGTTGCATTATAAGCAACGCCATCGCCCTTATATTTTTATCTGCGGAACATAAAAAAAGTGAAAAATCATACAAAACGTAAAATATCGAGAATTTCACGTCCAAAAAATCAGATTTGCATAGATTTTTTTAAGAAAAACAACGAAAATTGGACTATTCTATTTGATTTTACGGACAATTATCGGATTTTTGTTAGTCTAAAAGATCCACCCCCCCCCCCCGAGATAATAATACAAATTTTGATTTTTGTATTATTTTTGTTTTACAAAATGTATTTTTACACACATTTTGTATAGAAAATTAAGATAAAATTAAGAAAAGTCGCATTATGTCGTATTTTGTTGACAAATTATTATATAAATAATAAAATGCATAAGCCTTGAAGAAAAAATACAGTTAAACTTATAGTATCCGCGTATACGCGTTACACGTGCGTGCATCATAATATAAGGAAGGAGTTATCGTGCACAAGAATCAAGATCTGACACCGTCTCTTCAAATCGAAAATCTGGTCAAACGATATCCGTCGTCACAAGCGATTGCCGTGAACGACTTATCCGTCGTGTGCTATCCGGGAGAAATAGTCGGGCTTTTGGGGCACAACGGAGCAGGCAAATCAACCACTTTGAAATGCCTTACCGGCATACTCCCTTTCACGAGCGGCAAAATCGTCATCAACGGATACGACATCACAAAAGACCCCGTGAAAGCAAAATACACTTTCGGCTTTGTGAGCGACAAACACGACGTGTTCGTGAAACTGACGGGTATGCAGTATCTCGACTTTATGGCGAGTGCGTACGGCGTAAACGCAAAGACAAAGAAAGAACGCTTTGCCGAACTTGACGAAATATTCGATTTCGGAGATAGAATTTTTGACCCGATAAGCGACTATTCTCACGGTATGCGCCAAAAAATATGTATGATGGGAAGTCTGATTCACAATCCGAAACTGTGGATTCTCGACGAACCTATGATAGGGCTTGACCCGTTGACAAGTGCAAAAGTGAGTGAATTTATGAGAGATTACGCCCAAAAAGGCAACTGTATTCTCTTCTCGTCTCACAACATCGACTCCGTGCAGAAAATCTGCGACAGAGCAATAATTATCCAAAACGGACTTAAGACCGACGATTTCTACTTTGACGATTTCCACACTGCTCACCCGACGGTCGATTTGGAGCAATATTTCTTGTCCCGCACCAGAAAAGAGAAATGAATCACTATTCCCTACTACTGAAAAAGCAAGTGCTTGACATACTTCCCGCGCGCACGCGCAAGAAACGCCTATCCGACTGGGCGGGAATTTTGCTTATGGCGTTGCTTGCCGCGGTGATAATCGCGGTTTTCGTCGTGGTGTTTTCAAAATTCGTCGAAACGTATTGCGGAATCAAAATCAACCGCGTCAGCGACATCGCCGCACGACAATTCGAGATTATGTCAATGTCGTATTTTGTGCTTATTCTCGTCTTTATTTTCTCAGGCGTGAGTGCGCTCAATCACACTCTTTTTGAAAACAGCGATTTGAACATACTCATCACGATGCCGTTCTCTTCGACAGATATTTTCCTTTCGAAACTCACGGCTGTTTATCTCAAACAACTCGTATTCGCAATCGCGTGCGTTTTTTCCGTCAACTTCACGTTCTTCGTGACGACGGGAACGCTAAACGTATACACCGGGCTTATGACAGTCGTCGTTGCGGTGCTTCTGCCCGTAATTCCGCTCGCTGTCGCCGCGATCATCGCACTCCCCTATCACTATCTCAAAACGCTCGTATCGTCAAACTACGTTCTTTTGTTTGCGGTTATGACGATTATAATGGCGCTATTCTGCTGGGGATATTCTTTCGTGTTCGACGTAGCGCAAAACCTGCTCGCAAGCGGAAAGATAACCAAACTCTTTGACGAAAACGTCATGAAAGGCATCATATCTTTCACGAAATACAACTATCCCGCCAATCTTTTTGCATATCTCATGCTCGGTCGCGAAATAGGCAAAAACATCGGCATACTCGCAGGCATTCTCGTCGGTGCGGGGGCAATTTGCTTCTTCATTGTGCGCGCTCTTTTCATAGGCGTGACTCACTCCGACTTTTCCGTGCGTATTCCCCACAGTCGCAAGAAAAATCTTCATTTTTCAAACGGCACGCGTTTCGGTGCGCTTATGCGCAAAGAGTTTTTGCTCGTCATGCGCACGCCGGGATACGCGTATATGTATTTCACAACTGCCGCAATTATGCCTATAATGGCGTACTGCTCGGCAAAAATCACGATAGGCGTATTTTCAAATCTCGTCGGCAACGTTGACGTGGGCTTTGAACTTTGCACGTTCATCGCGATACTGTACTCCACTCTCACGAATACGTTCTGCTCAACGAATATAAGCCGAGACGGATATATGTCGCTCACGCAAAAGACGCTTCCTTATTCTCCTGCCAAAATACTCGGCTCGAAAACGGCGTTCTGCTCGATAGTTGCGATTGCAAGCACTCTTATCACCTGCATAGTGATGGCAGCAACCCGTCTTGAAAGCATTCAGGACGCAGTGGTTACGTTCTTTGCAACAAGCATGATTGCCTTTGCGCAAATCGTGTTTGCAACAAAACTCGACCTTGCCCATCCGCATTTTGCAAAGACGGACGACGGAGAGATAAAAGAAGCAAATTCCACGGTTTCCGCCGTCATAGCGGTGGGACTTTTGACAAGTTGCACAATCGGCTTCGGGCTGATGTTCAACTCAATATCGTCGCTCATAACGGGCGACGCAGTCGTGGAAAATGGAAACGCGGTGAGTTATTCCATCGCGCTTTGCTGTCCTTTCGCGCTTCTTCTTGCCGCGATAGGATATTTTGCAATCGGTCTTAAAAAGGCCTATGCAAATCTCGATACGGAGAATTGAGTATGAAAAAACTGGTAACCGCACTCATAATCGTTCTTCCGCTCGTGTTCCTTATAGCCGTGTTCACGGTGACGAACATCGCGAAAATATCGACGGATATTCCCGCAACGGGCATAAATATAACCAACAAAGGCGACGACGGCGTGTTTGCGTTTGACATTGCGGACTACACTTCACCGCTGTTTGAAAGCGACCTTGGCGTCGAAGTTTTGCCGTACGTTGCGAAAAATCGCGGATTTGATCTTGAAATCACCGATGCTGAAACGGGCGAGCCGACGGACATCGTCACAAGAGAAGACAACGGCGCGTTCAAACTTCACGACGTGGGAATTGCAAAACTCACCTACACGAGCAAAGACGGCGGATACACCGACAGCGTCATTTTCAACGTGTCGTGCAGCGGAGTTATATCTTTCTCACCCACTCTTACGGACGGCGCAGGCAACGAATACGAACTTACGCCGAACGCCGACGGAGAATACGAAGCGGTCGTGCCAACGGGCAATCTGTTCTTCGGCGGAGAATATTATCCCAAAACCGCAACCGCGCACGCTCATTTCGAAGCGGACAATGCAGATGCGCTCAAAATAAACGCCGTTACGGGCATTGCGACGGCATATTACAGTGGCAAAAACGCAGTCACCATGAGCGTGACCGACGCTTTCGGCAACTCGGTGAACAAGAAAATCAATCTGACCGTTCAAAAATCGGGCGATCCCGTCGTGAACGGTCTCGACGCGTCTTCCGTGTCGGTGAGACTCGGTGCGCCGCTCGGCGTCACGAGCCTTGCGTTTAGAGTGGAGAGCGAATATATGGACGGCGCGACTTTCGACGGTCCGAATCTCAAACAAGCGACGTTTGAAAAGGCGGACGGCGACAACGAAAACGCACACGTTCTCAAAATCGAACTAAACAGCGCATTTACGTCGGAAACAAGCCCGAGATATACTCTGTCTCTTGCGAACGGAAGAAAAATTCACGTCTATATCGACTTTGCGGACTACGACTTCAACGTGTATTCCACGACGAACCGCACGGGCAAAGGCGACGTGATTATATTAGACGGCGGTCAGACGAGAATCGCGGTCACTTCAACGCCAGAAGACGACATAGTCTATTCGTTTGAAGTGGAAGATACGAACATTGCAAGCGTGTTGAGCGCAGAAAACGATTATTGCTTCATAAAAGCGAACGCTATCGGTGAAACAACGCTCGTCATTCATTGGTCAAAGACCACAGCCGACGGAGTCACCGCAAGCGGAACGACGACGAGAAGACTCGTGGTTGCAAAAGCGTATTCTTCTCTTCTATTCAACGACGAACAGACGCTCAACAAAGGCGGGCTCGGAAAAGCGGCAATCGCAAGCGGAACTTACGAGAACGGCAACATCGTATATCGTCCGTACGTGTCGCAATTCGTCGCGTACAACGGAACGAACAAACTCGCGCCGCTGTTTGACAATCTCACGTTCACTTCTTCAAACGACGCAATCGCAACCGTCGAACAGACCGCAAACGGCGTGGAAATAACCGTAAAAGCAACGGGGCTTGTCACTATTTACGCAAACTGGGAATACGGTGATATGTTTGGCGTAAAAGGCGCGTCTTTCACGTTCAATGCGGTTGACGGCGTGGCCGTGGAAGATTATGCGCAACTTGCAAACGCCACGAATAAGGGAAAGAAAATCGTTCTTTCAAAAGATATTTATCTCGGAGAAAATCTCTTCGACGTGAACGAAGACGGCTCGCGCACGCCCAAATATTCCGATGAAGTTATGCTTGAAAAACTTCAATCGTACACGGGCGAAATGAAGACGAGCGCGGACTACACTTACTATCGCAATCTCAACGCACTCTACCCCGACAAAGTGGAAAATCATCCGTCCGTGCGCTATGCGTTCGAATTTAAGGACGACGTATACGGCAACGGTCACGTCGTGAGTGCGGAGTATATAACGAATATGTACGACTCCACCGACAACCTGTATGACTTTGCAATCTTCCGCGGTCCGCTCGATTTCGTATCGACGAGCATGGACGGCATAAAGGTTGCGGCGGTCAAAGGTCAGGACAACATATCCTTCCTTGTGCGCAAAGACGGCGTGAAAGTGGACAACGTGACGCTGAAAGGTTGCGACGATTCCACCCTGTACGAAAACGGAGAGTTCAACTTGTCCATTCTCAACAACGTGGGCACGACGCTTGAAATCATGTGCGACGCTTCGATAACCAACAGCCGCGTATCAAACGGCCGCACCGTCGTGAGAGCGTTCGGAAGAGACGGCATCGCATACGACTCCGCCGTCAATGTTCCTGCCGAGAAAATAAACGTTCTCATCGAAGACTGCGTGCTGTCAAACGCAAGGGAGTTTATTCTCAAAGTCGGCACAAACCGCTACGTTTCGGGGACGGAAGACGACCCGTCGCCGTATCTTAAAGACCGCAACGGCAACGCTTATACGAATTGCAATTCGTCCGCATGCGACGATTATATAAACGACGAATATTTCGTAAACACTTACGTCCTTTCTGATATAACGCTGAAAGACAGCACTCTCAAATCGAGCGGATTGTTCACCATAGGCGTGGAAAGCCACTTTGCCGGCGGTATGCTTATGGGCACAAATTCCGTGTTCAAATCTCTCGAAGGCTGGACAAACCTTGCCGCAACGAGTTACCCCGCAGTGCTTCGTCTCGTCGGAAACGTGGAACTTGCCGACTGGAAACAACTCTCGCTCGTTGACAGTTCCACTCTTATAGAAACGCAAACAAACAATCACTCCAACCTGTCCTTCCTTACACTCGACATCGCAGAAATGCTTAGAGCGGTCAAGGCAAACGGCGGAGATGAATATAAAGACATAATAGCAACCAAAAACGACACCGAGTACGTGCACGGCGGCATAGCCTTCTACGGCGGCGGCAAGAACTACTCACTGCTCGACATGAGCGGATACACCTTCGAGAAGATGAACACCTACAACGTCAATATAGGCGCGCTTGCTTCGTCAAGCAACGACACACTCTCGGCACAAGGCAGATATCTTCCGCTCGCGGCAGGTTACGAAGACTTCCGCTTCGTGATGTTTGACGCGTCGAGCAACTACAGAATTTAGAGCAATCACAACTTAAGTTGATAGTTTCGGCACGATAAAGTGTCGATTATGTCAAATATGGCATTAACGTTAGGGACGTTCCATAGGGGATAGAAACAATGGAAAAGAAAACATCAAACAAAAGAAAACTGTTTGCACTGGTGTGCGTGGTGGCACTGCTTGCGCTCTGCACCGCGTCGCTTCTTGCGTGCAACGAAACGGGCGGGCAGGAGCAATTCGGCACCGTGTCCGTCAACTTTGACGCACAGAACGGAAGCGGTATCGAGAGCAAACTCGTCTCTCCGAGCAATATAACCTATCTGCCGCCTGCGCGCGAAGGATACGACTTCGTCGGCTGGACGATGGACAAAGACGGAAACGAACCGCTTGACCCGAGCAAAATCAAATTCGGCACGACTCTTTACGGACAGTGGAAAATCAAGACGTTCACCGTGTATTTCTATGTAAACGACGAACTCGTAAAAACCCAAGTCGTTGAATACGGCAATGCGGCAACCGCACCCACGAAAGAAGAAATAAACGCGTATCTCGAAGACGGCGAAGTGTTTGAAAACTGGGCGCAGTCTTTCGACAACGTAAAAGGCGACGTGTTTGTGTACGCAAACGTCGGCACGGCTTCTGCAACCGTGAAATTCGTCGTCGACGGCAATGAATGGGCAAGCCGCGCAGGCTCGTACGGCAACGAAATCCCGTTGGTGGACAAGCCGAGCAAAAACGGTTTCGTCTTTGACAAATGGGTTGACCAAAACGGCAACGCACTCACGGAAGGCGCGACTTTCACAACGAGTACGACCTACACTGCGGTGTGGCAACTCGCAGTCCCCAACGCACCGACGATTGCATTGCAAAACAGCGCGACGTACGGCGAAAATCCGCAACTTACGCTCACTCACACGGGAGTGAACGGCATAACCTATACTTACGAGTGGTATCTATTAGACAAAAAAGTCGGCAAAGGCAACACGATAACAGTATCTGCTCCCGCCGCCGGCAGTTACGTCTACGACGTGTATACGATTGCGTCCTGCGACGGATACGAAGCCAAAACGTCCGTTGCAAGCCACACAACGCTCAACGTCGCAAAAGCAACGCTCGTTGCGTCGATTGACGACTTTTCGATTGTGTACGGCAATCCGTTCGTAAACCCGAAAGTCAGATACGAAGGCTTCATCTCGGGCGACGACGAAACTTCGGTGGACGAAAGCAATCTCACTTTCGATACGGAATACACCACGGCTTCTCCCGTCGGCAATTATATGGTGACGGCAAAGGGACTTGTTGCAAACAACTACGAAATCGTCGGCGCGTCGAGAACTCTGGGCGAAATCAGTGCGACTCTCACCGTGACAAATAGAGACTTCTCCGTCAATGCGGCAGCCGAAACGAAAACGTACGACGGCAAGTCGATTGCAAAAACATACGACGAACTCGTCGCAATGGGACTTGTTGACGGACACAAACTCTCGCTTTCTCTGACAACGACGGGAAGCAACGTCGGCGTTTACGACAAAAACGGAGTATCCGTCGAATACACTTTGACGGACGCAAACGGCAACGACGTGAAAGGCAACTACAACGAAGTCGCTCTCACCTGTTCTTTCACCATAACCAAAGCGCAAATCAAATACGAATTGCCCGAAAATCCGTCCTGCAACTACGACGGCACGCCGCACGGCGCAACGATTGACGTTGCAACCGGCTTTGAAGCGGAATATTCAGTTGACGGCGAAACTTGGAGCGCAACCGCACCGACGTTTGTCGACGCAGGCAAACACACCGTTTTCTTCCGCATAGAAAAAGAAAACTACGAAAGCGTGAACTCGTCGTTTATAATGACGGTGAACAAGGCTTCCGTAACGTTTACGGCAAGCAATCAGACTTCCGTTTACGGCAAAGCGTTTTCTCTTGACCAAACCGCATACACGGTGTCGGGCAAGACGTTCGGAAACGTTTTCGACGTCACGCTTACGACGAAATACACACTCGGCAACGGCGTCGACGAATATGCGATCGAGATTGCGGTCAAGGACGACTCAAACTTTGAAATTTTCGTCAATAACGGCACTTTGAGCGTAACGCCCGCTCCCGTCAGAGTGAGCGTAATCGATCAACACATAACTTTCGGTGACGAATTTTCTCCCACCGTCGATATGTTCACGGCAAGCGGCATATACGCCGGCGACGACGTGAAAGACGTGGTGAAAATTTCAACGAAATACAAGCAAGGCAACGACAACGGCGAATACGATTTGATTTGCACGGTTGACAACGCCAACTATATTCTTGAAGGAAACGCACACGCGCTCGTGTACGTGGCAAAACGCAATATCACCGTCAAGGTGAACGACGTTTCGGTGATATACGGCGACGCGCTTGATCTTGCAAAATGCACCTTCTCTGTCGAAGACGGCGCACTTGTCGGAAACGATACCATCGTTCTTTCATACACCTGCACTTATACGCAAGGCGACGACGCGGACTTGACGAAAGACATTATCGCAACCGCGACGGCATCCGACAACTACGTCGTGACTGTGAAGAAAGGCGCTCTTTCCGTCTCAAAACGCCCCGTATCCGTCAAAGCGACCGATGCGAGAGTGATTTACGGTGAAAACGCCCCGACGTTTGCATACGAAGTGACGAGCGGCAATTTCTACGGCACTGCCCCGACTCCGCAATACGATTGCGAATACTCGGTCGGCGACACGAAAGCGGAATATGCAATCGTCGTGTCTTTTGAAGACGGCAATCACGAAATAACAATCCAAAGCGGTACGCTCACTCTTGAAAAGAGAAACACCGTCGTTTCATTCTCGAAGACGGCGCACTTGTCGGAAACGATACCATCGTTCTTTCATACACCTGCACTTATACGCAAGGCGACGACGCGGACTTGACGAAAGACATTATCGCAACCGCGACGGCATCCGACAACTACGTCGTGACTGTGAAGAAAGGCGCTCTTTCCGTCTCAAAACGCCCCGTATCCGTCAAAGCGACCGATGCGAGAGTGATTTACGGTGAAAACGCCCCGACGTTTGCATACGAAGTGACGAGCGGCAATTTCTACGGCACTGCCCCGACTCCGCAATACGATTGCGAATACTCGGTCGGCGACACGAAAGCGGAATATGCAATCGTCGTGTCTTTTGAAGACGGCAATCACGAAATAACAATCCAAAGCGGTACGCTCACTCTTGAAAAGAGAAACACCGTCGTTTCATTCTCGAAGACGGCGGCGTATCAGAACGGACAAAAAGTGTCAGTCAATCTTGCGCTTGCAACCGTTGACGGCGAGTACGTCGGCGATACGCTCGGCGGCACTCTCACCACGAAAGACTTCGCCCAAGGCGAATACGTTCTCGACGGCGAAAGAAACGATTTCGACATCACGGAAGAAGTGAAGATTGTCAACGCACAAGGCGAAGACGTGACGGCACTCTACAACATCGAATACAACGTGAAAGTGGTCGTCAACGAACAACTCATCGACCACACGGCAAACCCCGTCAAAGAGACTTATGACGGCACGGCAAAATCCATAACCATCGAAGCGGCAAGCGACGTGACCGTCACCTACTCTACGGACGGCGTGACGTACACGAGCGAAAATCCGACTTTCGTTGACGCAGGCACTTACACCGTGTTCTACCGTCTCGAACAGACAGGAAAAACCACGACCGACGACAAAACCACCGTCACCATATCAAAACGTAACGCAACGGTCATCGCGCTCGATCAAAAGGCGACGTACGGCGAAGATTTCACGCTTGCGAATTCGTTCAAGACAGAAAACGTCATTGACGAAGCCGACGTCGTCGCAACTCTCTCTTGCAACTACGTCAAAGGCAACGGCGCAGGCGCGTACGTCATAACGATTACGGTCAATGACAACGACAACTATGTCTTCACTGCTCAAAACGGCACTCTCACGGTCGGCAAAAAGAACGTCACAGTCACCGCAAGCGGTTTCGATACGATATACGGCGAAGACGCGGATTTGACAAACTTCACGGTTGACGTTGCAGACGCAAAACAATATATCACTCTCAAATCGGACTATGTCAAAGGCGAAGACGCGGGCACGTACGCAGTGCGTGCAATCTCGTCAAGCGACAACTATTCGGTGACTATCGACGGCGTGAATCTCGTCGTTGCAAAACGAGTCGCAACTGTCAAAGCAAACGATGCGACCGTCACATACGGCACGGCGCCCAACTTCTCGTTTACGGCAAGCAATATGTTCGGCAACGACTCCGTCACGGACGTGACGTTCGAGTGCTCGGGCAAAGACGCAAGCGAATCGGGATATGCGATTATACCGAGAGTAACCGACACGCAAAACTAC
>ERZ1024397.33-NODE-33-length-23656-cov-19.574891_pt1 | contig 23656 bp, 21 predicted proteins | sample MGYA00520786_ERZ1024397 | MGnify/ENA primary metagenome ERZ1024397 (study PRJEB33242, sample SAMEA3444275) | Homo sapiens | biome: Host associated; feature: Gastrointestinal tract; material: Stool | place: Uganda | collected 2011-01-01 ... | reverse complement strand
GCACGGTTTTGTCGAAATCGTGCCGTTGCTTTGCAACGTGAACTCCTTTCGGCTGGTAATAAAAAGACTCATTGACAAGTATAGGATAAAACTTAAGCATAAGTTTTTATACATGGATTGACAAAATATGCGATAATGTCGTAATATAAATGTGCGACAAACTTAATCAATTTGAAAGGAAGGCCTTTTACTTTGGTAACAGGTGCATTTTTCGCGTAACATAGCTTTTTTTCAAATTGAGCATGTGGTTTGTCGCAAAATCAGCGGGGATGCACTTGTTATATTTTACTAGATTATTTAATAATCCCTGCAATTAAAAAATGCGAGGATAAAAATGGAAATCAACAGAAAGCAACGAATTTTTAGTATTTTAACCATTTTGATAATGGTGGTTATTTTGACATGTATTTTTGTAGCTTGCGACACAATTGGCGCGCAAGATTCGAGTTTTAGAGTTATTATACACACTAACAACGGACAACCTAATATTGTTTGGGATATAGCCACCGATATTCCGTCTGTAACGAAAGACGGATTTTTGTTTATTGGTTATTTTTATGATGAAAATTTCACAAAGAGTGTGTCAGTTGAGTCATTGAGAGAATCAAACTTAACAAATGATATCGATATTTATGTAAAGTGGGCGAAGTGTAGCGAAGGATTACAATATACTTTGAACGATGATGCAAATGGATATACTTTAACTGGTATAGGGTCATGTATAGACACAAATATTGTTATTCCATCAAACTATAAATCTTTGCCAGTAACATGCATATCTGATAAGGCTTTTTATAATCGTATAACTATTGTTAGTGTAATAATCCCTGATAGCATTACAAAAATAGGTGATTATGCATTTATGGGCTGTTATGGGCTTACCGTTGTAACGATAGGAGTAAATGTAGAGTATTTAGGACGCAATGTTTTCCGAAGTTGTTCAGGTTTAACTACTGTGAATTGGAATGCGAAGGCATGTAAAGATAATAAAGCTTTACAGTATTATCCAATATTTGATGGCGATGAGAAGCTCAATACAATTAATATAGGAGAAAATGTAGTGTATATTCCTAGTTATATGTTTTATAGCTGTGTTGGTCTTACAGGTGTTTACATTACAAACATTAAAAAATGGTGCGAAATTAATTTCGGAAACGAATATGCAAATCCTTTGCACTGTGCTCATAAATTGTATCTAAATGATGAATTGATAACAAATCTTATTATTCCAAATGGCGCAACGAAATTGAGTGAATACTTGTTTACTGGTTTCTCAGAACTTGTAAATGTGGTCATTCCTGATAGTGTACAATTAATTGGCGGGAAATTTGAAGGATGCGAAAAGCTACAAAGTATAAACGTATCTAATAACAATACTCGTTATGCAAGTGTTGATGGAATACTGTATGACAAGGCAAAAATAGAGATTATATATGTACCCCAAGCAATTCAAGGAGTTGTTTCTATTCCAAACACTGTTATGAAAATAAAATATGACTCTTTCAGTAATCGCATTGGCCTAACAGACATAACAATCGGAAATGGTGTGATTTCAATAGAATTCAGTGCTTTCAGTAACTGTACTAATTTGACAAATGTCATAATGGGATATAATGTAAAGCTAATAGAAAGTGGTGCTTTTGAAAATTGTACTAATCTTAGAAGTGTAGTTTTCGTAGACACAACTAATTGGTATGTTAGTAGTAATAGTTCTGGAACGAAAGAACAAATGAATGTTAACGATGCACAAACTAATGCTAGCAATTTCGTTTCACAATATTGTTATTCCCATTGGGAAAAAATTGACGATAATGAAATAGGTACGTAAAGAATTAAGAATAGATTCTTATAATTAAAAAATAAAGGAGAAAAAAGGATGGATGCTATAATAAGACATCGTGTTCGAGACGAATTTAGAGTATGGAAAAAAACGGTAGTAGATTTTAATAGGTTTGATACAAAAAACGAGTTATTAAAATTACTATTGAAGAGCAAAGATGAAATATTGTATAAAATATCAGAAGGCTATATAGTTTATAGAGGCCGAAATCTTGATTTGTACGATAAATTATTAGATGAAAGGCAAATGATTGATTTTCTAGACGAAAAAACAATCGGTTTTGATGGTTATGATGCCATAATGTCTGGCGCTCCTTCAAAAGAAAATGCTTGTAATGGTAGAGCTAACTGCGAAGGGATATCTGTTTTATACACATGCAATGATGTTAACACTGTGTTTTACGAATTGCGCCCACAAATAAATGAGTGTATTTCGATTGCAAAGTTTGTAACCACGAAACAATTGGAATTTGCTGATTTAAGAAAAAATTCAATCCAGAAACTACAAGCGAATGATGAATTGTATCAGCTTTTATTATATATATCTGTAGAGATGTCAAAACCCAATTATGGTGGTGATAATTATATTTTTACACAATATTTGGTTGGACATTTGATAAACATGGGATTTGATGGAATGATATTTACGAGTTCATTGTGCCCGACAGGAGACAATCTCGTTTTCTTTGAGCCAGACGATTGTGTTGCTAAAAATTCACATTTATATATGGTTGACGATATAAAGATAAACTATCGCCCCGTAACAAGAGAAACCGTGTTTGATTTTTACAGTCATTAAAGTGGAAAATTGCTTTTTATTTAGCACTTATTTTTTCCCGTGTCTTATGGTGACGAGATGCTGTTAAGCAGAGTGGAGAAAATCGCTTGTACAATACGGACGGAGAAAAAAATCGGCGTATTCGACGAAAACGGTAAATATACTAAATTGTGATGATCAGAAGTATAAATTATTGAAAAAAGCACCGCGGAGGCGGTGCTTTTTTGTGGATGTTGTTGTGTCGGCATAGGGTTGTGCCGAGAGCGATTGCGAGATAAACTTGCAATCAATATTCAAATTGTTCGGTGAAGTAGCCGACGAGATTTTCAATCGGGATACGCACTTGAGCCATGGTGTCGCGCTCGCGGACGGTGACGCAGTTGTCTTCAAGCGTATCGAAGTCCACGGTGACGCAATAGGGCGTGCCGATTTCGTCTTGACGGCGGTATCTCTTGCCGATAGACGCGGACGTGTCGAAGTCGCAAGCGAAGTGCTTGGAAAGTTCGATATACAATTCTTCCGCTTTTTCGTTGAGTTGTTTTTGCAAGGGGAGCACTGCCACTTTTATCGGCACGATTGCGTGGTGCAAGTGGAGCACGACGCGGGTGTCGTTGTCGCCGACTTGCTCTTCTTCGTATGCGTCGCAAAGGAATGCAAGGAACACTCTGTCTGCGCCGAGCGACGGCTCGATGACGTAAGGCACGTATTTTTCGTTGGTGACGGGGTCGATATAACTCAAATCTTTGCCGCTTGTCTTGATGTGTTGGTTAAGGTCGTAGTCGGTGCGGTCTGCGACGCCCCAGAGTTCTCCCCAACCGAACGGGAATTTGTATTCGAAGTCGGTGGTTGCTTTGGAGTAGAAGCAAAGTTCTTCCTTGTCGTGGTCGCGCAGTTTGAGTTTTTCGTCGTTCATGCCGAGATTGAGAAGCCATTGATGGCAGAAGTTCTTCCAGTAGTTGAACCATTCAAGGTCGGTGCCGGGCTTGCAGAAGAATTCAAGTTCCATTTGCTCGAATTCACGGATACGGAAAATGAAGTTGCCGGGGGTGATTTCGTTGCGGAAACTCTTGCCGATTTGACCGATGCCGAAAGGCACTTTCTTTCTCGTTGTGCGTTGCACGTTCTTGAAGTTGACGAAGATGCCTTGTGCGGTTTCGGGACGCAAATAGACGGTGGAAGTGGAGTCTTCCGTCACGCCGATGAACGTCTTGAACATAAGGTTGAATTTTCTCACGCCCGTGAAGTCGCTGTTGCCGCACACGGGGCAGGGAATCTTGTGATCGTGCACGTATTGTTCCATCTGTTCGTTCGTCCAGCTCGCGATGTTCTCTTCGATGCCGTGCTTGTGCATATAGTCTTCGATAAGATCGTCTGCGCGGTGACGGGATTTGCAGCATTTGCAGTCCATAAGGGGATCGGAGAAACCGCCGATATGTCCGCTTGCCTGCCAAGTGGTCGGGTTCATAATGATTGCGCTGTCAAGTCCTACGTTGTAGGGATTTTCGACGACGAATTTCTTCCACCAAGCCTGCTTGATGTTGTTTTTCATCTGCACGCCGAGCGGACCGTAGTCCCACGAGTTTGAAAGACCGCCGTAGATTTCACTGCCGGGGTACACGAAACCGCGATTTTTTGCAAGGGCAACGATCTTGTCCATTGTAACGTCTGCCATAATAAAAACTCCTTTCGTACTCATCCGGATGATGAGCCGATAAATATTGTTTATAAGATAATAAAATAAAGATAATGAAAAGTCAAATTTTTTGACGATAATGCCGCGTCAAAGTCCAAAATTTCAGTTGTTCATAAAGATGTACAGCACGCATAAAAATGCGTATACGTCAAATGCGAACGTAGGCAAAAACTCCAACGCTATCTTCCAGTCTTTTATGAGAAAACGGATAAACAACACGTATGCCATTGCAAGAACCACCGCCATGCAACACAACGCGAAAACTAGATTTTTAAGCGTGAAAAACGCAAAGACGAAAAGAATCGAAAAAATTCCGAGCAAAAGAAAAAATATCATCGACGGGAACAAATGCTTGAACTCCACAAGCCTTGACACCGCCAACACACACGAGAGATAACACATTGCAACCATCAGTGAAAATCCGAGACCGCTTGCCACAAACGGCGGTTTATCAAGTGCAATCCACCATTTTAAGTCGAGATTGAAGCAAAGAGAACAAAGTCCCGACACGATGAGCGTGCAGAACAATGCCACTGTTATACCTATCATGCGCTTCAGATATCCCACGTCAAAGTATATTTTGAAAGATTGTTTTCAATGCGTTTGTCACACAATTTTTCAAGAAAGCGTAAGGTAATGTAGGAGCAATCCTAAAACGAAAAAGGGGGTACATAGCATGAACGGATTCTTTACAAACGGTGCAAACGGATGCGGTTGCAACACTTGCGACATCGTGTTGCTTTTGATGTTGCTCAACTCTTGCGGTGGCTGCGGCATGAACACCTGCAACAGTTGTGATCTTGTGTGGCTCATTCTCATCCTTTCCTGCCTTTGCGGCGGTGGATGTAATTGTGGCTGCAAGTAAAAATCGTTGCTGTGGCAACGGCAACGCACGCTAAACGTGCATTGCCGAGAGCCACGCTAGATTTTTACTTTTCTATCGCGCGGAAAATCTTTGCTATCGGTTCATACACGGATAAAGACACAATCCGCAATTTCGCAAGATTGTCCGCTTGATGCTCGCTCCGCTCGATTTTCAGGGCGGAATAACCCAAACAAAAACGGCCGAAATCTCGGTCGTTTTTGATTGCCGAAAAACGGAAAAACAGATGTTTTGTGTGCGTTTTTTGTTGTGTTGACAGTATATAAATTGTTTAGTATTATAAAAAAGTCAAGATATATTTGAATTTGTCGTATGGTGAAAACGTCGATTTGTTGCAAATTTGTTGCAAATGTATAGCAATTTTTCGGGGATTTTGAAGGGCTTATTTGCTAAACTTCAGTTGTAAGCCAACGCTTGCAATAATCAAAAAGGAGCAAAACAATGAAAAACGAAAAATCCTTGAAAATCAAAATAACAGCCGTGGCTATCGGCGTTGCTATGGCGATTGCGGCAATCACGCTCTTGTCGGTGTTTATCCCCAAAAACAAAGTGGCGAGCGCGACTACGGACAAAGGATCGGCAAGTGCACAATCAGAGCAGGTGCTCAACCAAATCGACGCTCTCGAGGCGAAATATCAAAAGGCGTTTGACGACAATGCGGATCTTTGGGAAAAGTATTTTGCGGAGCTTCAAAAACTCGACACTCTCCCCGACGATTTTGATGAGAAGGCGTTTATCGGCGGATTGACCGTCTTGACGGACGATGAAAAAGCCGCGCTTTTGAAAAACGTCGACTTGCTTGACGAGCTGGACGCAAAACTCGACAAACTCTATGGCGAATTGTTCGATCAAGACGAAGATATGCCATATGACGATTGTCTGGACGGCGACTGCGATTTCTCCGAAAAAGACGATGACTATTTTGCAGGCTACGGCTGTGGCGACATGCTTTTCATCGAAACGGACGAAAACTTCTTCGGTGACGATTTTGGCAAATTGTGCGACGAGGCAGAACTTGCAAACGATCAAATCCAAGCTCTCAGAAAAGAATTTGACGACGTTTTGGACGCTCACGCAGACCTTTGGGACAAAGTGTACGCATCCTATGACGAGCTCGATTGCGACTTTGACTATGCCAACTTTGACGAGGCAACCTACATTGCAAATCTTGCAACCTTGACGCAAGATGAGAAAGACACGCTTCTCAAAGACCTTGCAAAACTTGACGAAATCTCCCAAAAACTCGTTGCGCTTTGCGGTGCGAATTGCGGAAGATAACAACGATACAACACATCTATTTCAACCTGCAAAAGGCGTTGCTTCGGCAACGCCGATTGCCGTAGAGGGCTTATGGCACACAAGATTTATATTGCCGACGACGAAAAGAACATCAGAGAACTGTTGAAGAACTTTTTGCAAAGCGACGGATACGAAGTGAGTGCGTTTGAAAACGGCGACTCGCTTCTTTGCGCGTTTGAAAAAGAGCCGTCCGACCTTGTGATTTTGGACATCATGATGCCGGGAAGAGACGGCATAGAATGCGTCAAAGAACTGCGCAAATATTCATCCGTGCCCATAATTTTGCTCACGGCAAAAGACGGTGAGCTCGATTATGTCAACGGCATAACTTTGGGCGGTGACGATTATTTGACAAAACCCTTTCGTCCGACCATGCTGTTGATGCGCGTCAAGGCGTTGTTGCGAAGGGTTGAAATGAGCGCGGCAAAGAAGGACGCGGGCAAGGTGCTGAAATATGCAGACTTGACGTATTCTGAAGATGAACACTCCGTTTTGGCGGATAAAACCCCTGTTCCGCTGACAAAGACGGAAATGAGCGTGTTGGCATTTATGATGAAAGAGCCGCAAAAAACTTATTCGCGCGACAGTCTTTTGGATGAGATTTGGGGGTTTAGCGAAGACACCGAAACACGCGCCATTGACGAGACTATGCGCAGGATAAGGAAGAAATTGTCCGCCGCGGCAAGCATGGTCACGATTGAAACGGTGTGGGGCTACGGCTACAAACTCACGACGGAGAAGAAACGATGACGCGCATAAAACTCAAAATTCTATTGGCTTGTCTGCTTGCCGTTGCGCTGATTCTTTGCGCGCTTCTTATCGTTGTCAACGTTGCTCTGCCAAGGGATCTTGAAAGGCAGGCAAAGATTGCCATCAAAAACGAATTTGCAGACTACGACCCGAGTCGCGAAGAGACCAAAAGCGTCAACTTTTTGAGTGCGAGCGTCGGGTATATCGAGATTGATCAGGCGGGGGAAGATTTCTACTATCTTACGGACACCGAAAAAGCGGTGCTTGCGTTTTGTGCCGACAAAAAACTCGGCGGCGGTGATTTCTATCGTATAAAAGGCAAAAACCGAGATATCGTGCTTGCAACATATTCGTCGGCAGAAGATTTATCGGAAGATTTCGTGTATGCGCTCTACGTGGACATCAGTGCGATTTTGAGTTATGTTAAATGGCTCAACATTATGTTTTGCAGTGCGGTAGTGGTTGTGGGGGCGGTGATATGCGGCATGGGACTGAAACTCGGCAAGACCATAGAAACGGCTCAAGAGATACGTCAGTCTTTCTTTCAAAACGCCTCGCACGAACTCAAAACGCCGCTTATGGCGATACAAGGTTATGCCGAAGGTATACAGACGGAAGTTTTGCCCGCAAAGGAGTCGGCAAGCGTCATCCTTGAAGAGAGCGACCGTATGACCACGCTCATTGAAGAATTGCTCGCTCTGTCCAAAATCGACTCGGAGCAAACGAAACCCGATTTCAGACAACAGGACGTCAATCAAATTGTCGGCAGCGTCGTATATTCGCTTTCGCCGGCTTTTGAAAACAGTGGCAAGCAACTCACGCAAGAGCTTTGCAACGAGGCGATCGTGTCCGTTGACGAAAAGCAGATGCGCAAAGCGATTTCCAATCTTGTGGCAAACGCTTTCAAATATTGCAAAACCGCCGTGTTTGTCAAATGCGTTGACGATCGTGACAAAGTGACTGTCACAATATCCGATGACGGCGACGGTATCGCAAAGGAAGATTTGCCACACGTGTTCGACAGGTTTTACACGGGCAAGACGGGCAACACGGGCATAGGGCTTGCGCTGACAAAAGAGATAGTCAAACTTCACGGCGGCGAGATAAAAGCCTACAACAAAAACGGCGCGGTGTTCGAGCTGTCCTTGCCAAAAGCGAAAAACGTTGCAAAATAAACCATAGAAAAACTATTCTGCCGCATACGTGCGGCTTTCTTTTTTTGCGATTGAGTGAAATTATTCCAAATATGCGTCGGACGGTCTTTGAAACTTCTTTGGCGAGTTTTTCATCGATATGAATAATGGAGTTTTTATTTTTCAAAGCGGAGTATGCAAGCGGTTTTGCGCATTTTCAACGGCGGATATTCGTTTTGCCATTTTCAAGTTTTTGTTGATAATATCCGAATAGTTTGGTATACTTATTGTCAATATACGTGTTATGCGCATGATTGCGCGTAAGGAGAAAATATGATTCTCACAATGGATATAGGCAACACCAACGTCAAGTACGGCGTTTTTGACGGCGACAAAATGATTGCGTCGTGGCGAGTTTCAACCAAGGCTTCGCGCACCGCCGACGAATACGGAATGGTGTTGTACGACCTGCTTCGCCAACGCGGAGTCAATTTTGAAGATATTGACGCTTGCGTTATGTCTTCGGTTGCGCCCGCGCTCAACTACACGATAGAGCATATGTGCAACGATTATATCGGCAAATCTCCGCTTATCGTTTCAAGCGACACGGACACGGGCATCACGCTCGATTACGCCCAACCGACGCAACTGGGCACTGACAGAATCGTCGGAGCGGCGGCGGCATACGCCATATACGGCGGGCCTGTGATCGTGGTGGATTTCGGCTCGGCAACGACGTTCAATCTCGTCACGAAAGACGGAAAGTTTTTGGGCGGCGCGATTGCTCCCGGCATCAAGACGGCAACGGAGTCGCTTGTCACAACGGCGGCGAAACTTCCGCGTATCGAACTTGAAAAACCGCAGAATATCGTGGGCAGAGATACGAAGAGTTGTATGCAAAGCGGTATAGTTTACGGCTATACGGGACTTGTGAAATACATGATTGAAAAGTATAAGCAACTTGACGAGATGAAAGGCGCAAAGGTCGTTGCCACGGGCGGACTTTCCGAACTCGTGCAACAGGTTGAACCGGACATCATCGACGAAAGCGACCGCGCACTTGCGCTGAAAGGCTTGAAGATGGTGTATGACAGAAATCGCAAGTGATTTGCATATAGTTTTTCGTTTCGGCGGCGAAACGAACGAAATAGGTGAATTATGAAAAAAATCGGAGTTGCGCTTTTGGGGCTCGGCGTCGTCGGCGGCGGCGTGTGGGAGATTCTCACAACCAAACGCGAAATGATAAAGAGAAACGAAGGTCTCGACATAGAAGTGGTGAGAGTGCTCGAACGCAATTTGGAGCGTTGCAAGCAGCTCGGTGTTGACGAGACGATTGTCACGCAAGACATTGACGAGATTGTCAACGACGAGAGAGTGAATATCGTTGCGGAGTTTTTCGGCGGAGTCGAACCGGCAAAGAGTTTTCTCATAAAAGCACTCGAAAGCGGAAAGAGCGTCGTGACCGCCAACAAAGAGATGTTCTCGAAGAGTTGGCACGAACTCGAAGCCGCGGCAAAGAAGACGGGCGCAGGCATATATTTCGAAGCGAGTTGCGTCGGCGGCGTTCCCGTTATACGCACGCTTACGGACAGCATGCAGGCAAACGAAATCACGTCTTTGAAGGGCATAGTCAACGGCACGACCAACTACATTTTGACCAAAATGAGCGACGAAGGCGCGGACTATCAGACGTGTCTTAAAGAAGCGCAAAGGCTCGGCTATGCAGAAGCAAATCCGACGGCAGACGTCGAAGGCTTCGACGCGACCTACAAGAACAGCATTTTGTCGTCGCTTGCGTACAGAAAGCGCGTTCCCGTGGACAAAGTGTATAGAGAAGGCATATCCGAAGTGTCGGTGAAAGACATCGAGTTTGGCAAACAACTTGGTTATACGCTCAAATTGCTTGCAATATCAAAACGAGTGAACGGCAAAATCGAAGCGCGTGTTCATCCGTCGTTTATCCTTGCCAATCATCCGCTTGCAAGCGTCAAAGGCTCGTTCAACGCGCTGTATATTCACGGCGACAGCGTTGACGACGTGATGTTGTACGGCAGGGGCGCAGGCTCGTTGCCAACGGCAAGCGCGATTGTCAGCGACATAGTGTTTGCAGGCGGAAAAGACGTTCACAGACGCTATTTTTGGGAAGACGAAATCGAAGTGAACGACGACGATTTCGCGACGGATTTCACGACGGCGTATTACGTTAGAATTGCGATAAACGGTGAAGACGGCGCGCTCGCAAAAGTGGCAAAAGCCTTTGAAAACGGCAAAATCGGCGTCAAAAACGTGCTTAAAAAGGCGAACGAGCAGGGCGATTATCTCGTTCTCGTCACCGAAGAAACTAAAGAAAGCAATATGAAATCGACGCTCGAAACCGTGAAAGAACTATCCTGCACGGACGATATTTGCGCCGTTTTGAGAGTGGAGAACTGATATGGTTTTGTTTTTCGCAAGGGGTGAAGCGGACAGCGACAAGTTTGTCAAATATTGCTATTCCTATTATTGCGACATAATGGCAGGTTACGGAAACGAATTGCCAAAGACCGTCGAGATAATAAGAGAAGAAGGCAAAAAACCACGCTTTGACACCGAAGATGCACACTTCAATCTGTCCCACTCGCACGGCGTGATTATGTTGGGAATTTCACATACGCCCATAGGCGTCGACATAGAGAAAATCCGTGACATCGATTATTCCAAATTCACGTTTATGGACGCCGAAGACACGGAAGATTTTTTTGAGAAATGGACGGAAAGAGAGAGTTATCTCAAATGGACGGGGGAAGGGCTTTCAAACTTCAGATGCGCTATTCCCGAAGACGCGCATTTTGAACATTTTCCCGTTTACGACGGCTATCACGCATGTGTTTGCGCAGACGAACAAAGCGTGCTTGCCTACGAGATGGACTTGAACCAAATGGACGAAGAATAGGCGGTTAGATAATCGAAAATCGCCGCAAAAAATTAAAACAAGTTTTGCCCGATCTCGTCTTTTTGTCAATGGCAAAAGAGTGAGATTCGCAATATAATTAAAACCGCCGCGCATATCGTTTTTTTGCCTTGAAAGCAAGGCGAATGTGTGGTATAATCGGTGCAAAGGAGCATACAATCATGATTTTTGAAACTGTAAGAGACATCATCGCCAACCAACTCGGACTTGACAAAAGCCGTATCACGCTTGAAAGCGACATCGTCAACGATTTGGGGCTTGACAGTCTCGACGTTGTGGAACTCGTTATGGCAATCGAAGAAGAATACGGTCTTGTTGCCGACGACGATGCGGTCGCCACTCTCAAAACGGTGGGCGACGTTGTGAAATACATAGAAGAAAACAAATAACAATCCACCTTGTCAGATGTCGCAAAATCGTGCATAATCGCGTTGCGTTTATGCCGTTTTTGCTTGTAAAATCGTATTGAAAACAATACGAATATGTTTTTTGCACGCACAAAGCGTGCGTTTTTATTTCATTTGCTTTTTTCACAAATCTGGTTGCAAAATTTTTTCAGTCGTTGTAATATGAATATGGATCTAACGGAGGATAATATGAAAGTGCTTTTTTCATTCAAAAAACATTATAGAACTATTCTGGTATTTTGCGCATTATCGATTACGATTGCAATATTGTTTTTTGCGTTAAGCGCATGTGATGACAACGGTGCAGATGAACCGCCGATTGAAATCGTTTCGTCAAATTATGAATTTTCTGTCGATTTGTCGCCCAAAGGTAAAACGGAATTTTATTTTACTCCGAAATTCAGTGGCGATTATGTTGTCACTATAGATGATGAAAACGCTACTTTTTTGATTGACGGAGTTGAAATAAGCGAAAGAATCGTTTACTTTTCAAAAAAAGAAAAATACGATATAGTTTTTCTCAGCTCACAAAAGAGTATCAAGGGTTCGATTGCGCCACAAAAGGTTGTCGAAACGACTATGCATGTTCGTAGAGAAAACGATTTTGTCGTAAAATATGTCCCGAAAAAAACCGGACAATATTTGATTGATCTTTTTGACGAAGAATATTATCTTGGCGGAAATAACAATAATACGACAGAAATAACCGTATATGACAAAAACTTCTATAAACTTGACGAATTGCAAAACAGAACGTACTTTTTCCAACAGGATGAAAAAGAACGTTGCTATTATATTGTCGTAAACAATTTTAACAAACATTTGGACGTTTCGCTTGATTTGACAATCGGTGAAGTAGATTCTCGCCTATTTGTTTTTAGCGATTACGATTATCCATATTTTTATATAAAAGGTGAAGCCGGAGATATTGTATATTTATATATGACTTCATCTAACGTTAAAGACATAATTCTAAAACTTTATCTATTACGTGCGCAGATTGGTGCGGATATTACAATTGATGTTTTTAATGGAAACAAACGTGAGAGTTTAATATCAAATACGTATTTGGATGGTAATAAGCAATGCGTTGAATTCAGCGACTTTAGTCGTGGATTTAAATTTGATTCATATGTTCACATACAAGGGGATTATTTCGTTTATACTCGATTGAAAATTAAATTCATCAATGCTATAACAGTTGAATTATCTAAATAAAAAAATATATTTTTGGGAGGATTCCTACAATGAACAAAAGATGTAGTTCGACAATAGTCGGACGAGCTTTAGCTTTCATTCTTTTTGGAATGATTGTTGTTTCTTTGATTGCGGTTTCAATGTTTTTTACAAATGATTATGTTGCACAAGCCGATTCAATTGAAACAGTTGACGTGAACGAATATGTTGCATAAATATGCGCGGGACTTGCAAAAAATGCAGGTCTCGTTTTGGTTTTTCGGGGATTTGTGAAAGATTTTTCGGATTGTTTTAGGAATTTTGTATTTATTTCTCGTATATAATTATAGTTAAATACATAAAGGAAGGCTTTATGGCAGGCGGTTTCACTCCCGAGTTTATGGAAGAACTCAAATACAAATGCGACATCGTCGAGATCATCGCGCAATACGTCCCCTTGCAGAAAAAAGGCGGGCGATATTTCGGTTGCTGTCCTTTCCACAACGAAAAAACGCCGTCTATGTGCGTCAACAACGGCTGGTATCATTGTTTCGGTTGCGGAGCGAGCGGCGACGTGGTGAAGTTTGTCATGGAGATGGAAAACGTCAGCTTTTACGACGCGGTCAAACTTCTTGCCGACAAGGTGGGGATGCAACTTCCCGAAGTCAAATTCGATCCCAAATATACCGAAAAGAAAGAACATAGCGACGTTTTGAAACAACTCATGCGCGACGTTGCAAGGTATTATCGCAACAACCTTATTGACGAAGTCAAGGGCAAGGACGCAAGGGAATATCTTCTCAATCGCGGCATAGACGACGAGACGAGCAAACGCTATGGGTTAGGACTGTCGCTCGACTATGAGTCCATGGTGGGATATATGCGCAGAAAGGGCTATCATCTTGCCGATTTGCTCGAATGCGGGCTTATTGCCAACGTGGATCGTCCGTCCGACGCTTTTGCAAACCGCATAATCGTGCCTATCATGGACGGCATGAGCAACGTCATCGCATTCGGCGGTCGTATATATCACGGCGAAAAGGACGTTGCAAAATACAAAAACTCCACCAACACCACCTTGTTTGACAAGGGGCGCACGATATACGGCATAAATTTCATCAAGCGCGACAAAAAACTCAACGGCGCGGCGTACAAAAATCTCATTCTCGTTGAAGGGTATATGGACGTCATATCGCTTGGCGCGGCAGGGATAAAGAACGCGATAGCCGGCATGGGAACGGCACTCACCGAAGGTCAGGCAAGAGAAATATCGAGAATGACGGAAACCGTTTACGTTTGCTACGACGGAGACGGCGCAGGCAGAAAAGCGTCGGTCAAGAATACGGATATTCTTGCAAAATACGTGCAAAACGTGAGAGTGGTTTCGCTGCCGGACGGCAAAGACCCCGACGAAGTGGTGAGAAGCGAAGGACAGGACGGATATATGAAATACGTCGGCGCGGCTCTTCCGCTTATGGAATACAAGCTGAAACTTTGCGCGGACGCAAACGATTTGGGCAGCGTCAACGGCAGGGCAAAATACGTGTCGCAGGCTCTCAAAGTGTTAAAAGACGTCGAAAACGTCGCAGAACGCGAAGTTTATATGGGCGTCGTCGCAAAACTTTCGGGCGTGAGCGTCGAGACGCTGTCGCAGGAAGTCGGCACTGTTGGTGTGAAAAAAGCGGAGATACCCAAAGAAAATCCCGAAGAGAAAGAAGCAAAGACCATGCGTGCGTCGAGATTTGTAGTGAACTGTGTGATTACCGGTGCAGGCTGTGTGGATTTGAACAAAATCAAAACGGAATGGCTTGCGTGCGATACGCACAGAAAACTTCTCGATTGGGCAAAATCGCAACCGCAAGGCAAGGCGGACGTGAGCAGAATGTACGACGCTATGGGCTATGAAGACAAGGAAATTCAGAACGTGCTAGGCATCAATATGAAGTTTTCCGACCACAACAGAGAAGCGGACTACTACAACGATTGCCTTGTCATGCTTGCAAACGAGAGCATATCTTCCCGTCTTGCCGATTTAAAGGAAAAGTACAACGAACTTTCCGACCAGAATGAAAAACGAGCAACCGTGAGAGAAATCACGAGATTGCAAAAAATATTGAAATCAAAAGAAATTGAAGATAAACTTTGATTCACTAAGGAGGACAGTGTGGACAGAGAACAACTTTTGAAACAAGAGATTGACAAAATCGTCGCTTTGGGAAAGAGCAAAGGCTCGGTCAGCGAAGACGACATAATGGCGAAACTGGAACATCTCAACGCGACTGCCGAAGACATGGAATTGGTGTTCAACGCATTGCAGGCAGAGAATATCAAGGTTGAAGACACCGCCGAAGAAGACGACATTTCGCTTGACAATCTCATTGACAGCAGCGTCGACGACTCTGTGAAAATCTATCTCAAAGATATAGGAAAAGTGCCGCTTTTGACGGCAGATCAGGAGATAGAGCTTGCAAAACGCATGGAAGAAGGCGACGAAGAAGCCAAGCATATTTTGAGCGAAGCAAACCTCAGACTCGTCGTTTCCATCGCAAAACGCTACGTCGGCAGGGGTATGCAATTTCTCGATCTTATTCAGGAAGGCAATCTCGGCTTGATGAAAGCGGTTGAAAAATTCGATTATACGAAAGGCTTCAAGTTTTCCACTTACGCAACGTGGTGGATAAGACAGGCAATCACCCGTGCAATCGCGGATCAGGCAAGAACCATTCGTATCCCCGTGCACATGGTGGAAACCATCAACAAACAAGTGCGCGCCACTCGTCAACTTTTGCAGAAACTCGGCAGAGAACCGTCTGCGGAAGAGATTGCGGCGTATCTCGGTTGCTCGGTGGAAAGAGTGCGCGAGATTCAGAAAATCGCACAAGACCCCGTGTCTTTGGAAACTCCTATCGGTGAAGAAGAAGACAGTCATCTCGGCGATTTCATCGAAGACAACACCGCGCTTTCTCCGAGTGACGTTGCAGAGAGCAATATGCTCAAAGAGCAACTCATTCAGGTGCTCAACACGCTCACTCCGCGTGAAGAAAAGGTGCTTCGTTTGAGATACGGCCTTGACGATTCTCACCCCAGAACGCTCGAAGAAGTCGGCAAAGAGTTCAACGTAACCCGTGAGCGTATCCGTCAAATCGAAGCAAAGGCATTGAGAAAACTCCGTCACCCCAACCGCCTTAAAAAACTCAAAGATTTCGACTGATGCCGATACGACTTGACCAAAGGCTCACTGCGATTGCAAATCTCGTCGATTACGGCAAGGTTGCGGACGTCGGGTGTGACCACGGGAAACTCGGCTACTATCTCGTCAGCACCGACAGGGCAAGCGAAGTGATTGCCACCGACATAAGCAAACCGTCTCTCGACAAAGCGAAAGAACTCGCTTTTGAAAACGGAGTTGCCGACGTTATGCAGACGCGCCTTTGCGACGGACTCGGCGCGGTTGACGGCGAAGAAGTGGACACGGTGATAATCGCAGGCTTGGGCGGAGACGTGATAAGCGGCATAATGCAACGCGCAAGAGAAGACGGCAAAACGTTTTCGTCGTTTATTCTTTCGCCAAACACTCACCCCGAAAAAGTGAGAAGAGAAATCGTCTCGTCGAAACACACGATAGTATTTGACGAAATGCTCGAATGTGCGGGAAAAACGTACACGATTATCAAGACGAAAAAAGGCGAAAGCACGCTTGACGATATGCAATTGACGTTCGGTGCGTTTTATAAGACTAGTGACAATTTCGAGTATTTTGCGAAAAAGGAACTTCGCTCGCTCGAAAACGTACTCGCAAAAAATCCCGAAGCGCAACTTCAAGGCAAGATAGACCTTATAAAGAGTGCGCTCGGAGACAGAATTTAGGAAAAATTATGAAGATCAAAAATATAACGGACGCAATCGAAGAGTTTGCGCCCAAAACGCTTGCAGAGCCGTGGGATAATCCGGGGCTTATGATAGGAAGCCTATTTGAAGAATGCACGGGAGTCGTAACGGCACTCGATTTGACTTTTGAAGTCGTTGACGAAGCGATTGAAAACGGTTGCAATCTCATAGTCACGCATCATCCGTTCTTTTTCACGGCGATAAAGAGCATAAACACTGACGAAGCGAAAGGTGCACTCATCAAAAAAGTGCTTGAAAACGGTATCACCGTGTACAGCGCACACACAAACGTCGACGAGTGCGACGGCGGACTTTGCCAGACGGTTGCAAAGATGCTCGGCGGAGAGAATCTCAATCCGAACGGCGTGGGCGTCGTGTGCGACATAAAGCCTACCACGCTCGGAGAATTTGCAAAACACGTCGCAAGCGTTCTTTCGGACGACACCGTAAAATTTACGGGAGACGCAAACAAAAAAATTAAGAGCATGTTGTGCATTTGCGGCGGCGGAGCGGGAGACAGCGCATACGAGTGCGCAAAGCAAGTCGCGGACGTTTTCGTGACGGGTGATTTCAAGCATCATCTTTACGTCGCGTCGCAAAACGACGATTTCCCGATAGTTGAATTTTCGCACTACCATAGCGAAATCGCGGTTGAACAACTGTTTGAAAACATCATCGCTCCGCTCGGAGTGAAAATCATCAAAGCAAAACAAACCTGTCCTTTTACGGCAGTAGGAGAATATCATGAAATTTGACAAAATACTCGAATATCAGAAAGCAGATCTTGAACTTATGGCACTCGAAAGCGAAGTCGCAAAGAGTGAACAACGTCAGAAATTGGCAGGCGCAAAGGCAAAACTCGACGCCGCTACCGACACCGTGGGTAAACTCAAACAAGAAGCAAGCGAATTGCTTGCGAGCTTTGCGCAGATGAAAGACAAAATCGACGCACTCAAAGGAGAACTCGACGAATTCGACGGCATTCTCGACGACGTTCAGGACGAGACGGAAGCGGATTATTACATCAAAAACGTGTCTGCAATCGCAGACAAAATCGCCGCTCTCGAAAAGGAAGCGAACGGCGCTGCTTCAAAAATCGATCAGGTCAACGAAAACTACAAGAAGACGTGGGATCAGGGCGTGAAAGCAAACGAAGCGTACAAAGCGGCAAAGGCAGAATACGACGCACTCGTGAAGACGTTGCAACCCAAAGTGTTGGAAATCCAAAAACAACTCGTCGCACTCAAAGGCGAAGTGCCGCCAAAGATGATGGAAGCATATATGGCTTTGCGCGGAGCAAAGAAAATGCCTGCCGTCGTTGAATACGACAAAGAAGCGGCAATTTGCGGTCGTTGCCGCATGGAAGTGCCAAACGACACGAAAGCGAAACTCCGCAATCCCGGCGACTTCGCCGAATGCCCCAACTGCCGCAGAATTCTTTACGTTCCCGACGCAGAATAACGCCACGAACAGATACGCTTGACGACAGGAGAAAAAAACATGAAAAACTTTTACAACGACCCCAAAGTATATTGCGTGAACGTTGCCAAAAAACACGGTGCAGGTTTCCCGCTCGACAAAGACGGCAATGCGAAAACTCGTCTTCTCAACGGAGAATGGGATTTCAAATACTTCGGCTCGGCGGCAATGCTCGATTTGAATCCGAAAGACTGGGACAAAATCGAAGTGCCGTCCAACTGGCAATTAAAAGGCTACGGAAAGCCGATATATACCAACATCCGCTATCCGCACCCGATTGCAACCACGGGCAAGCCGCACATCAACGAAAACGAAAACACTTGCGGACTCTATCGCACGACTTTCGTGCTTGACAAAATCGACGGAGAAATCCGCATAAATTTTGCGGCGAACAGCGGTGCGGAACTTTATATCAACGGCTCGTTTGCAGGATACAGCGAAGACGCGTTCGATTATCAGGAATACGACATCACGCCTTACGTCAAAGTGGGCGAAAACGAAGTGAAAATCGTCGTTTATCGCTATACGACGGGCAGTTATCTCGAAGACCAAGATATGTGGCGCATTTCGGGCTTGTTCCGTGACGTCACGCTCGTTTTCCTTCCGTCCGCGCGCATTGACGACGTTTTTGCGAGAGCGGAATTCAATGACAATTTCTCAAAAGCAAAACTTCTTATCGACGCAGACGTGTATTGCATGCAAGGTCTCGAATTGAACGACGCGGACCTGAAAGCTGAACTTATCGACAAAGACGGCAAAGTCGTGGCACAAGGCAATTTTGCCGTGCTCGGAATCGACGAAGGCGAGACGATCTCCGTCAAGATGACCGAAAATATCGACGAGCCGCACCTTTGGAGCAGTGAAGATCCCTATCTTTACAAATTGAGACTCACTTTCACGTCATCGGAAAAGGGTGTTGAAGTTTTCCACGATATGCGCCAAATCGACTTCGGTTTCCGCAAGGTGGAAATCGTTCCGTCAATCGACGGCAAGCAACCGTACATAAAACTCAACGGCAAAAAACTCAAAATACGCGGTGTAAACCGTCACGAATTCCATCCCGATTTCGGTCACGCCGTCCCGAGAGAATACACCGAAAAAGACATTTTGCTTCTCAAAAAGCACAACGTCAACTCCATTCGTACGTCACACTATCCCAACAGCCGTGATTTTTACGAGCTTTGCGACAAGTACGGCATCATGGTTATGTGCGAAAACAACCTTGAAACTCACGGACTTGCAACTCGCGTTCCGCGCTCGAACAAGACGTGGACGGAGCAGGTTTGCTGGCGTATGAGAAACATGGTGCGCACCTATCGCAACCATGCGTGTATATTGTTCTGGTCTCTCGGCAACGAAAGCGGCAACGGAAAGGCGTTCCCCGCTATGAAAAAGGCGGCTCTCGAACTCGATACGACTCGTCCCATTCACTACGAGCCGGACGCATACGTCAAGACGACGGACATAATGAGCGAGATGTACACCAAGGAAGAGCAGATGGAAGAGATTGCAAACAACAAATGCCACATTCACTCAATGGCGTTGTGGGCACCGTTCGGACATCTTCTCACTCCCAAGATGTACAAGGACAAGCCGTTCATCCAATGCGAATACGCGCACTGCATGGGCAACAGTCTCGGCAACTTCGAAGACTATTGGAAGCACTTCCGTGCCAACGACAGACTTTGCGGCGGATATATTTGGGACTTTGCCGATCAGGCAATCAAGAGAGTGGGGACAGACGGCACGATAGAATACACCTACGGCGGAGACTGGGGGGACAAACCCAACGACGGAACTTTTGCTTTCAACGGTATCGTGAGAGCGGACAGAAGCCCCAACCCTGCATTCTACGAAGTGTGCAAAGTGTATCAAAGCGTTTGGTTTACGCTCAAAGGCGAAAATATAGAGATTGAAAACGAGTATATGTTCACGGCTCTAGACCGCTTTGAACTCAAACTCGATTTGCTTGAAAACGGAGTCGTGAAAGAGAGCAAAACTCTCGATATGCCTGCCGTCGCACCGCAAAGTAAGGGTAGCGTGAAAATGCCGTTTGCTGTCGCAAAAGACGGCAACGAATACGCGGTCAACTGCTATGCGGTTGTCAAAGACTCTTTCGACGTGTTTGAAAAGGGCGACGTCGTCGCATACGAGCAACTTGACCTTACTGGCTTTATCGAAAAGAAACACGAAATCGCAAAAGGCAAGACCGTGTTCAACGAAGACGGCAAAATCATTCTCGAAAGCGGTGATTTGCGCGCAGTCGTGTCAAAAGACAGCGGTTGCATCACGTCTTTGACGATAAAAGGCGACGAAAAACTTGCAAATCCGATTATGACAAACTTCTGGAGAGCGTTGATAGACAACGACGCATCACCGCAACTTCCGTCATTTGTGCAAAGCATATTCGGGAAGAAATTCTTCAAGCGCGCAAGCGCAAACCTTGTCAAGTCCAACATGATTCTCACCGACAAATCGGTTACGATAGACTGGTCTTGCTCGCCGCAACTGTATGCGCTCAGGACAAAATACGAGATGTGCGAAGACGGCTTGAAAGTCAGCATGAAGGTCAAAAACGCGCTCTATTCTTTGCCGAGATACGGTTTCAGAATGCAACTTGCAACAACCGACGACGTTGAGTTCTACGCAAAAGGTCCGCACGAAAACTATTGCGACCGCAAGTCTTCTCAACTTCTCGGCGTGTATAAAGGCAACGTCAAGGACTTTGAACACGACTATCTCGTGCCGCAAGAAAACGGCAACCACTGCGAAGCAAGATGGCTCAAAGTGGGCGGTGAAGACGGCATTACGTTCCTTGCCACAGACAAACCGTTTGAATTCAGCGTGCACGATTACACGCAAGAAGCACTCGACGACGCAAAGCATGCGCACGAACTCACTCACGGCGGAGTTGTCGAAGTGTTCATCGACGGCATGCAACGCGGAGTGGGCGGCGACGTCCCGGCTCTTGCCTGCACCAAGAAACGCTACAAAATCCTGCCCAACCGTTTCCACGAGTTCTCGTTCATCATCAAAGCATAAGCAATATCGCAAAATCGATATTCTAACCAATCAAAATCCACAATTCAAAGGCGTTGCGACACTCTCGCAACGCCTTTTGCATCCTAAGCTCCGACAATAAATTTCGCTCTTGCATTTTATCTCATATATCATTTGTAACGGCATTGTTTTTGCATATTAGAAAGCGCAGTTTGCAAGGTTGTTTTGTGGATTAGTATATTATATGATATCTAAATAATTGACATTGGACTTTTGCGATACTATAATATCAATCACCACGAAAGTGGAAAAATAATATTGCGCGTACAACTTACGTAGGGTTGATTGCGCGGAGGTAATATGCAACTCACATTGAAAGACGGCAGCAAAATGTCATTCGACGGCGCGATGAGCGCGCTTGACGTGACAAAGCACATCAGCGAAGGACTTGCACGAGCGGCAATCGTATGTCGTATCGACGGAAAACTCGCTTCCATGGACACTATCATTGACAAGGACTGCAACTTTGAAGTGCTCACATTCAACGACGAAGACGGCAAAAAGGTGTATCGTCACACTTGCGCCCATATTCTCGCTCAGGCAGTCAGAAACATCTATCCGACGGTGCAGTTGGCAATAGGCCCTGCAGTTGACAACGGATTCTACTATGATTTCGATTTCAAGACCCCCATCACCCAAGCGGACTTTGAGAAAATCGAAGCGGAGATGAAGAGCATAATCAAAGCAAATCTGCCCATCACCCGCATCGAATGTTCAAGAGAAGAAGCAGGCGAACGCATTGCCAAGATGAAACAAATCTACAAGGCGGAATTGCTTGCGGATATTCCCGAAGGCGAGACGATTTCCTTCTATCAGCAAGGTGACTTCATCGATCTTTGCAGTGGACCGCATCTCACGTCCACGGGCAAGATCAAGGCGTTCAAACTCACGTCGCTCACCGGCGCATACTGGCGCGGCAACGAGAAGAACAAGATGCTCACTCGTATCTACGGCACTTGCTTCGAGAAAAAGGCGGATCTTGACGAATATATCCAAAAACTCGAAGAAGCAAAACTTCGCGACCACAACAAAGTCGGCAGAGAAATGGGCTTGTTCATGACCGACGAAAACATCGGACAAGGACTGCCGCTCATCATGCCAAAGGGCGCGCGTATCATCCAAATCATGCAGCGTTTCGTTGAAGACGAAGAGCAAAAGCGCGGCTATTTGCTCACAAAGACGCCTATCATGACCAAGAACAATCTGTTCATTACGTCGGGACACTGGGATCACTACAAGGACAAGATGTTCTACATCGGCGACGAAGACGTGGACGACGAAATCTTGTGCTTGCGCCCGATGACTTGCCCCTTCCAATTCACAATCTACAAGAACGGCTTGAAGAGCTATCGCGACCTTCCCATTAGATATGCGGAAACCGCAATAGAATTCCGAAAAGAAGCGAGCGGCGAGATGCACGGTCTCACGAGAATCCGTCAATTCACACTCTCGGACGGACACATTGTTTGCACGCCCGACCAACTTGAAAGCGAATTCCAAGGTGCGGTTGACCTTATCAAATATCTCATCGGCATTCTCGGCTTGCAAGACGACGTGAGCTATCGTTTCTCGCGTTGGGACCCGAAAGACCCCGACAAGTACGTCGGCAATGCGGAAGACTGGGATAAGGTTGAAACCGCAATGCAAACTATTCTCAACGACTTGCATATCGACTACACGGAAGCGTGGGGCGAAGCAGCGTTCTACGGCCCGAAACTCGACGTACAAGGCAAGAACGTGCACGGCAAAGAAGACACTCTCTTCACGGTGCAAATCGACTTCTCGCTCGCAACTCGTTTCGATATGATCTACATTGACGAGAACGGCGAAAAGGCTCGTCCGCTCATCATTCACAGATCTTCCATCGGTTGCTACGAGCGTACTCTTGCAATGCTCATAGAAAAATACAACGGAGCGTTCCCGATGTGGCTCGCGCCCGAACAGGCAAGAGTGCTTTCTCTCACCGATCGTACCGCCGACAAGGCAAAAGAAGTGCGTGACAAACTCTTCGATCTCGGACTTCGTGCAGAAGCGGACGTTCGCAGTGAGAAACTCGGCAAGAAGATAAGAGAAGCGCAACTCGACAAAGTTCCTTACATCATCGTCATCGGCGACAAAGAAGCGGAACAGAACGTCATTTCCGTGCGTCATCGCAGTGAAGGCGATCTCGGCACTATGACGGTGGAGGAGTTTGTGGCGAAGGCTTTGCTTGAAGTCGCCACTAAAGAAATTAAGTAAAAATGCGCTAAATAGCGAATAACTGCGGCAGAGCCACGCTCCCGTCAACTCATGTACGCATAGTACATTAGGGTTGCCGTTAG
>ERZ1024397.32-NODE-32-length-23952-cov-17.785245_pt1 | contig 23952 bp, 23 predicted proteins | sample MGYA00520786_ERZ1024397 | MGnify/ENA primary metagenome ERZ1024397 (study PRJEB33242, sample SAMEA3444275) | Homo sapiens | biome: Host associated; feature: Gastrointestinal tract; material: Stool | place: Uganda | collected 2011-01-01 ... | reverse complement strand
CTATAAGCGACGCTTTGCCCGCACGTTCGTACAAAATTGCGATTATTCCCGCTCTGTCCGCAACGGACAACGCTTCGTCCTTATCTCTCGTGGCAAAAATCACGCTCTTGCCTTCCCTTGCCTTTTCAACGAGAACGGGTGCGGCTTCGCTCCAAAGCGTTGTGGCTTCTTCCTTGTCGAGACCGCGCGTTATATCGTCGACGAGTACGGCTTTGCAATCTCTCAAAAGCAGTCTTGCAAGCGCAAGACGTTTTCTGTCTATAAGCGACGCTTTGCCCGCACGTTCGTACAAAATTGCGATTATTCCCGCTCTTTTTGCACATTCTTTGACTTTTTCGTCTATTGCCGCCTTGTCGAGTCCGCGTATTTTCAAAGGATACGCAAGGTTGTAATAACACGAACGGTTATCGAAAATCGCAAGGTCGTCAAAGACCATAATCACGTCGTCGGGTTTTTTTGCAATCGGCGAGCCGTCGATAAGCACCTGCCCTTCGCAATCCGTCACGCCGGCAATGACTTTGAGCAAAGTGGTTTTTCCGCTTTGCTCGTCGCCGAGAACAGCGATTATCTCTCCGTCTTTTACTTCGAGATCAATGCCGAAAAGCACTCTTGCGCCGTATAGATATTGTTTCGATACGCCGTCGAGTTTTATCATAATCAGCCGATGATATATTTTGCGGATTTCTTGGGAGCGGCTTCGAGTTCCGCTTTCTTTTGCTCGTAACCCGCTCTGTCAAACATTGCGTATGTTGCGTTCTTTCCTTCTTCTACGCCCGGTTGATTGAACGTGTCGATGTTGAGCATCTTTCCGCAATATGCGGTTTCAAGTTGGAAGAACATGAGAAGTTGTCCGATCGTGTTTGCGTTGACTTCATCGAGTTCGATTGTGCGGTTCATGTGCTTTGAGCGAGTGAGCGCGTATTCTGTCGCTTGTCTTTCGGTGTTGATAAGCTCGCCCATAGTGTGTCCGCAAAGGAAGTTCACGTCGGGGAATTCTTCCGCACCGTTTGCAATCACGACGTCTCCGCGATACTTCTTCACCGCAATGAACGTCACGACTTTGTCAAACGGACCTTCGGTGTAGAGCTGCACTTGTGAGTGTTGGTCGGTCACGCCGAGAGACTTGACGGGGGTTTGTCCCTTATGCACGACGTTGCCGTCAAAATCGACCGCTTTACCGAGACTTTCGCCCCAAAGTTGGCAATACCAGTCCGCCATAAGTTTGAGACTGTCGGCATACGGCATCATGACGGATACGTTTATGCCTTTTTGCTCCATTGCGATATATTGCAAGGTTGCCGCCATAAGCGCGGGGTTCTTGTACGGGTCTGAAGAGTTGCACGCTTTGTCCATCTCTGCCGCGCCGCGCAAAAGTCCGATAATGTCTATGCCGAGCACCGCCGCCGGCAAAAGTCCGACAGGGCAAAGTTCGCTGAAACGTCCGCCCACTCCGTCCGGAATATAATAGGTCTTGAATCCTTCTTTCTTTGCGAGCTTGATAAGATTGCCCTTGCTCTCGGAAGTGGTGGCGATGATATGTTTTGCCCAATCCTTGCCGCATCTCTTCTTCAAGATGTCGGTGATGATGAGATATTGGCTCATCGTCTCGGACGTTGCGCCGCTCTTGGTGATGACGTTGAACATGGTCTTTTCCACGTCGATGACGTCAAGAAGAGCCAGCATACGCTCGGGATCGACGTTGTCTTCCACGAAAAATTTGACTCCGCGTTTCTTTTGATCGAGATCGTTGTATCTGAAATGGCAAAGCGCGTTGAAAACAGCCATAGGACCGAGTGCGCTGCCGCCGATGCCGAGCACCACGAAATTGTCGTAATGCGCTCTCACATCCGCCGCCGTATAGATGATGTCGCGCACGATCTCTTCTTGATTGTACGGAAGCTCCGCCCAACCCATCCAGCCTGTGCCGCGGTTTTTCTCGAAATACGCATAACTGTCCGCCGCTTTGCCAGTGACTGCCTGTATGTCCTTTTCGCTTATGCCTTTGTCGCCGATAGACGATTCCATCATATTGTTAAAGTCAAATCTGATTTGCATTTTATTTATGCCTCCAAAATGTTTTTCAAGTATTCAACCGACTCTTTCACTTCGTCGTACGAGTCGTAATTTTTTGCGTATTGCTCGATCATGAGCGGCCCGTCGTAGCCGACGTCTTTGAGCCTTGCCACAAGCTCTTTGAAAGGAAAATCGCCCTTGCCCACCATCTTTATCTCGCCGTCCTTGACGTCGGAAAGATGCACGTTTGAAAGGTGAGAGCCCATCACGTTGATATATTCTCGCCAATCAAAGCCCGATTGCCACGCCTGTTTGATGTCAAGCACCGTGCCAACGTTGGGCGCAAAATCTCTTGCCTTGACGTAAAAATCGGGAGTGTTGAACACCGCCCAATGCACGTTTTCAAGGCACAGTTTCACGCCGTACTCGCTCGCGATTTCTTCGAGCATTTCAAGACGCTTCCCGACGAACACGGGGTCGAAATACGCGTTGCGTTTGAGCCTGCCCTGTCCGTGAAAAGTGTACGCTTTCGCGCCTATCGTGTTTGCGACGGTCAGGACTTTGCGATACATATTTTCCGCGTCGTTATAAGTGCGTGGCGCGAGATTGAAAAGTTGCGGCTCGAACTCGGTGTTGAGCGCATGAACGGAATATACGTCAAGATCGCCTTTGCGCTCTTTGAGAAGGTCTCCGAACTCCTTTTCGTACTCGCAAAAAGTGGTGAGAAAAACTTCGCAAGTTTCTCCCCCACAACGTTGAATGACCGAGAACGCATTCTCGGTCAATTCTTTCAAAAAAAACGTGGCGGTTGATATTCCGACTTTCATTTATTCTTCGTCGTCGGGCGTGTCGACAACTCCGCCCTTCTTATCCTTTTCCCAAATGTCTTTTTGTTTTCTCACCTGTCCCAAAAGTCTCGGAATGACTTCGTCGATATTGTCGAAGGGAGACTCGCTTTGCGCGCTTGCGCGATAGGTGATGCCTTTTGCGGTGACGACCATGTCCGTCGTGTAATCGCCGTTTTCGTAGGTTACGGTGAATTTGACATCCGCGTCGTCGTCAAAACGTCTGTCGAGTTTTGCGCATTTCTTTTCGGTGATCGCTTTGAGTGAATCACTTGGATTGTAGTTCTTGCCAAAAATTTCGATTCTCATAAAGTAACCTCCTAAGTTTCTTTATTAGTTGTATTATAACAAGTTTTATTAAAATATTCAATAGCAAACGAGCATTTTTTCGCACCTTAAAATTCTATTTTCGACAAAATTTTCGGAATTTATCGTTCCGTGCGTTTAGATATTGATTTTTAAAGATAAAAATAAAATCGACTTTTTGCCGATTTTAACGTTTCTGTCAAAATTTCTTTGCAAAAAGCCGATTGTTTCTTCAAATTTCAGGCGATTTCGTCCGTTCTCCGCAAAAACCGGTTCGGAAAACCGAAACTTTCTCACTCGTCAACGAAACAAAAACGGATTGCGATTTTTATCGTCTGTCGCTTGCGTTACGCTTTCTCGAACGTAAGTTTTTCGCCGTCAAACCCTATCTTCACTTTGTCGGACGAGCCGATTTCTCCGCGTATGATTTTTTCGCTCAGGACGTCTTCGACAAGGCGTTGAATCGTTCTTCTCAACGGTCTTGCGCCGTATTCGGGATCGTATCCGACGGTGACGATATAATCTTTCGCTTCTCTTGAAAACTCCGTCGTAACTCCGCGCTCCGCAAGGCGTTTGACAAGGGACGCAAGCATAAGGTTCGCAATCTTCACGAGACTTTCTTTGTCCAGTTTTTTGAAAACCACAATTTCGTCTATGCGGTTGACTATCTCGGGTTTCATAACCTGTTTCAACGCTTGAACGTGGCTCTCTTTTGCACGCTCGAAGTCGTTCTCTTTCTGAGCCGCAGACGTAAAGCCGAGCGTGTGATGCGGAGTTGCCGCTTCTTTTGCGCCGATGTTGGAAGTGAGAATGACGACGGTGTTTTTGAAACTTACCGTGCGTCCGTGACTGTCCGTGAGTATGCCGTCTTCAAGAATTTGCAAAAGGAGATTGAATATGTCGGGATGTCCTTTTTCGATTTCATCGAAAAGCACGACGGAATAAGGCTTTCTGCGCACTTTTTCGGTGAGTTGTCCGCCTTCTTCGAAGCCGACGAGTCCCGGCGCAGAACCGATGAGTCTCGAAACGCTATCCTTTTCCATATACTCGCTCATGTCTATGCGCACAAGAAGGTCTTCGTCGCCGAACAACGCGCCTGCAAGAGCCTTCGCAAGTTCCGTCTTTCCGACGCCGGTCGGACCAAGGAATATAAACGAACCTATCGGGCGTTTCGGGTCTTTCAACCCTGCTCTTGCACGCTTCACCGCTCTTGCCACCGCACTGCAAGCGTCGTCCTGTCCGATAACTCTAGATTTGAGAATATCTTCGAGTCCCGCAAGTTTTTCGCTTTCGCCCTGCGTGATTTTTTTGACGGGAATACCCGTCCAGTTGCCGACGACTTCCGCAATCTCGTCTTCGCCTATCGAAAGGGATACGTTTGCGCATTTTTCCTTCCATTCGATTTCCGCTTTTTCGCGTTTTTCGATGTAGTCGTCGCGAAGTGCCTTATACTTTGCGCACAGTTCGAAATTGTCTCTTCTTTTCGCTTCGAAAAGATCCAAATCCGCTTGTTTTATCTTTTCGTCAAGGTCCCTGATTTCGCTAGGCGTGGTGAAATTGAAAATCTTCTTTCTCGACGCCGCTTCGTCTATAAGATCAATCGCCTTGTCCGGCAAAAACCTGTCCGCAACGTATCTGTCGGAGAGTATCGCCGCCGACGAAATTGCTTCGTCCGTGATGATTACGCCGTGATGTTTCTCGTATTTTTCTTTCAGTCCCTGCAAGATTTCTATCGTGTCGCTCACGCTCGGCTCTTCCACCAAAACGGGTTGAAAACGGCGTTCTAACGCACTGTCTTGCTCAAATTGCTTGCGATATTCTTCAAGCGTGGTCGCGCCTATCGTCTGCAACTCGCCCCTTGCGAGCATAGGCTTCAACACGTTGGCTATATCGAGTCCGCCTTCCGACGAACCCGCTTTGAGAATAGTGTGTATCTCGTCGATGAAAAGAAGCACGTTGCCCCTTTGTTTTATGCCCGAAAGAGTCGCTTTGAGTCTTTCTTCAAAGTCTCCGCGGTATCTCGTGCCTGCAACGAGCGACGTAAGGTCGAGCGAAAAAACCGTTTTTCCGCGCAAAGCGTCGGGAACGTCGCCTTTTACGATTGCTTGCGCAAGTCCGTCCACAACCGCACTTTTGCCAACGCCCGGTTCGCCGATGAGAACGGGATTGTTTTTCGTGCGTCTGCAAAGCACCTGTATCACGCGCTCCGTCTCTTTTCCCCTGCCGATGACGGGATCGAGTTTTCCGTCGCGCGCTTTTTGCGTCAAATCCGTGCCGTATTTCGACAAATCGAAATCCGCGCTCTTTTCTTCGGGATTGCGACTGAAATTTTGAGAAAAAGCGGTATCTAATTCACTGTTTTTGCTTTTTCCGACTTGTCCGCCGTCTCCGTAAAAATCACTGACGTAACCTGCAAGCGCGTCGTTTACGCTTTCTTTTGCGCCTGCTCCGCACATGCTCGGTTGCGCGCCGCCGCCCGACACTATCGCACCGTACGCAAGCCTTTGAAGGCTTTCGGGGTCTATACCGAACGAGCGTATGAGTTGCACAGCAACCGAACTCGTTTCGTCAAGAAGCGTGTACAAAATATGCTCCGTGCCAACCGCAGGCGAGCCGAGTCGAAGCGCAATTTCTTTTGCTCCCGCAAAAGCGTTGTTCGCTCTTGACGACATCTGCACGTTGTTGCGCATAGGCATAGGTTGAAATACGGAAATCACGTCTCCTTCGTATATTCCGCATTGATTGAGCAATCTTTGCGCACTCGAGCCGTCGGACGCAAGCAATCCGTAAAGCAAATGCTCCGTGCAAACGAGACCGCCCGTGCGAGCGGCAAGTTCCTGCGCGATTTCCATAACCTGTTGTGCGTTGTGCGAGTAAGTTATCATTTTGTCTCCGAAAGTATGTCTCTGACGATACGGGCACGCAATTTGTCGCGCTCTTCGCTCGACTCGCCCGCAATTATTTTCAGTGCGGACGACGTGCAAGACCATATCGTCTCGTCAAGTTTTTGAGTTGATTTTATGGGCAAAACGCCCAGTATGACGCCCATTTTGACGTCGACGAGCAACTTCATCAAATCCTGTGCGGACAGCGCGTACGCGCCCTTCAACACCGCATAACTCTTGGATATGCCGTCCAAAAGCGACGTTTGTTGCTCTTTTGCAAGTTTTTCGAGCGCGACTCTTTCGAGATAGCACATTCTCACTGCCGCCTGCTCCACCTGCTCTATTATCTCTTCTTCCGTCACGCCGAGCGTTCTTGAATTGGATATTTGATACATATCGTACATTGCGTCGCTCCCTTCGCCGAAAACGCCGCGCACGGTCAGACCGAATTCGCTCTTGAACGTTTTGAGTGCGTCTTCGATTGCACCCGCTCTTTTGAGCGCAGGCAAAAACAACATAACCGAAGCGCGCATCCCCGTGCCGAGATTCGTCGGGCACGCCGTGAGAAAGCCGAGTTCGTCGTCGTATGCGATAGGCAACGTGTCGAGCAGTCTGTCGTCGTACTCTTTCAACTTTCCGTACGCACCGTGAAGGTCGAAGCCGTCAATGACGCATTGCTCTCTTATATGGTCTTCTTCGTTGGCCATAACGGACACGCCGCCGTACTTTTTGTCTCCTTCGACGATGACCGCGCCGACGTCGTTGTTTGCGAGCGCAAGCGAGATAAAGTGGCGTTCTATCAATGCTTTTTTCCGGTCTTTTCCGAGTTTTCGCATAGGCAGAAGCCTTGCGTTGAACAACCCTTGCGCCGCCGCGTACGCGCCGTTGATGAGATTTACGTCCCTTTCGTCAACCGATTTGCGATTGCGCGGAAACTCGAGTCCGCGCACGTTTCTGGCAAGTCGTATGCGAGAGGAAACGACGTTGTTTTCGACAAGTTCGAGCAACGTGCATTCGTTTGCGCTTTTGAGAATTTGTTTTTCTTCGCAATCTCGATTATATTCTCGTCTTTGCGCAAAAAGCGTGCTTTGCATATCCATTCCGCAGCCGAAAAAATCTCGTCTCTGATTTTTCAAATCCGCATACGTCATTCCCTGCGATTTCAATGCGCTTTCAACGGCTATATCTCGCATTTGCGTATAACATTCGGGACAGCCGAAAAGAAACGTTTTTTTGAATTCTTCCTGCGTGTATCCGCATGCGTCGCATTCTTTGCCTATTCTCGCTATGCGTTTTTTCGCTTCTTCGCTCGGCGTTTTGCCGTCTTTGAGCAACGACGTGTAGCACGCTCGACAATAAGCGTACTCGACGGTTCTTCCGTTTTCTGTCACGCGGTCGAACATTTCCGCCGCCCTGCGTCTGCATATATCACACGTCTTTTGCATTTTTCGTTGCTCGTTTATAGTCGCATATCCGCGCTTTCAATCACCGAAAACGCAGATACGACAAACAATGTTTCGTTTTGAAAGCAATTGCGTTTTACGCCTTTATGCTTTCGATGTATTTTTTGAAATTCTTTTTGAGATTTTCGTCTCTTAGTGCGTATTCGATCGTGGCTTCGAGATAACCTTCTTTGTTGCCTATATCGTATCTTCTCGCTTCGAATTCGCAGGCGTATACGCCCTTCGTCTCCGCAAGCAAATTTATGGCTTCGGTGAGATACACTTCGCCTTTCGTTTCGGGCGTTTTTTCTATTGCGTCGAATATGTCGGGAGAAAGAATAAATCTTCCGAGAGACACGAGTTTGCTCGGAATTTCACCCTGCGGTTTTTCGATTATGCCCTTGATTTTGGTTATTTTGTCCGAAACGGACTTGTCGACAATCATCACTCCGCAACGTCTTGCCACGTCTTCGGGCGTTTGCTGACATCCGACTATCGTTCCGCCCGTCTTTTCATAAGCGTCGATGAGTTGTTTTGTGACGGGCGTCGCGCTTCCCCAGTACATGACGTCGTCGCCGAAAAGCACCGCGACGGGCTCGCCGTTTGCAAATTCTTTGCAAAGCAAAATGGCGTTGCCGTTGCCGTTCATCGTCTCTTGGGTGACAAACGATATTTTTGCATTTATAGACTTGTTGGCAAGCAAATACGACTCTTTGTCGTCAACCTCTTCCAGTCTTGCGTTGAGCGCAACGTTGGGCTCGAACAAACGCCTTATATCTTCCTTTTGCGGAGATATTACGATGACGATTTCTTCTATGCCGCTTGCCACCGCTTCGTCAACGATATACGACAAAGCGGGCGTGTCCACGATAGGCAAAAGTTCCTTTGGCAAAACTTTCGTCACGGGCAAAAATCTCGTGCCGAAGCCGGCGCAAGGAATGATCGCTTTCTTCACTGACATACGCGTGTCCCCCTACGGTCGTTTTTTATACCTTATGCGACGAAAACGTCGCTTATACTGTGAGATAATGCGTTTAAGGCAAATTATTTCTCAAATCCGTGCGGATGAGTGGAATGCCACTTCCATGCGGACGAAATGATGCTTTCAAGGCTGTCGTATTGCGGCTTCCAACCGAGTTCGCGCTTGATTTTTTCACTTGAAGCGACAAGCGTTGCCGGGTCGCCGGGACGACGTCCTTCTATCGTGCGTTTGATGGGAAGTCCCGTGACTTTTTCCGTCATATCGATGACTTGTTTGACGGAAAAGCCGTTGCCGTTGCCGAGATTGTAGTGCGTCGATTTTCCGCCCGCTTTGAGATATGCGAGCGCGCGGATGTGGGCGTCGGCAAGGTCAGTGATGTGAATGTAGTCTCTAACGCAAGTGCCGTCGGGCGTGGGATAATCTTCTCCGAAGATTCCGATATGGTCTCTCGTGCCGTTTGCAACCTGCAAAATTATCGGAATAAGGTGCGATTCGGGATTGTGCGCTTCACCGATTTCACCGCTCTTGTGTGCGCCTGCCGCATTGAAATAACGAAGTGCGACGTATTTGAGACCGTACGCCTTGTCGTAGTCCTGCATGAACTGCTCCATCATAAGTTTGGTCTGCCCGTAAACGCTGGTGGGATGTTGGGGGCTGTCTTCTGTGATGAGACCGTCTCCGCAGTCTCCGTACGTTGCCGCCGACGACGAGAAAACGAGATATTTCACGTCTCTTGCAATCATCGCGTCAAGAAGGGCGAGCGTGCCTGCAACGTTGTTGTGATAATACTTCGCAGGGTTGGACATACTCTCTCCGACGAGCGAGAACGCGGCAAAGTGAATGACAGAATCCACACCGTATTTTTCAAAAGTGTTCTTGAGAAGTTCGACATCAAAGATGTCGCCCTTGACAAACGGAACGTCCGACGGAACGGATTCGATATGACCTGTGGAAAGATTGTCGTACACCACAACGTCCATATTACGCTCTTTGAGTTCTCTTACGCAATGCGAGCCGATATAGCCGGCTCCGCCCGTGACCAAAATCATATTGTACTCCTTGTGCGCAAGCGCATAACGATACGCATTTGCGCGGATATTAAAATTCTATGACATATTATAAACTAGAACCGCTTGTTTTGCAAGACAAAATCGTATATAATCAAATCGTGGGAAGAACTATTTTGCATTGCGACCTTAATAATTTCTACGCATCGGTGGAACAAAAACTGCATCCCGAATACGACGGGATGCCGCTTGCCGTTTGCGGAGATCCGAAGGCAAGACACGGCATAGTTCTTGCCAAAAATCAAATCGCAAAAAAAGCCGGCGTAAAGACAGCCGAAACCATTTGGGAAGCCAAGCAAAAATGTCCCGAACTCGTGCTTGTCAAGCCGCATTTCGACGAATACGTCAAATATTCCAAACAAGTTTTTGAAATCTACACGTCTTTTACAGACAGAGTGGAAAGTTTCGGCATAGACGAGTGCTGGTTGGACGTCACGGGCAGCGAAAAACTGTTCGGAGACGGAAAAACGATAGCAGACACCATTAGACAGACCGTAAAAGAAAAGACGGGACTCACCATATCCGTCGGCGTATCTTTCACAAAAACTCTCGCGAAACTCGGCAGCGACCTTAAAAAGCCCGACGCAACGACCGTTCTTGACGAAGAGCATTATATGCAAATCATCGGCGATATGTCTCCGAGCGAGATGATAATGATAGGTCGCCACACCGCAGAAAAGCTAGAAAAACTCAACATTCGAACGATTCGCGACCTTGCAAATGCGGACAGAACCGCTCTACGCTATCAATTCGGAGTCATCGGAGACGCTCTCGTCAACGCCGCGCAAGGTGTGGAAACCGAAGAAGTTAAACTCTACTATGACGTGCGTATCCCCAAGAGCATTTCAAAGGGGACTACCACTCCGAGAAACATACAGACGGCAGACGAAGCAAAAATCGTCATCTACGCACTATCCGAAATGGTGGCGGTGCAACTGCGCGGATACGGTCTCGTGGCAAACGGCGTGTATCTGTCGATCAAAAATCCTGCGCTCAACTGGACGTCAAAGCAAATTCCGCTGTCACCCGCAAGCGCAAATTCGAGTGATATCGCAAAAGCGGCGTTCAACTTGCTTTGCAAAATTCACAATTTCAGCGAACCGCTTCGCGCAATAACCGTAGGTGCTATAAGACTGTCCGACAAAAACGAAGTGCAAATAAGTCTTTTTGACGAACCCGACGGAAAAAAAGAAAAACTCGAAGGTACGATTGACGAGATACGCAAAAAGTACGGCTACAAATCTGTGCAACGCGGACTGCTTCTAAAAAACGACCTTACGGGCAACCTGCACGAAGAAGACGATTTCAGGCCTTTCCATCAATCGAAATCAACATGACGACGACTTTTTTATGTCCGCGCTTTTCGGTGCGGACTTTTTATTTATTCGATTTTTCTACAGATTTTCAACCTTACAACAAAAGCACATTATTACACTTATCGTGTTCCGAAACTCAATTTTTGCTCGATTTTACCTACAAAACCTTAAAAACGGCTTGATTTTGCTTTTATTATAACACTTTTCGTGTTTCAACCGAACAATAATCGACACTTTTCGTATTTCAAAATATTGATACACATATCGTGTTTTAACTCTAAAATTCAATAAAAAAGACGAAAGAACGAATTATAAGCGTCCTATAATTTATATTTGATTTTCAAATAAAACTCCTTTAGTTAATATTTTGAAACGGCTCGTCAAATCGTTTTACAAGGTTGTTATTTTTCTTTATAATAAATTTGTAAGTATAGACATAGAGAGACAAGGTCTCAAACGGCGCGCTCGGCGCGCAAACGCTTATAATATGACATCTGTTCAAATCGCAACTGCTGTCCTGACGCTGATTGCGGGCATCGGCATTTTTCTCATCGCGTGCACGATGATGAGTTCAAATCTCGAATCGGTCAGTTCAAACAAACTCAAAAAACTCTTCGCTCGCACATCCAAGAGCAAACTCGTTGGCGTCGGCATAGGCACTGTGGCAACCGCGGCAATTCAAAGTTCGGGCGCAACCAGCGTCATGGTCATAGGTTTCGTCAACGCGGGCATAATGTCGCTCATGCAAGCGGCAACCGTTATTTACGGCGCAAACATAGGAACGACCATAACGGGACAAATCACCGCGCTCGGCATGTTTGACAACACAATCTCAACGGGCGTCGTATTTGCAACGTTTGCGGGAATCGGTGCGTTCGTCATGGCTTTTGCAAAAAAAGACGTCGTCAAAAAGGTCGGCGGCATACTCGCAGGCTTCGGCATGCTTTTCGTCGGTCTCGATATGATGAGCGGCTCTATGGGTGACTTTGCGAAGATGGAAGCAGTCAAAAATTTTCTCGCTCTTATAAAAAATCCTATCCTGCTCGTTCTCATTGGCGCAGTGTTCACCGCAATCATTCAAAGCTCGTCAGTCATGACTTCGGTTGCGATAACAATGGTTTTCACGGGGCTTATATCTCTCGATCAAGGCATTTATCTCACTATGGGATCGAACATCGGCTCGTGCGTCGTGGCGATAATCGCAGGTATCACGTCAAGCACAAACGCAAAGCGCACCGCTCTCATTCACCTTTTGTTCAATATATCTGGCGTCATCGTATTCATGCTCGTTGCGATGATGATGAGAGAAATTTCAAAAGCGGTAACTCCCGAAAGAGTGATAACGTTCGGTTGGCTATTTGAAAAGATGTTCCCGGGGGCGCCGCAGACGCAACTTGCAATGTTCCACACGATATTCAACGTGATTACGGTCATATTCATGCTTCCGCTCACAAATTTGCTCGTGAAACTCGTCACGAAGATTATCCCCGACAAGAAAAAAGCGGAAGAACCGCAGGAAAAACTCCACTATATCGACGAGCACATGCTTTCAACGCCGCCTATTGCGGTTGCGCAGGTCAAAAACGAAATCGTCAATATGGCAGAAATCGCAATGCACAACTTCGACAAGGCTTGCGACGTGATTTGCACGCTCGACTATACGGATATCGAAACCTTCCGCAAGAACGAAAACGAATTGAATTTTCTAAACAAAGAAATCGCGCGTTTCGTTGTAAGATTGTCGAATCTCGAACTCAACGACAAGGACCATATCTATCTTGCCACGACGTTCCATACGATTTCCGATCTTGAACGAGTCGGAGACTACGCAGAAAACATCGTGGAATACGCAGACAAACTCAAAGACTCCGAACAATCGTTCTCCGAGACCGCTGTCGGCGAAATAAGAAACATGCAGCAGCGAATCGAAGATTTGTTCCAGAAAGTCATGAAAGCGTACGTAAACGTCGACACACATTCTCTCGACGAAGCAAACGAGATAGAAGAAAGTATAGACGCGCTCACCGAAGAAATGGAACAAAACCACATAAAACGCATGCGAGAAGACCTTTGCACACCTGACGTAGGGGCTCAATATCTGTCGCTTACGTCTGACTCCGAACGTGTCGCAGACCACTTCATCAACGTTGCAAAATCAATAAAAGAACTCTCGCTCAAAGCGGAATAACTCATAAACAAAATCTGCATATCCGAATAAAAGGCATAATAAACGGTAGAAAATGAAACTTGCAATCGCAACCAACAATCAACACAAACTTCAGGAAATCAGAGCCATTCTCGGCGATTCGTTTGAAGAATTGCTTTCGCTCAAAGATTTGGGCATAGACGTCGACGTCGAAGAAACCGGCACGACGCTCGAAGAAAACGCACTCATCAAGGCTCGCGCAATTCTATCTTTGTCGGGAATTGCCACGCTTGCCGACGATACGGGACTTATGGTCGACGCACTGAAGGGCGCACCCGGAGTATATTCGGCTCGCTATGCGGGAGAAGAACACGACGACGCAAAAAACCGCGCTCTGCTTCTCAAAAATCTTGACGGCGTAAAAGACCGCTCCGCGCATTTTGCAACGGTTATAGCATTGTGTTATCCCGACGGAAAAACGCTGACGGCAACGGGACGCGTCAACGGCGAAATTTTGCTATCGGAACGCGGAACGGAAGGTTTCGGATACGATTCCTTGTTTTTCTCGACCGAACTCGGCAAAACGTTTGCCGAAGCGACGCAAGCGGAGAAAAATTCCGTCAGTCATCGCGGACGTGCACTGAGAGCGATGCTCGAACTTGTAAAATCTCAAGAAAAATGACGACGATAACCGTTTTTTCAGACAGTCACGGAACGCCGCTTCCAACCAAACTCACAAGCGTTGCGTTTGAAAGCAATCTCGTATTTTTTCTCGGCGACGGAATACTTTCGCTCGGAGATATGCTTTTGCACAAGGGTTTTCACGCGGTCAAAGGCAATTGCGACGCGTATTGCGGCTTTGATGACGAGCAAGTCGTAGAAGTCGAAAACGTGCGCATTTTGCTCACTCACGGCGACAAATATCGCGTAAAAAACGATTTAACGTCACTTTATATGCGTGCGCGCGAACTCGAATGCAATCTCGTATTGTACGGTCACACGCACTTTGCCGACGTTCAGGAATATGCGGGAGTTACACTCGTAAACCCCGGCGCAATATACTCCGCACGCACCGGCGCACCGTCATACGCCTACGTCGTGGTTACCAACGGAAAATTTGTCGTCAAAATAGTAAATCTTACTTGAATTTCTTGACATAAAACCGCCGATGTGATAATATTGTCAAGCATTGAATAGAATATGCGACTTTTCGTTGCGTCTTCATTCGATATGCGGGTGTAGTTCAATGGTAGAATGTCAGCCTTCCAAGCTGATTGCGTGGGTCCGATTCCCATCACCCGCTCCATATATCTTCAGATCGTTGAAGATATGAGCCTGTAGCTCAGCAGGATAGAGCAACGGCCTTCTAAGCCGTGTGTCGGGAGTTCGAATCTCTTCAGGCTCGCCATTATGGTGGATATAGCGCAGTTGGTTAGCGTGCCAGGTTGTGGCCCTGGAGGTCGTGGGTTCGAATCCCACTATTCACCCCATAATGAACGATACTCTGCAAAGAGTTCATATAGTTCGATTTCGACAAGAGCAATCGGATTCGAACGGGCAGAATAGCAAACAATCCTGTGAATTGTTCGCCTGCCCCGGCGTGATAGTGCCGACCTTGCTTCGCAGTGCGGGCATCAAAAAGATGTGTGCCTGTGCCGTGCGAGAATATCGCATAGGTCAAACGGAGCGAATCCCACTATTCACCCCATAATGAACGATACTCTGCAAAGAGTTCATATAGTTCGATTTCGACAAGAGCAATCGGATTCGAACGGGCAGAATAGCAAACAATCCTGTGAATTGTTCGCCTGCCCCGGCGTGATAGTGCCGACCTTGCTTCGCAGTGCGGGCATCAAAAAGATGTGTGCCTGTGCCGTGCGAGAATATCGCATAGGTCAAACGGAGCGAATCCCACTATTCACCCCATAATGAACGATACTCTGCAAAGAGTTCATATATCAATCAAAATCAGCGTTTTAGCGGATTTTGGCGCAAATTTGACGAATATATCAAATTTGAACAAAAAATGCAGTCGATTTTGTTGCAAAATCTTTGATGAAGTGATATTATAGACTGCGCTGGATAGGGGTATCGCCAAGCGGTAAGGCACCAGATTTTGATTCTGGCATTCGTTGGTTCAAATCCAGCTACCCCTGCCAAATGACTCACTAGCTCAGCCGGTAGAGCACCGCACTTTTAATGCGATGGTCCGGAGTTCGAATCTCCGGTGGGTCACCAAATGACAATAATACGAACTCAGATTATGGGTTCGTATTATTTTTTCTTCGAGAATTTTTTGCAACCAAATTGCGCCTATAAATTCAAAGAATTTATAAAAATCTCTTATTATGGATTTTGCGCATTAAGAACAAAAAACCGCCCTATTTATCCATACATCTGCTTACGCACAAATTTTGTGCGCAACCTCTTTCATACTCCTTAAAGCGTTGTATCCCATTAAAACTCCACCGAACCACCGGACTATCCGGTGGTTTTGTAATACAATAAAAATAAACTCCGTCGCAAAACGGAGTTTATCTGACTGTTGTCGTTATTCATTATAAAAACAATATAGATCGGTGTTTTTCAGCATACGTCGATGCCGAGCATTATCCTGAACGTAACATCGTTGTCGCAAAAAATACGGCTCTTAGTTCACAAGAAAAAAAAACGAATGGTAAAAAATCAAAAGAAGAATCGTAGATGCGACAGAAATTCTTTTTGAGAATTTTCCCCTAGCACTTATACTCTGCTCGGCAAGGCGTTTGCTTGTTAGCGAATTGTGAATTTTCACTCATCACCTTATTGACAAGATACAACAAATTTGACAAAAACTCTACCAACATATGTTTACATTTTGTCAACAAAACTTTACATTCGTATTATGTGTGACAAAATTGCGTTATGCGACGCTCACGAAATTGCCGTTTGCGTCGTAGATGCAGACGCCGGTCTTCATTTCTTTCCATGCGCCGTTGTCCACTTTATATCTAGTTCTTCCGAGCCAGTATTTTTGCACGCCGCCGGTTGACGCTTCTGCCGTTATCGTCTTTCCGAGATTGAGATCGCCCGTCTGAACCTTTTGTTCGAGCGTCATATTTTGATATGATTCCTGATACGTTTCGGAAGAATACAACTCAACGATAACTATAACCGTTGACGGGAATATCGTGACGTCGTTCTTCACCGTCGTCCAGACTTTTCCGTTGCCGCCGTTGATTGAGATCGAAAGCGACGTATAAATACCCCTTGTTGTTGCATTTCTTGCGCTTTCGTTTTCATGTGCAGAATCCAACGCTTCGGCATACGATCTCGATGTTGTGAACGTTGCGACGAGAATAATTGCAAAAAGTATAATCGCAATCACGGAAACCAAAATCGGAAACAATCTTTTTTGTGTATTCATTTTTTACCCCTTTTCTTATAGGCTAACATTTCCGCGTGCTTTCAAGCAAGCAACATATGTTTGCATTTGTGTAAACATATGTTAACATTCGGTGTTCTTTTGGCATTTAGACGCTCTGATGCTCAAAACGATTGCGAAAACAAAAAACAAAACGAACGCAGCAATACAAAACACAAACGCCCATGTGTCGAATTTGTAATTGCTCACGGTTACGTCACCGCTGTTTGAAGAAAACGCAACGAGTCCGACGACAACGCTGAGCACGAACATAATTGCCGACAACACGGAAAGTATCACGGCACTTGTTATATAAATCGCTCTCGTTTTTATATCATTCTTTTCGGGAGTTTTTGGTTTTTCATCGGAAACCGTCGCAATATTGTCTGCGTTTTCGTCGGCAACGAAACTTGTGTCGTCGTCAACGTCTGCCGCCGCTTCGTCCGCACAATCCGAAACTTCTTCAAAATAACTCAAGGAAACTTGAAAAACGTCACACAAACTTTTCAAATTTTCAAAACTCGGCTGAACAAAACCTGCTTCCCACTTCGAGACGGTTTGTCTCGATACGCCCAACTTAAATCCCAAATCTTCCTGTGACAATCCGCTCGTTTTTCGCAAATTGTAAATTTTGTCTTTTATATCCATTATTCCCTTCGGCGTTCCGCAAATTTGAACGGATTACGCATTCATTTTTCAATTATGGATTATATCCGAAATATAATGTTTTGTAAATATAAAACGATATATGCGCCGATATTTTTTCACTATTTACACAATTTTTCAAAAAGTGCATCGTTTATTTCTTAACTTTGAAAATATATTTTGAAAATACACTCTATTTTCGTTTCATACGACAAATTCTCGGTCGTTTTTTCAAAAACTCAATCATCTTCGCAATCTCCGTCGCAATCGTCGCACTCGCAATCTTCGACAAGATCGCCGCAATCGTCACACTCATCGTCGTATAGCCACGGATCGCGCGATTTTTCGGTCGTGTTCTTTTTAGTCGAATTATCGTTTGAAGTGCCGAAAAGCCAGTCCAAAAGCCCCATAAGCATCTCCTTTATGTTTATTATATAATATTCAAAATTTATCTGCAATAGCAACGAAAAAGTATTCTTTTTGCAAATTTTCAAATTTAGTTTATTTCACACAAAACAACGTTTATTTGTTATTTTCATAACAATAAACCGCGTTTTTGCAAAAGAATAACGGCATAAAGCCGTTATTCTTTTCGTGTTGTTTCTTATCGTTTAAGCCTTTTTCGCAAGTACGATTGTCATATTCACCGAGACGCCGTTTGCACTTTGTCTGTTCGAGTAGGTGATGACTCCGTTATCCCATTTCATTTCTTCGACAACGGTCAAACCGCCCTGCGAGCTTTTGAGTTTAATCACGCTGTCTTCTTCCGTCCACGTGCCTTCGGTTTCAATATATTGACCTGCTCCACTGCCCTTTGCTTTTACGATTGCCGTACCGTCTTTTTTGAATTCGATCGTGTAGTATTCGTAAAGGTCGCGAGTAAGTCGAGTTGTAGTGCCGTTGTACGTCATCGAACCAGAAATATCCGTCATTTCATATACGCCGACGATTTTGGAATTGTTGCAAGCCACAAGCGAAAACATACAAGCAAACAGAAGAACTGCAACGATAGACAATGCGAGTGTTTTTTTCATATTTTTTCTCCTTCTTTCCTATGGTTTTCAAACCATTATATGGAAATTATACAACGCGCGTGACGCTATGTCAATACAACATAATGCATGCTTTTGCATATTCTCGAATTTGCGTTTTAACAATGCCATAAGCAACGAAAAGAAGCGACAGCCACTCTATGCGAAAATAAGAATTTATTTCATCGGGACAAAACGTTTTTTCGTTTTTCATCTGCTTTTTCACTTTTCGCAATTTCAGTTAAAATGCGGAAAACCTGCTCTGCTTTCGGTTTTTGACGCAACGTACAGTTTGTCGAGCAACTTTGCAAACGTTTCCGCTTCGCATTCGTCAAGCAAGGATACGAGATACTCGTAAAACTCGCTTTCGATTTCCGCTTTCGATTCTTTCAAAGTCTCCGCCTTTTCGGTCGGATAAAGAAACTGACTGCGTTTGTCGGTCGGGTCGTTCTTGCGCACCAGATAACCTTTCGTTTCGAGATTTTTCGTCCTACGGGCAATAGCAGCCTTGTCCGCGTTCAGTATCTCCGCAAGTTTTGCCTGAGTGCATCCGGGATTATGGCGTATTGCATGTATCAAATCGATTTCCGCCGTCCCCACTCCGTTTTCGCGCAACTTAATCAAAACGAATTTTTCCGTTTCTCTTGCGATTTTCGTGATTTTTCTTTCAGTAATATCCATAGTCTTTCTCCTTTTTGCAACTTGCAAGCGCAAATAGTTGCATATACATAGTTGTATATACAACAATTATATTCGAAACACAAAAAAATGTCAATAAAATGGCCAAATTAAACTCGATTTTATAATATATTAAACGTCGTTATACAAAAATGACCACCGGACTATTCGGCGGTTTTCTCTATACAAAAAAAGCGATACGCACAAGGCGTATCGCTTTTGAATTTCGATTGAAACAATCAGTCGTTGCTCGCAAGAATCTTGTTGAATTGTTCAAGCAAGAGCGCCATTTGAGCCGCTTCTTCGCTTTGTTGTTGAGTTTGTGCGGGAGCAGCGGGAGCCGGTTGCGGTGCGGGTTGCGGAGCGGGAGCCGGTGCAACGTATTGAACGGGTTCAGCCTTGGGTGCAGCCGCTTTCTTTGCGACGGGTGCCGCGTTGACTTTCTTGTAGCCTGCGTTGAGCACGGTTTGCGTGGACGCTTTTGCATCGAGCATGATGACCTTGTTGCAGAGAACGGAGTTCTTGTCGGGTTCTACAACGCCTGCGACGACGTCTTTGCCGTATGCCTTAAGGTATGCAATGAGCGGAGTGATGTCGCCGTTGCCGTAGATAAGGAAGAAACCGTCGATGTTGGGGAACTGTGCAAGTCTTGCCGCGTCGATGACTTGGCGAAGGTCGAGTTTACCCTTTCTCTTCTTGGGAAGTGCGGAAAGTGCGTCGTAACTGTTTTCCTGGATGAATTCGCCGTAATCTTTGGTACGTTTTGCGGAATAGCCGTAGAATTTGCACGCTGCAATTTCGCCGATGCGTGAAAGTTCTTCAAGTGCGGATGCGAATACGCTGAAAGGAACTCTGACGCTTTCGATGTCTGCAAGAACAACGTATTTTTTTGTTGCTGCCATAATCTTTCTCTCCTCTTCCAAGTCACAAAAAGCGGACTTGAACTATACGTTTTATATTGATAAACCTATTTTAATACATATTTGGCGATTTGTCTATACTTTTTTCACTCTTTTGTAATAAAACGCCCATTGCTGTGCAAAACCTGCGTAATTTTGGTATCTTTTCACCAAAATTTCGGACATTTTTTCGGCGTCTTGCACGTTATACTCGTCTTCGTATATCTTTTTTATCCACGTATCGACGGGAAAAACGTCAAATCTTCCGAATCCGAACAACAAAGCGCAATCCGCAACTTTACGTCCTACACCGTGCAATGACAAAAGTTTTTTGCGCAATTCGTCCGTAGAAAGCGCGCGCAACTCGTTCACGTCAGTGCCGACGAGAGTCTTTGCGACTCTGTCGAGATACTCTGCCCTATACCCCGCACCGACGCTCTTATAAAAGTCAACGCCTGCGCTTGCGAGTTTTTCAACGCTCGGAAAAGCGTGATAATCGCCCATATCGTCGCCGAGCAAATTGCAAATGCGCTCGATAATTCCTTTTATGCGCGGAATATGGTTGTTTTGCGAGATGATGAAAGAAAAAATCGCTTCGACGGGGTCTTGCCTGAGAATATGTATGCCTTTGCCGAACTCGATTGCTTCGTGCATAAACTCGCAATCGTCGACCTTGGCTTGTATCGCCGCGTAATCGGTGTCGAAATCGAAGTACCTTCCAAAAAACTCCTTATCGTCACATCGCACGACGTATTCGTCCCCGTTTTCACGGATGTATGCCACATGATTTTTTGCGTGCACTTTGTACTCTTCGCCGTCGAAAACGTAGCGGAAAACCTGTCCGCAATCGAGCGTTTGCCCGACGTCGAAAGTTTCCGTTTTCTTAATCGTAAACTCGTTGAGTGCCATATATATTAAATATTATTATATAACAATCCGATTTATCAATAAAATCGTACGCCCGCGCGTGCGAACGCATTTGTCTTTTGCGTTGCGACAAAACTCACAAAAGCGAAAATTGCCACAGAATAGAAAAACCGCCCGATTTGTTATCGGGCGGGATTGATTATTGCTCTTGTGCGTAAACAGAAACTTGTTTTTTGTCTTTTCCAACACGCTCAAATTTCACGACGCCGTCGATGAGTGCAAACAACGTATCGTCTTTGCCGATGGAAACGTTGTTGCCCGGATGATATTTCGTGCCGCGTTGGCGAACGAGAATGTTGCCTGCGAGAACGAATTGACCGTCAGCGCGCTTCGGTCCAAGTCTTTTTGACTCACTGTCACGACCGTTGTGAGAAGAACCCGTACCTTTTTTATGAGCGAACAATTGTATATTCATAAACATATTATTCTACCTCCAATGATATATAGTCCGAAAAGTTTTCATAGAGATCGGACGCCCCTAGATAAGCTGTTCTCAAAATGATATCTGCGTCGTGTTCTTGCGACTTTGACATAGATTTGGGAAGCATTGCGTACAAATAACCGTCTTTTGCATCGGTCTCAAACGCTATGTTCACTCCGACTATGTGCATAATTCCAAGCACCGCAGTCTGTATCACGGACGATAATGACGCGCAAACGATATCTTCGCCTTCGTCGCCGTATTCGCAATGCCCCGAGCATTCAACGCCCACGAACTTGCCGTCCTGTGTTGAGAACTTAACCTTGACCATCGTTTAACCCTCGATTGAAACAATCTTCAACTCGGTATACGGTTGACGATGACCTTGACGCTTTCTGATGTTCTTCTTGGCTTTGTAATGGAAAACGTAGACTTTGGGGAACTTGTCTTGTGCATTGACTTTTGCACTGACTTTTGCGCCGTTTGCGTCTGCGCCCGCTTTTACGTTGCCGTTGTCGTCAACAAGCATGAGCGTTTTGAGTTCGACCACGTCACCGATTTCGGCATCGATTTTCTCGACCTTGACGAGCATGTCTTTCTCGACTTTGTATTGCTTGCCGCCACATTCAACTATTGCGTACATTGTTTTACCTCCTCTAACCAGTCTCGCCGACATAGGTGCAATCTTTTGATTGACTTAAAAACCACTTTCGAGCGGCTCGACATCTAATTTATCAAAACGCACGCATTTTGTCAAACGATTTTGAAATATTGGGTAATAAATAGTTATATTTATATATAATATAGCGCAAAAAAAGCACCGAGTCGGTGCTTTTTTGCATGAATATTTTAGTTTATTCTACTTCGTTTTCTTGTATTGTTTCGGGGCTTTCCTGATTCTCCGCTTTCTTGCGCTCTTCGATTGCGGCAACCATTTCCGCCATCTTGACTTCGTTCAGGAAACACTTTTTCTTATAAACGATAAGAGCGATTGCAAGGAACACCATCGGGATAACGCAGGTGAAAACGAGCAGTTTGATTTTGCTGTCTCCCTGCACTTGCGCGATAACCGATTCGTACGTTTCTCCGCCGCCGAGTCCCCTGTCGATATCCGTGAGTTTGTTGGTGTAAGTCAAAACGCCTGCAATGACGTACACGAGCGACACGAGACCTTGCATGAGCGCAGAGCCCATTTTTGCGGTGAACGGACGAAGCGAGAATATGAGACCTTCGTCGCGTTTGCCCGTTCTGTACTCGTTGTACTCGACGGTGTTTGCCATGTTTATGACCATAATCATATAGAAGCCGCTGCCCCAACCTGCCACAGTGTACGCAAGGAACGTGAGAATAAAGCGGAGTGTGAATTTCATACCGAGCACTTCAAAAAGAAGCGTATTCGGAACGGTGAGTCCCAAAACCATCATGAGTGCGTACCCTGCAATGATTGCGATTCCGCACGAATACAGAATTTTGTCTCTGCCGTATTTCTTTGCAAGCCACGGATATATGAGCGTAAACACCACCGAAACCACGGCATAGCCTACGCCAAACACCGTCCAAAGCATTCCGCTGTAGCCGAACTCGAAATACACGTACATCATTCCCAAACCGCCGCCAACTACGTTTGTGCCGACGTTGAAAAGCAACATGACGAGCGCGCACCACATAAGTTGGTCGTTTTTGAACAACACGCGGAACATGTCCTTGAGTTTCATGGGCGGAGTTTTGACGAGATTTTTCGGCAACGGTTTTTCTTTTACGCCTAAAATTGTGAACAACTGAAAACCGCACATAAGCACCGCCGCAACGATTGCAAGCACGCCGTAACCGGTTTGCGCATTGCCGCCTATCGCCATATCGCCCGCGGTGAGCGTCGGGACGATAAGTCCTGCCGAGCCGCCGCCTATGGCGACGATGATTTGCGTGAAAGACATGAGTTTATCTCTGTCGTGCGGATCGCTTGTGAGCGTGGGCATCATTCCCCAATATGAGATGTCGTTCATCGTAAACGTGATCGAGAACAAGAAATACATCACCGCAATCAGCGCAATAAAGCCCCACCCGTCCGCAGGGATATTGAACAGAGCGATAATAACCCCTGCCGTAAGCACGCAACCGATGAGCTGCCACGGCTTATATTTGCCCCACTTCGTACGGGTGTTTTCAACGATGCCGCCCATGATCGGATCGTTGAACGCGTCAAAAATTCTTGCCGCCACGATGATGAACGTTATCGCCGTGAACTGCGCAACGTTAAGGTGCTTTGTCAGCACGCAGAACGAAAGCAGGTATCCGTTGAAAAAGTTGTACAGAAAATCCCTGCCCAACGTTCCGAGCGGAAACATAAAGAAATTGCGTTTCGAGAGTTTTGTGTCGTCTGACGGCAAAGCCGCGACTTCGTTTTTCGTCTCTTCCATAATTTTCCCCTTCATTTTTGTATAAAAATATTGTATCAACCTTACAAAGATTTTTCAATAGGCAACTTAAAATCGGCAGACATTTTTTGAAAACTCACCGTACACCGATTGCAAAATGCCGTGAAAAAGTCTTGCAAAAACGGCATGAAAAAACGTCCGACGTCGAAAAAACTCAATTCACACTTTTCTTTCGCAATCGGACGTTTATATCGTTCTTTTCAATGCTTTAACCGCGTTTAGTGCGAATTGATGAAATTCTCCAAATCGCTGAACCAGTCAAAAGTCATACTCTTCCCGTCCACCGTTATTGTGAGCGGAAAATGGCAAAAGGCAAACTCGCAAAGAGCCTGCCTTTTATCTTCGTATACTTTGTCTTGATACTCTATCTTCATCTTAGCAGTTGATGAGACGAAGGATGGATTTCTTGACGATCATGCAGATGATGTCCGCAATCCAGATGATGTTCCAACCGAGAACGAGACGAAGAATGCCTGCGACGATTTTGCCTTCCATGAATCTGGTGACGAAG
>ERZ1024397.31-NODE-31-length-24354-cov-20.974773_pt1 | contig 24354 bp, 22 predicted proteins | sample MGYA00520786_ERZ1024397 | MGnify/ENA primary metagenome ERZ1024397 (study PRJEB33242, sample SAMEA3444275) | Homo sapiens | biome: Host associated; feature: Gastrointestinal tract; material: Stool | place: Uganda | collected 2011-01-01 ... | reverse complement strand
TTCACCCACACAGATGATGGGTTTAAGACCTGCCGCAAGTGCCGCTTTTGCACGAAAATTTGGGCGGTTAGATGATTGATTTTTAGTAGTTTACGACTTGTGAGAAGTCAACTGCTTTCAACGATGCGCCGCCGATGAGACCGCCGTCGATTTCAGGCATAGCCATGAGTTCTTTGACGTTCTTGGGGTTCATGCTGCCGCCGTATTGAATACGAACGCGGTTTTCTGCGCACTTGGGGCAATAAAGTTCCGCCATCGTTCTGCGGATGATTGCAATCGTTTCGTTTGCGACTTCTGCGGTTGCGGTCTTGCCGGTGCCGATTGCCCAAACGGGTTCGTATGCGATGACGATATTGTCGAGTTCTTCTTTGTCGATGCCTTCGAATGCGCCTTTGGTTTGACGAACGAGAACTTCTTCAACCTTGCCGCTTTCTCTCTCTTCGAGAGTTTCACCCACACAGATGATGGGTTTAAGACCTGCCGCAAGTGCCGCTTTTGCACGAGCATTGACGGTTTGGTCGGTTTCGCCAAAGTATTGACGACGTTCGGAGTGACCGATGATGACGTATTCTACGCCGAGTTCAACAAGCATTTTTGCGGAAATTTCACCGGTGAAAGCACCTTTTTCTGCCCAGTGTACGTTTTCTGCGCCGACGTGAATGTTGGTGCCTTTTGTCATTTCGACTGCGGTTGCCAAATCGGTGTACGGAGTGCAGATAACGACGTCGCAAGCCGCGTCTTTGACGAGCGGAGCGAGATCGGTGATGAGCGCTTTGGTGTCAGCGATGGTGTTGTTCATTTTCCAGTTGCCTGCAATAATGGGTTTTCTCATAATATACTCCAAAAATTTATTTTCGATATGTTTTTTCTATTGTTCCGTACGATTCCGCTAGGTATAAAACGCCTGCGCTAATCGAATGAAGAACAATGAAAAGTTGCTTTTTCCGCTCGCCCGACATGGTTGTCGCACGATTGCGAAAATTGATTGTTCCGTCAGGTCATTTATATATATATCAACGACAGCGATAATCGGATGAAGAACAAGGAAAAGCCGCTTTTTTCACTCGCCTAACGTACTTATCGTACGTGACGAGTGAAAAAACTGATTTGACACAGTTGTTCGCCGATTAGTGCTGTCGAACGATTGTGCAAATTGAATGAAGAACAAGGATAATCTCCTATTTTGGCAAGCCTAACGTACTTTGCGTACGTGACTTGTCAAAATTGGAGTTAGACGCAGTTATTCGTCAATTTGCGCGATCGTTAAGGCAGGCGATGCCGGGAAGAACCTTACCTTCAAGGAATTCCAAAGATGCGCCACCGCCCGTTGAGATGTGTGTCATCTTGTCTGCATAGCCGAGTTGTGCAACTGCCGCTGCGGAATCGCCGCCACCGATGATCGTGGTTGCGTCGGTTTCCGCCATTGCTTTTGCGACTGCGTTCGTGCCGGCTGCGAGTTGCGGATTTTCAAAAACGCCCATAGGTCCGTTCCAAACGACCGTCTTTGCGGACTTCACTGCGGATGCGAAGAGTTCTTGAGTCTTCGGACCGATGTCGAGACCTTCACGGTCTGCAGGAATTGCGGTGCTGTCGCAATATTCGATGTCAACGTGTGCGTCGATAGGATCGGGGAATCCTGCGCAAGTTGCGGTGTCGACGGGAAGATAAATGGTCTTGCCGAGAGATTTTGCCTTTTCGAGCATCTTGTTGCAGTAATCGATCTTTTCGTCGTCTACGAGAGAGAGACCGACGCTTCCGCCTTGTGCTTTGATGAAGGTGTAAGCCATACCACCGCCGATGATGAGCGTGTCGCACTTGTTGAGAAGATTGTCGATGACGTTAAGTTTGTCGGCGACTTTCGCACCGCCGAGAATAGCAACGAACGGACGAACGGGGTTCTCGATTGCGTTGCCAAGGAATTTGAGTTCTTTTTCGATAAGGAAACCGCTGACTGCAACGGGTGCAAAACCGTATTGAACGATACCTGCGGTTGTTGCGTGTGCACGGTGTGCAGTGCCGAATGCGTCGTTGACGTATACGTCGCAGAAGTCTGCGAGTTTTCTGCAAAGTTCTTCGCTGTTCTTTTCTTCGCCTGCTTCGAAACGAGTGTTTTCAAGCAAAACGATTTCGCCGTCTTTGAGTGCCGCGACTTTTGCGTGTGCGTCGTCACCCACCAAATCGGTTGCAAACGTCACTTTGCAGGAAACCGCTGACTGCAACGGGTGCAAAACCGTATTGAACGATACCTGCGGTTGTTGCGTGTGCACGGTGTGCAGTGCCGAATGCGTCGTTGACGTATACGTCGCAGAAGTCTGCGAGTTTTCTGCAAAGTTCTTCGCTGTTCTTTTCTTCGCCTGCTTCGAAACGAGTGTTTTCAAGCAAAACGATTTCGCCGTCTTTGAGTGCCGCGACTTTTGCGTGTGCGTCGTCACCCACCAAATCGGTTGCAAACGTCACTTTGCCGGGGAAATGCTCTGCGAGTTTGTCAGCAACAGGTCTAAGAGTGAATTTCTTTTGATCGTTTTTGAGCGCTTTTGCGATATATTCCGCTTTTGCAGCCGCTTGTTCTTCTGCGGGAAGCGCTTCAACCGCTTTCTTTTCTTTCTTGTTGAGACCGAAACCTTCCGTGAAAATGTTGTGGGGCTTGCCCATATGAGAGCAAAGTATCACTTTTGCGCCGTGATCGACAAGATATTGAATGGTGGGAAGAGCGCCGTTGATGCGGTTCTCGTCGGTGATAACTCCGTCAACCATCGGCACGTTGAAGTCACAACGAACCAAACACTTTTTGCCTTTGACGTCTACGTCGCGGATTGTCATTTTTGCCATAGATATTCTCCTTTAAGAAAATAAAATTACGATTTTTGAGCCAAAAGGTATTATATCAATACATTTTTAGCGATAGTAGTATATCACACGCGCGCAAAAATTACAATAGAATTTGCCAAACTGCCGCATTTCTCCCTTACAATGTTGCAATTTTTGCAAGGCAGATTTTTGAAGGGATTTTCAAAATCGGCAAAATAATAAAAACCTAAAACACGTTATGTGTTATTATTGCAGAATACAAAATATGTATCGTGTTTTTATTATGCTCAAAATATATGAAAAACGGCGTTTTCTCGCCGTTTTCCGTCAAAATACTATATTTTGCAACACCTATCGTGTTTTATTCAAATTTTGCGATATACTCAAAATTGAGTCAAATGACCTTGTTCAAGCAAGTTGTCAAAGCCCAATTGGCGCATACCTTCGTACACGACGATCGCAACCGAATTGGACAAATTGAGCGATCTTGCTTCTTTCACCATCGGTATGCGAATCGTCATATCGTAGTTGTCGTGAAGAAGGTCTTCCCTAAGCCCTTTGGACTCTCTACCAAAAAACAAGAAGTCGTTTGAAGAAAAATGAGCCTGATCGTATCTTACACGCGCTTTTGTGGAACAAAAATAGAAATGCGGCGTTTGTCCGTCCATTGCGTTGCCGTCTATATGCCAATTGCCGTTGTCATCCTTATGCACCCGACCTTGCGCGTTCTTTGCAAAAAATTCTTCGAGATTTTCATAAACTATAAAATCCGTCAAATGCCAATAGTCAAGCCCCGCGCGTTTCAACGCTTTGTCGCTTATGTCGAAGCCGATAGGCTTAATTATATGCACCTTACATCCCGTTGCCGCCGCCGTTCTTACGATATTGCCCGTGTTTTGCGGGATTTCAGGCTCGACCAAAACTATATTGAATGCCATATTGTACCTTTATACTTTTTATATTCAATCGATTTTCAATCAAAACTCACTTGACTTCCGATTGACTTATAAATTGCCTTAACTGCAAACATTTCAATGCAATCAGAAAAATTCGTCGATTATTTCGAAGGTGTCTTCAAGCGATTTCGCTTTGCCGATCTCGACTCGCACGGCTTTTGCATTGCGACCGCCGCGAGCGTAATAGCAAAGCTGCAGTTTCATGACGTTTGCCACCGTGAAGTCGGGCATAAACTCTCGCAACACGTCGATATGTTCCAAGATGAGAGACTTTACGTCGTGCGAATCGTCTTTGCCTTGAAGTTCGGCAAAAACCCAAGGCTTGCCGAGTGCGCCACGACCTATCATAAAACCGTCCGCATTCGTGATTTGGGCAACCTTATCGAGACTTTGCTTGTCAACTATATCTCCGTTTGCAATGACGGGTATATCGAGCGCGTCTTTGACCGCTTTCGTTATCGTGTGGTCGCACTCTCCGCTGTAATATTGCTCGCGGTATCTCGCATGAACGGTTACGGCACTCGCGCCGCCTTTTTGTGCGGCAAGCGCACATTCGACTGCGAGCGGTTTTCCGATTTCGATGCCTGCGCGCATTTTCACGGTTACGGGACGGCTGCCGCCTTCATTGACCGCTTGCACGATTTCGGTTATGAGTGCGTGATTTTTCATCAATGCGCTTCCGTCTCCGTTGCCGAACACCTTCTTGACGGGACAGCCCATATTTATATCGATTATATCGAATTTGCCGAGTCTCTCGTCTTTTGCAGCCTTGTACATAAACTCGGGATCGCTCCCGAAAATCTGCACGGCGCACGGAGTTTCTATATCCGTGGTCGCAAGCAATTCTTCCGTTCCTTTATTGCCGTACACAAGTCCTTTTGCGCTGACGAGTTCGGTATACGTGAGCCCTGCTCCGTATTTTGCGCACAAATGGCGAAAACCGACTTCGGAGAAGCCGGCAATCGGTGCAAACACCAGATTGTTTTTCAGTTGTACGTTGCCTATGGTAAGCATGCGCTATGTATTGAACTATTTATCCTGATTTGAAGATTTTTCTTTGAGTTTAACCTGATTCCAGATTTCGTCGAGTTGTTCGAGCGTGCAATCTTTCATTTCACGACCGCTTTCTTTCACTGCGGCTTCAACCGCGCAAAAACGGCGGAAAAATTTGAGATTTGCTTCATGGAGTGCCATTTCGGGATCGATTTTGTAAAAACGCAAAACGTTGACCACCGCAAAGAGCAAATCTCCCGCTTCTTCTTCTCTATGCTCCGCGTCTGCCGATTTAAGTTCTCCCGTTTCTTCTGCAATCTTGTCGTACGCGCAATCAACCGTGTCCCAATCAAAGCCGACTTTCTTCGCTTTTTTTTGGAGTTTCTCGGCGTAAAGCAAACTCGGCAAATTCTTCGGAATACGATTCATTTCGTCCGAAGCGGAAATATATTTCTTTTCTTTTTTCTTCGCTTCTTCCCAAAAAACGAGTGCTTCGTCCGCATTATTTGCATGGTTTGTTCCGAAAATATGCGTGTGGCGGTCAATAAGTTTTCTGCAAAGACCGCTTATCATATCCGTATAATTGAATTCTCCGTTCTTTTTGGCAATTTCGGCGTGGAAAACGGCCTGCATGAGAATATCGCCCGTTTCTTCTTTCATCATCTCTGCGTTTTTCATATCTATCGCTTCAACGAGTTCGTAGGCTTCTTCTATGAGATTTATGCGGATGCTCTCGTGCGTTTGCGCTCTGTCCCATTCGCAACCGTCGTCGGCGCGAAGTCTGTGCATGATTTGTTCAAGGTCGGAAAAATCGAAACGCTTGCAATCGACAAGCGCAATCGGGTCTATCGTGAGCGCATCAAAATCTCCGTCAAGTCGGCTTACGCAAGTTTGCACGTCTTCGCCGTCTTTTTCAATCGTCACGGCAACGTCACCGTATACGTTGAGAAGTTTGTCTTTTATCTTCTGCACGTCACTTTCTTTCACGCCGTCAACAACAAGCGCAATACGCTTGTTGAAAAAAGCCGTTGACAAAAAGTCTTCGGCAGAATAACGCTGATACGAACCTTTGAGAATTTCGTCGAGTTTCATTCGTGTCTCCGATTTACGCCGATAAGGCGGATATTGTCAGCCGTAGTCCCAGAATCGTATGAGCCTGTGAAGTCCCCACATAAGCCGCTTCATCGGCAAGTGCGGAATTTCTTCTCTTGAAATAAGTCCGAAAAGAAAGACGAGCCACACGTACACGACAACGCAAACCGCGCTACCGACGCAAAACATCGCAACGGGATTTTGCAAAAGTGCTTTCACGCCAACGCCTGACAGAGCCATTATAACACCTATAACGAGATTTGTGCCAACGTTTTTTTCAAGATGCAAACCGCATATTCTAAAATACGCCGCGTTCGAGACGAACAACGCCACCGCTCCCATACCGACCGACGCTATCGCGCCGCCGTAAATTCCTATATATCTGACAAGCACGAGAGACAAAACCGTTTTGACTATAATCGCACAAACGAGACTTAAAACCGCCCATTTGGTCCTGTCAAGTGCCTGTAAGAGCGAAACGTATATTTGCATTGCGGAAAACGTGACTACGTTGAAAGCGGATATTCTGAGAAGATTTGCCGCTATGTTCAGGCTGTTTTGACTTAGCGACGGATACACGATAGGCAAAATATTATCCGCAAAAACCGCAAAGAAAAACGCAAACGGTATGCCGAGAAGATAACAAAGTTTGACGCAAAGCCTGCTTTTTAGCATAATAGAGTCCACGTCGCGCGTTGCTCTCGATGCGGACACCGACGGCACGATTGCTACGCCGAGCGAAATTATCGCAACGATAGGCATGTTTACAAGCGACTGCACGGGTCCCGAAAGCAAGCCGTACCATGAAGTCGCAATCTCTCCGTTTTCGCCGTGCAATCTCAACATGTTGACGATTATCATGCTGTCGAAAAAGTTTGAAAGCGGCATAAGAACAGCAACGATTGCAATAGGAAACGCCATAGCCGCCATGCTCCTTGTCTCCTGCTTTGTCATACGTTCCCTTATCTCGTGCACGCCGTTTTTTCTCGCCTTTGCCGCTCGGACAAAATAAGTTGTGACCATATACGCGAGTGTGACGAGTTCGGAACATACAACGCCGAGCAACGCGCCGCACACCGCCCAAATCAAGCCTTTGTCTATCAAAAGATATGAAAGAGTTATGCCGAGCGCAAGTTTTACGACTTGCTCGATAACGTTTGAAAGCGCGGTGGGGAGCATATACATTTCGCCTTGAAAAAAACCGCGAAATCCCGATATAATCCCCACCAAAAATATTGCCGGTGATATCACGAGAAAACCGTAATACGTATCCGGATTGCCCTGCCACACGGCAAAAACCTTTGCGAGAGCAAAAGTAAGAACGGAAGATATTACGCCGAGCACGGCAAGAGCGAGCATAGCGGCGGCAAAATATTTTTTGCTAGGCTGTCCCGTCGCTCTCTTTTCGGCAACTATTCGGCTAAGCGCGGTCGGAATTCCTGCCGTTGACAACACCATGAAAAGCGCGTATACGGGAAAGACGAGTTGATACATTCCCATACCTTGCGCGCCGAGAATATTCGTAAGCGGAATACGGTAAAGCGCGCCGAGCATTTTGGCAATCACGCTTCCTATTGCAAGCACTCCTGCGCCCGACGCTATTTTTCTTTTTCTATCGCCTTTTTGCACGACGTCCGCGGCATAAACCGCATTGCCGTTTTTTCTGCTTTTCGGCATATCACTCAAGACTTCTCGCCACGAGTTCCGCACAAAAATGCAAGTACGCTCTTGCAACGTCGCTCGGAAGACCGTCAAGCATAAGCACCGCCGCGCCTATGACGTCTCCGTGTGCGACGATCGGCTCAACAACGCAATAACAGCAAAGAGCGGATCTGTCGTCAAACAGTTTTTTCAAATCGTCTCCGTGCAAAATCACGACGTTTCGCTCTGCCGCTATTTTGCCGAATTTTTCGCTGACGATCGCACCTTGATAGTGTTTTTTGTTTGCGCCTTCTGAAACTATCACTCGCCCGCACGAAACGAACAAAACGTCCGCTTCGGTGTATTCGCAAAGCGACTTGGCAATGCCTTTGACTTCGGACAATACGCTTTGAAAACCGCTGTATCTTTTGAGCGTTATGTTTTCGCCGTCCGTGCAAATTTCCATTTCGTCGCCAACCTGAAGTCTCATGGTGCGGCGCATTTCTTTGGGGATAACAATACGACCTAATTCGTCGATTCTTCTTACAATTCCTGCCTGCATAGTGATAGTATTTTTCAAAAACGTGCTTGTATGCGCGAATAAAAAGAAATAGGCACTTTTGCACACTTAAAAACAGAAAACGCACTTAATGTGCGTTTTCATATCGTATAAAACCTTTATTGAGTTAAATTAAACATTTTTCTTTTACGACGTTTCATCGCTTTTTCAAATATAATACTGCTTTGGTTTTTTGTTTTCAATCACTCTTTCAAGCACGAAAGACGTGAAGTCGCACTCTTCGATGAAGTCGCGCGGTATGTATTTCACTCTGTTGAATTTCTCGAAATGTTTGAAATGAGACGGCAACGATATGGGCGTCGCGACGTCCACGAGATACGCTATCTCTTGCAGCATTTTTTGAAAATTGCTCGGTGTGAGCGAAAGTTCGCTTTCGTAAATAACGTCCTTTTTAATTTTGTCGCCCACCATGACTTTTGCCCAAATTTTCATCAGTATTCTCCCACGATTTCTCCGAAATAAAAAGTGTGTCTGTCGTCCGTCGGATACCATTTTTCCACTTTGGATATATCCATATCTTCGCCCATAGGCACAACGCCTATGACCTTGCACTCAAAATATTTTTGGCATCCGCCCACCACGACGGAATCGACGTACTTTGCTTTGACCTTGTCAAGCGAGCATTCCGCCCACTTGTCGTATTCGCGCCCGCTTTTCGTGCCGCAAAACTTGATTGCCTGCATCATATCGTGCGGATAAGGTATACTCACGGTAAACTCGCCCGTTTCGTCAATAAACTCTTTCGTGTATCTCGACTCTCTCACGGGCACTACGAACACACGCTTGCCCCACATTACGCCTAACATACCCCAACTTGCCACCATAACGTTCTCGCCCGAGCAAAGAAACGCCCCGGTGTTGAGTGCGGTGTCAAGGCACGATAAATCTTCAAATCTATTCATAATCGCTCCTGCATTTCGATTTTATGCTTATATTATATGCGTTTTCCGACCTTTAAGTCAACGGCAAATATGCGAATTTTTGCTTCGCAACACACACGAGTGTTTTTATAAATTAGTTTTTCGTTTTTTATAAGCCACTATATATTGCCTTTCGCAAATTTGTTTTATTTTTCGGTTATGTTTTTTTCGATTGTGTGTTATCATTAAACTCCGTATTAAAAGGAGTGATTATATCGTGAGTTTTGCAAGATTTTCAAGCGACTTTCTGATGGAGACGTTTACGCTCGTTGACAATCTGTTCATCAACGAGCATCTGCCCTATTGCGACGAAAAGCAAATCAAGGTCTATCTTTACGGTCTGTATCTTTGCTCAAACCCCGCAAAAGACAATTCCGTTGCCGAATTGTGCGCAAGGCTTGACATGACCGAGAGCGAAATATTGTCCGCTTACGGCTATTTTGAAGATATGGGACTCGTGCAAATCGTGTCCAAACAGCCGCTGGAAGTGAAATATCTCAGCCTTAAACGCTCCATGCAGACTCCGAAAAAATACAAGAGCGAAAAGTGGAACGATTTCAACGTACACCTTCAACAACTCTTCCCCGAGCGCATGCTCACTCCCAACGAATACAACGAATACTACATGTTCATCGACGAGAGCAAAATCGAGCAGGACGCAATGCTTATGATTGTGCAATACTGCATAAATCTCAAAGGCATGAGCGTGAGATACCCTTACGTACTCACCGTCGCACGCAACTGGGTTGCCGACGGAGTGCGCACCGCAAGCGACGTCGAAGACAAACTCAACGAATACGACAAACAATCTGGCGAGATGCAGAAAGTGCTTGCCGCGCTTCAAAGAAAAGGCGGAGCGGAACTCGAAGAAAAGCAAATGCTTCTCAAATGGACGAGATCGTGGGGATACGAACTCGACGCCGTGCTCACCGCCGCAAAAACGCTCAAAGGCACGAAGACTTTCAAAAAACTCGACCAAAAACTCGACGAATTCTATCGCCTTTCGATATTCACGGCGGAAGAGATGCTCGACTATCAGGCGCATCGCGAACGCCTTAAAGACCTTGCAATCGCAATCAACAAAAATCTCGGCGTATACTACGAGTCTTTCGAACACGAAATCGAAGTGTATATCGTTCCCTGGACTGCAAAAGGCTTTGAAGACGAAGCACTCAAAAAAATCGCGCACAACTGTTTCGTGGGCAACGTACGCACGCTCGACGGTATGAACAACGTGGTTGAAAAATTCTACAAACAGGGCTTGCTGACGGCGGATAGCATAGACGAATATATCTCGGCTCAAATCGCGCTTGACGGCAAGATAAAGAAGATAATCGAAAAGACGGGACGCTCGCGCTCGGTGACGGGAACGGACAGAGAGTACTACCACACCTGGAGCGTAACCTGGGGCTTTGACGACGAAGTGATTTTGTACGCGGCAGAGCAAGCGGTCGGAAAAACCTACCCCACTCCCTACATCAATCAACTGTTGTCGCAATATAAATCGAACGGCGTGACGAGCGTCGAGCAAGCAAAGAAATTTGCGCCGAAGACCGACAACAAAACGCACGAAAAGACATTTGAAGAAAGAGAGTATTCTCACGAAGAATTGCAGTCGGTGATAACGAGCATCGACAGCCTAAAAGACATCGAGTGGTGATATGAGAAAGAGAGTTTTTCAAAAAACGCAAAAAGAACACGCGCTAAAAATCGAAAGGGCAAAAGCGGCGGCTCAAAGACGTGCCGAAGCGGCTCTTTCAATTGACGAAATTTCGCGCGCACAGAGTGCGTACGCAAACGCCGCGTTTTCAAACACGGACGACGCAAATCACGACAAAATTGTCGAAAGCGCACGTTTAACGTATCAAAACGCATTGAAAAAATACGGATTTGACGAAAAAGAGTTTGAATACCGTCCGATATGCCCCATATGCAACGACACCGGAAGCGTCAACGGAAAACCTTGCAAATGTATCTTCGACGAATACATCGCAAATCTTAAAAAAGCGTGCGATGTCGACGCTCGCGCGAAGTTTTCGTTTGCCGATTGCGACCTTGAAAAAGTAAATGACGAAGCGCAAAGAAAGAGTCTTGCAACGCTTTATGCCGCAATGCGAAAATACGTTGAGAAGTTTCCGAAATCGGAGTGTTCGACGATTGTCTTTTCGGGCGGAGTCGGCACGGGCAAGACTTGCCTTGCAAGCGCAATCGCAAGAGCGGTCGTTGAAAAAGGATACGCCGCAAAAATCATGAGCGCGTACGAGTTCAATTCCCTTATGCTCAAAATTCACACGTCGCCGATTGCCGAGCGCAACGCTCTCATTCACGACGTCATCACTGCCGACTTGCTTCTTATCGACGATTTGGGCACAGAACCTATGCTCAAAAACGTGACCGTAGAATATCTTCTTCTCGTCATCGAAGAGAGACAAACGAAAGGTCGTGCAACGGTGATTACGACGAATCTCGACACCGACGGCATACTCTTCCGCTACGGCGAACGCATATACTCTCGTCTCAGCCACAAACAGCACTCGAAAATCATAGAGATGAACGGAAAAGACCTGCGCATAAACCGATAATGCGTCCGTCGTCACGTGCGTTTGCAAACGAAAAACTCGCAAGCGATACGCCGTTTAAACGGATTTAACCTTATATTTTCACAACGAAAAAGACGCTCGTTTGAGCGTCTTTTCGATTATGTTTTTATTTTGTGTGATTATTCTTTTTCGCCGTTTCCGTCGTCCGTGACTTTGCCGTCGTCCGAAAATTCTTCGAGTTCTCTTTCAAGGTTTTCGGCGGTGATTTCGTCGAGCGTTTTGCCGCACTCGTCACAACTTTCGTCGCACTTATTTTCGCAAACGTTCTCGCAAGTCTTGCAGCAATCGGTACATTCCGCGCTTTCCGTCGTTTCGTTTTCAGACGAAATTTCGGCATGTTCCGCCGCTCTGCGTGCGGCGAGTTCTTCTCTCATCTGCACTTTGGTCTTGCCGTCTATCTTGTAGAAGAACATAAGGAGCGAACTTGCAAGCATGCAAAGACCGGGCAACAAGAAATAGATAATCCACGCTTTGTTTTGCATGCCGCGTGTGATATAACCTGCAATGGAAGCAAGGTTTTCCGAACTGCCTTGTGCGCCGACGGACGACACTTGCGCGTAAGTTGCGGCGTTGTAGCCGATGACGCCGATAAACAGAATGCCGAGCGAAACGGAGAGTGCGTTGGAGAGTTTGTTTGACATAGAAAGGATTGCAAATTGCGTGCCTTCGGTGCGTTTGCCCGTCTTCCATTCTTGATAGTCGACGATGTCCGCCGTCATGACCATCGGCAAATATCCGTTCGGGCCGTATGCGAAGCCAAGGAAGAATTGATAAATCCAAATCGCCCAAATGCTTCTGCCGAAGCCGCCGTCCGGCGTGAACACGTACGCAAGCGTGGATATGAGCGTAACCGCAAAGCCATAGAAACCTGCAATGATGAAATATTTTTTCTCGCCGATTTTCTTGTTGATGACGGGGTTGAGAACGATCGTAACCATGCTTGAAATTGCCGAAGTTATGCCGATTGCCCAACTGCACGCGTCGCCGTATAGCGTACCCATTCCGATAAATGAAAGGTCGATGCCGTCACGGATAAGAATACAGGTTGCCTGCACCGCAATACCGAGACCTATATTTCTGCCGAAGCCGAGGATGTAAGTGCCAAACACTATGAGAAGCATTTTGTTGTTTTTGAGTTCGCGGAACATCTCCTTGAAACTCATACCTGCCGACGAGTTGGACTTGACCACTTCCTTGCACTTGAAATACATCAAAAGTTGGAAGATAAGTCCGAGTCCCGCCATTATGCCTGCGGTGATGAGATATTCGGTTTTGCCGACCGCGCCGCCGCTTCCAGTGAGTATACAAACGAAACTTACAAACACGCCGGGGGCTGCAAGCGCAATGGATTTGAGCGTATTGCCAAGCCCTGCCGCATTGTTGACTTCTTCACTGCTCTTTGAAATGAGCGAAAGCATGCCCTGCGACGGAATATCCGCCATTGTCATGCTTATGTTCCAAAGCACGACGACGAAAATTATGTACACATACTTGCCTGCCGTGCTCGTGAAAGGAATAAACACGAAAGAAATCATCGTCAGTATCGCAAGCGGAAACGCCGAGAACAAGATCCACGGGCGCATTTTGCCCGCCTTGAAGTTGGCTCTGTCGATGAGATTGCCGATGACGAAGTCCGCAATGATGGAAATAAATTTTGCCGCGAGAATGATGCCCGCAACCGCCATCAAATCGGCTTGAAGAATTTTGTTGAAAAACTCCGCCTGATAACTGTTTATGAGCCCGATGCCGAGATTGATGCCCATAAGACCGAGCGCATAAATCCACATATTTGCGGTGAGTGCGCCTTTCTTTTTCTGCTTGGTTAAGTCTGCCATAATTTTCCCTTTCGCGCTTTTGCGCAATAAAATATAATAATATACTACATTAAAATCGTATGCTTTTCAATACCGAAATTGACATTTGTATCAAAATCGCCAGAAGTCGTACGTTTTGTAAAATATTTAATATAAAAAATAAGAAAATACTCTAAACCTGAATTGCTCGGTAATTACTTTAACGAATATGCCTATTCTTTTATTATGACTTGCGATATAACAACTTTGTTCCAAACTTGTTTCAACGTATAAGTTGCACCTTTTATTTTAAACAACTTATAGTTCTCTTCAAATGTTCTGAAAAAACCGACATTTTCAGAGCCGTCTTTTGTCAATAATATATCAATAAAATCGTCTCTTCTTCTTATAACGCATTTTTTGTAATGGGCATAATCTTTTATTTCAAACTCGATTTTTTGTATTGTACCGTTGTTTATTCCTTCAATAAAACTCTCGTACGAAATTGCATTCACAATTGTTTTAAAAGAGATGATTTGTTCATCGCTCACAATAATCGATTTCGTTTTATGTCTCATACGTTTTTGAATTTTGGGTTTGTCGTTTATTATTTGCGGCTTTTCCCCTTTTAGAATTGATTCGCAATGCGGACACAAACCGTCAGAATTGAGTTGCAACGGTTTAAAATTCTTACGTATATAGTCTGCCGCCAAAGAATACTCTCCGCCAACATGTTCCGGCATATCGGGATCGTATCCTTTCTCATGACAACAATTACACTCGTTTATCCATTTCCTTAAATATGGGAAAGCAGATATATACTTTTCCCCGATTTCGGCATCATGACGCATTGATTTTCTTCCTAAGATTTAATATTTATATCTTACAATACAGTCAAATTACTGTCAATAACGGAAATAGTAAAAGTCAAATTGCATTCAATCATTGACTATATTGCGGTTTTGTCATAATATATGAGATATGAAACAGGATACACTCAAAAAAACATTGACTGCAAAATTGATTGTCAGCATAATTCTCACAATCGGCTTCCCCGTGGGCATTGCGCTTGCGGTTGTGGGCGGCACGAGAATGGAAGAAGGCGCGCTTTTCAAAGTGTTGCTCGGAATCGGCATCATAGGCGTGGTGCTCGGCTTTTACGGCGCACCCATTTCGTGGATTCAATACGGGCAACAAAAGAAATATCAACGCATCATCCTTGCCGTGACCGAAGAAGGATTTAGAGATATAAACGACGTTGCTCGCCACCTTGCAATCAAGCCCGAAGAAGCTCTCGAAGCGGTCAACTTCTGCATAAACAAACGCTATCTGAAAGGCTTTACGGTGGACGGCACGCAAATCAAGCAATTTTATGCGCCCAAAGCCGACCAAAAATTTTCCATACAATGCCCGTTTTGCGGCGGTGTAAACGAATCGGACAATCCGAACGAAGTCAAATGCGACTTTTGCGGCCGCATTATCACGGTGGAAAACAAGGATAACAAATAATGTATATTTGCTAAACTGTATTATAAAACGCGCGAACGTATCGCGCGTTTTTGTTGCTTTTTTGATTTGTAATAATCTAATACATCGTTGACGTTTTGTTATTCTCTATCAAAGCGTTGCAAGCGGATTTGACGCTATAAGCTTGTAATCGTCGTCGTGAGTGTAAAACTGCTCCATAAGCCAGTAAACACCGTTCGTTCTCTTCCGAAGTTTCTTCGATAGCAACTCCCGTGTTATCGGCATAACCTGAAATATCGAAATGAATTTGTGCGCCGAAACGAAACATTTTACGATATGCGGAGTTTTCATTATCTCTGGCAACAGCAACACCGTTCCGCAATACTTTCCGTCAAGTCCCATATCTATCGTGTCGGATACGGTGAGATTGTCCTTTTCGGTGAAAGCGTATTCTGCCGTTGACCAAAGCAAAGAATTCAGGAACAGCCACTCTGCTTTTTCGTCTTCATCGCCTTGCGGCTCTGCGATTTTCACTTCGGGAGATACGAACATCACGTACTCGTTGCGACGGTTCGCTTTTCTGCCCCAACCTATATCTCTTTCGGGCATTGTGTAATCGCTTGCGCCTATCGTGCACAACTTCCAAAACGGCATTTCGTCCGTCGGCTCGAAAACGAAAGTCTCAATCGGTTTCATATCGTCGGGCATAACTTCTTTTTTAAGTCGCAAACTGAAAATCGGCGTCTGATTGAAGACGCTTACGTAATGGTCGTACAGTTTCTGATGCGTTTTGTTTTTCATATTCATAGCAAAAACTCTCTCTTTGCATTGTAACACGGACGCGGCAAATTTTCAAATCGTTTTATTCAACGTAAACAACAACGCAAAAGTAAATATAAAAAAGCACGGCTTGAATTGAAATCTCGCGTACTATAAATGCGAGATTTCTTTCAAGTCGTGCCTTGCAACGTTGTTCGTTCTATATCAGTTTTTATTGCCGAAAGCAAGTTTGAGACGTTCTGCGCCGGAGAGAATATTCTTTCTGATACGGATATTCTTAGGCGTGACTTCGAGCATTTCGTCGTCGTTGAGAAACTCGATTGCTTCTTCAAGAGAGAATTTGCGCGGAGTGTTGAGACGAAGCGCTTCGTCCGAGCCTGCTGCGCGCATATTGGTGACGTGTTTACGCTTGCAGACGTTGACGCGGATGTCTTCGTTCTTTGGAGACATACCGACGACCATACCTTCGTAAACCATAGTTTGCGGTTCGATGAAAAGTTGACCGCGGTCTTGTGCGTTGAAAAGTCCATACGTTGCGGCTTCACCCGTCTCGTATGCGACGAGAGAGCCTGTGAATCTGCGCGGAATCGGTCCTTTGTACGGCGCATAACCGTCAAAGAGTTGGTTCATGACGCCTTCGCCTTTGGTATCCGTCAAAAATTCGTTCTTGAAGCCGAAAAGTCCGCGTGCGGGAATGGTAAATTCCATACGGATACGGCTGCCTGCCGGGTTCATCGTGACGAGTTCGCCTTTTCTCGTGCCCATACGCTCCATGACAGAGCCGACGCATTCGCTCGGAACGTCGATGAAAAGTCTTTCCATAGGCTCGCACTTCACGCCGTCGATTTCTTTGAAGATGACCTTCGGTGTGCTTACGCCGAATTCATAGCCTTCTCTGCGCATTGTCTCAATGAGTATGGAAAGGTGCATTTCGCCCCTGCCGCACACTTTGAACGTATCCGCGCTCTCGGTTTGATACACTCTGAGCGACACGTCTTTGAGAAGTTCTTTGAACAGTCTTTCGCGAAGATGTCGGGACGTGACGTATTTGCCTTCTTTGCCCGCAAACGGACTGTCGTTGACGGAGAAGTTCATTTCAATCGTAGGTTCGCCGATTTTCACGAACGGAACGGGTTCTATTTTTTGCGGAGAGCAAATGGTGTTGCCTATCGTGATGTTTTCTATGCCGCTGAAACAAACGATGTCGCCCACCATTGCGTTTTCGACGGGCACTCGCTTCAATCCTTCGATTTGGAAGAGATTGACGATTTTGCTCTTGTACGGAGAAATGCCGCTGTGATAATCGCACACGACAACTTCTTTTGCCATATCGACTTTGCCGCGTTCGATACGACCGATGCCGATACGTCCGACGTATTCGTTGTAGTCGATTGCGCTGACAAGAAGTTGAAGTTCGCCGTTTTCGTCTCCTTCGGGAGCAGGGATATAGTCGATTATGGTGTCGAAAAGCGGTTTGAGATCCGTGCCGGGAACGTGATAATCACGGGTTGCCGTCGCATTCTTGCCGCTGCAATACAAAATCGGGCTTTGAAGTTGTTCGTCACTTGCGTCAAGGTCGAGAAGAAGTTCGAGCACTTCGTCTCCCACTTCGTCGAGACGAGCGTCGGGCTTGTCGATTTTGTTGACGACGATGATGATTTTAAGTCCCAAAGCAAGTGCTTTTTCAACGACGAAACGAGTTTGCGGCATAGGACCTTCCTGTGCGTCGACCAAAAGCACGACGCCGTTGACCATTTTGAGAACGCGCTCCACTTCGCCTGAGAAATCGGCGTGTCCCGGTGTGTCGATGATATTTATCTTCGTGCCGTTGTAGTGTATGGACGTGTTCTTTGCAAGAATGGTGATACCCCTTTCTCTTTCAAGGTCGCCCGAGTCCATAACGCAGGTTGCCACCTGTTGATTCTCTCTGAACGTACCCGATTGTTTGAGCATACCGTCAACCAACGTGGTTTTGCCGTGGTCGACGTGTGCGATGATAGCAATGTTTCTCAAATCGTTTCTAACCATAATTGAGCCTTCTTTTCGTTTTTCGGCGGGACGTGCGCTCCCGCGGTGATATATTCGTCTTCTTTTTGTTCTTATAAAACTTTGATATATTAGCACACTTTTTATATGCTTGGCAAATCGTTGACGATTATATCGCAAAAAATATGTATTTTTTTGTCACAATAAGGCGTGCAAACGTTTGATTAAAATCGCGGTTGTGGTATAATACCGTCAATAAGGAGTTTTTATGAAAAGCCTGACCGAACTGTACAAAATCGGACGCGGACCGTCGTCGTCTCACACTATGGGGCCCGAAAAAGCCGCAAAACTCTTCTCCGAGCGCAACAAAACCGCAACGTCTTTCAAAGTCGTGTTATACGGCTCGCTCGCAAAGACGGGAAAAGGACACGGCACGGACGTCGTGCTTCAAAAAACGTTCACCAAACCCGTGGACGTTGTTTTCGACTATGAAACGACGCATCTTCCGCACCCCAACACTATGGATTTGTTCGCAATAGACATAAACGGCAGAATCATAGACTCCTGGCGCGTGTACAGCGTGGGCGGCGGAGCAATCGAAGTGGAAGGAGAAAAATCTTTCGAGCCTAAGGACGTGTATCCGCACCACACTTTCGAGCAGATACGCGAATATTGCGACAAAGAAGAAATCTCCGTTCCGCAATACGTCGAGCGTTTCGAAGGCAGCGAAATCCGCGAGTATCTTTCAAACATCTGGGAAGCAATGAAAAACGCGATAAAACAGGGTTTGAAAGCAAGCGGCGTGCTACCCGGCGGTCTCAACACCGAAAGACGCGCTAAAATTCTTTATCAGCAACGCCACATAGACGAAACGCCGCAAACGAAAGAAAACAGACTCGTATGCGCATACGCTTTTGCAGTCAGCGAGCAAAACGCCGCCGGCGAAATCATCGTCACGGCACCCACTTGCGGCTCTTGCGGAATTCTTCCTGCCGTTCTTCGCTACGAACAGGAATTGCACGGCTTTTCAAACGACGACATCATAAACGCGCTCTGCACTGCCGGCATAATCGGCAACATCGTAAAAACCAACGCTTCCATAAGCGGCGCGGAATGCGGTTGTCAGGCGGAATGCGGGACTGCTTGCTCTATGGCGGCGGCGGCTCTTGCGGAACTTTTCGGAATGGACTTTGACCAAATCGAATACTCTGCCGAAGTCGCAATGGAACACCATCTCGGGCTCACCTGCGACCCCGTCGACGGACTGGTGCAGATACCCTGCATAGAAAGAAACGCCGTTGCGGCAATGCGCGCGATAAACGCGGTGTCTCTTGCAAACTTCCTTACCACTTCTCGTCAAATATCTTTCGACGCCGTTGTCGAGACTATGTATCAAACGGGCAAAGACATAAACGTGCGCTATCGCGAGACGTCGGGCGGCGGTCTTGCAAAAAGTTATCGCCACTCCCGTTTGCGCCACGCAAAGCGTGCAAAAAGAGAATCAAAGCGAAAATCCGACTAAATTTTTCAGAAATCTTGCAACGAACATCTCGTTGTCACCCATAGGAAGTCTTGCAAAAAAGCAGGACTTCTTTCATTTTTTCTTTTTTCTTACAAAACGTAAAATTTTGTCGAAAAACTTTTGCATTTTAATTGACACGGAGCGTGCAAATATATATAATCGTTTTTGACAATTATGTTTAGTTTTGCTAAACTTTTTGTTAAAAAATGCAAAACTTGTTAAACTTGCGGTCGATTTTGCCTAAACTGTACCGAAAGTTTAGTCAGCCTAAACGGAACGCACGATTCGTGCATTTTTGCATTTAAGGAGTTTGTATGGAACTTGGCACCAAAATCAAAAGATTGAGATTGCAAAAAAATCTCACTCAAGAAGAACTCGCCGACCGTTGCGAACTTACAAAAGGTTATATCTCGCAACTTGAAAACGAGTTGACTTCTCCGTCAATCACGACGCTCGAAGACATACTCAATGCGCTCGGCACGACTTTTGCGGACTTCTTCAAAGACGAAAAAGAAGAAAAAGTGGTGTTCACCGACGCAGAGTTTATCGAGAAAATCGACGCAACGCACAAGATCGAATGGCTTGTACCCAATGCGCAAAAGAACGAAATGGAGCCTATCCGCGTGACGCTCGAGCCGCACACGACGCTCGAAGAAGACGTTCCGCACGAAGGAGAAGAGTTCGGATACGTGCTTGCGGGAAGAGTGTGGCTACACATAGGACAAGCGGCGTATTGCGTGAAAAAAGGCGAAGTGTTTTATTTCTCGTCTTCAAAGGTGCATCACCTTGAAAATCGCACCGGCGAAAAAGCAGTGGTGCTGTGGATTGCTTCTCCGCCGACGTTTTAATCTCTGTAAACAATCATAACAAACGGTTTATCGCTTTTAATCGTCAACATAAACTGCCGATTGCGCGATAATCGCAAAATATGGCAAACGAAAACAAGCAATATAGAAATATAATAACTTTTGTTTATCTATATAAAAATCAATATCGGAGCACGACTCTGAAAGGAATACGACAATGACAAACAAAACACAGGTTGACAACATCATCGAACTTCGCAACGTCTACAAAGAGTATGACGGAAAGCAAGTCGTCAAAAACGCAAGTCTCACGATAAAGCGCGGAGAATTCGTCACTTTGCTCGGTCCGAGCGGTTGCGGAAAGACCACAACTTTGCGTATGATTGCAGGCTTTGAAATGCCCACGAGCGGAAAAATCATCTTCAACGGAAAAGACATCACGGACACTCCGCCCCACTTGCGCCCCGTGAACACCGTATTCCAGAAGTACGCTCTTTTCCCGCACCTCAACGTGTTCAACAACATCGCTTTCGGTTTGAAACTCAAAGTTATCCCCAACGGCACGAAAGTGAACAAAAAGGGCGAAACCGTGCAACTTTTCAGAAAGTACACGAAAGCGGAAATAAAAGAGAAAGTCGACAACGCTCTCAAAATGGTTGACCTTGAAGACTACGGTCACAGAAACGTATCTTCCCTTAGCGGCGGTCAACAACAAAGAGTGGCAATCGCTCGCGCGCTCGTAAACGAACCCGAAGTGCTTCTTCTCGACGAACCGCTCGGCGCACTCGACCTTAAAATGCGCAAAGACATGCAACTCGAACTCATGGATATGCACAAACGTCTCGGCATAACCTTCATCTACGTCACACACGACCAAGAAGAAGCGCTCACTATGTCCGACAAAATCGTGGTCATGCGCATGGGCGAAATACAACAAATCGCATCTCCGGAAAAAGTGTACGACGAACCTGCAAACGCTTTTGTTGCAGACTTTATCGGAGAAAGCACCATTCTTTCGGGAACTATGCTCGAAGACTACAAGGTCGAATTCTGCGACACGGTTTTCGAGTGCGTTGACAAGGGCTTCAAGCACAACGAGCCTATCGACGTCATAATCCGCCCCGAAGACGTAAAAATCAAAAAAGTGGACGACAAGCGCACCATTCTCACCGCAGAAGTGCTCTCATCCGTGTTCAAGGGCGACCACTATCAAATCACGCTTATGGCAAACGGCAACGAAATCGTTGCGCACGACACCGACACCTACGACGTTGGCGAAACGGTCGGAATCTACATCAAGCCGTTTGACCTTCACATCATGCACAAGACTCGTATCATCAACGAAATCGACACCGTCATCACGGGCGAAAATCTCGTTGAAATCTGCGGTGCGGACTTCGAGTGCAAAACCGACCTTCCCGTCGGCACGCCCGTCAAAGTGCTTGTTGACTTTGACGACGTTGAAATCACCGACGACGAAGAAGACGGCGTCATCGGCGCAAACGTACTTTCGTCCATCTACAAAGGCAGCTACTATCAAGCCATCCTTTCCACCGACGATCACTACAACTTCTTTGCCGACACCGACGACGACTGGCTCAAAGGCGACCGCGTCGGCATAAAGATTGCGCCCGAAAAGATTATCATCGAAAAGCGCGACGTCGAAGAAGAGCAAGAAGAAAAGGTCGTAAAAGACGAGACTCTCACCAAGGAAGAACAGGAAGCAATCGAAAGAGCGCGCCTTGAAGAACCCGAAAAATTCGACGCCGTGGAAGAAATCATCGAATCCCACGAGCAAGACGAATTTGTGCTCGAAGACGTTGACGCCGACAAGGAGAACAAAGCGGAATGAAAAAAGTTGCTGTCAAAAAATTGAGGCTGACGAAAAAGGTGTTTTCCATTCCGTATATCCTTTTTCTTCTGCTTTTCGTCGTGATACCGCTCGTTCTCATTCTCGTGAACGCGTTTCTCGACAACGGAAACAATCTGACGCTTGACAACTTCAAGACGTTCTTCACGTCAAAGTCAAGTCTCGTGGTTTTGGGCAACTCGTTGCTTGTGGGCATAATCACCACCGCGCTTTGCCTTATCATCGGATACCCCGTGGCATACTTTCTGTCAAAGATGTCGAGCGGAAGAATACTCGTTCTTCTCTACATCATTCCGATGGGCGTAAACTTCCTTATCCGCACGCTTGCAACGAAAGCGATATTCATTGCTCTGGGTGTGGAACTCGGTATGGGAACGGTGCTTTTCGGCATGGTGTACAACTACTTGCCGTTTATGATACTTCCCTTGCACACCACTCTTTCGGGCATAGACAAGAGTTATATCGAAGCGGCGCAAGACCTTGGCGCAGACAAAGCGACGGTGTTTTTGAAAACGACGCTTCCCTTGTCCGTGAGCGGCATACTGAGCGGCATAACGATGGTGTTTATACCCACAATATCAACCTACGCAATATCTCAACTTCTCTCAAACGGAAAGATATTCCTTTTCGGTGATTCGATTCAGTTGAGCTTCGAGCAAGGCATGTACGGCGTCGGCTCTATCATGAGTTTGGTTATGCTCGTGTTCGTGCTTTTGTCCAACTTCATTATGAACAAATTCAATCGCAACAGCAATGCGGTAAGGAGATCGTTATGGTAAAAGAAAAAATCAAAGGCTTTTTTGAAAAGTTTTATCTGCTCGTCGTCCTTGCCATTCTGTACGCACCGATAATTCTGCTCATAATCTATTCGTTCTCCAACAGTTCCAACTTCAACTTCGACAACGGATTCAGTTTCGACGCGTACGTGTCCATTTTCAAATCGGACAAATCACCCGAACTTTGGAGCGCGATTGCAAACACGCTCATCATCGCAAGCGTATCCAGCGTCATCGCAACCGTTATGGGCACGTTTGCTTCGATAGGCATATTCAATCTCGGCAAGCGTGCAAGACACATAGTCGAAAACGTCAACCAGTTTCCGATTATCAACAGCGAAATCGTTATGGCGGTTTCAATGATGATATTCTTCGTGACGTTCTCCTTCCCCGAAGGATACCTTCGTCTCATCATCGCGCACATCGCCTTCTGCACCCCATACGTCGTGCTCAGCGTTTTGCCGAAACTCGAATCTATGGACCCCAACATCTACGAAGCGGCTCTCGACCTTGGCGCAAATCCGTTCAAGGCTTTGACAAAGGTCATGATTCCCATCATCACACCGGGTATCGTGAGCGGATTCGTAATGGCGTTCATTATGTCTATGGACGACTTCATCATCACCCAAATCAACAAAGGCGCGGCAACGGGCATCAACACTCTGTCCACGTTCATATACTCCGACGCGAGAGTGCAAGGTCTCGAACCGTTCTGGTACGCGATCTTCTCTATAATCTTCGTCGCAGTGCTTGCCGCCGTGCTTTCAATCAATCTCGTCAAAATATCACGCGAGAAGAAAAAGAACAAGGAGAAAAACGCATGAAAAGATTTGCATATCTCATAGTTTTGTCTTTGGTTGCAATCTGCGTTTTGCTTCCCGTTCTGTCCGCTTGCAACACCACGAGCGGAACGACGCAATCGGGCGGAGACAGGCTTGTCATCTACAACTGGGAAGACTATATCGACACCGAAAAAGACGAAGAGACGGGCAAACGCCTTCTCGACGAATTTGCCGACTATTATCAACAGATGACCGGGCGTGCGCTCTCAATCACCTACACCACTTTCGACACCAACGAAACGATGATGACCAAGGTGCTTAAAGGCGACGCAAACGTCGATTTGATTTGCCCCAGCGAATACGCAATCGAAAAACTTCTCACCGCAGGATGTCTTCTCAACCACAAAACTTTAAAAGAAGAATTGCAGCCACAACTTGACAAATACGGTATTTCACTCGACAATATGAGCAGTTTAACACCGTATAATGCGATTACGAACACCAATTGGGGCAACATCGAACCGAGCGTTATGGACACGATCAAGTCTATGTTCGGCGCAATCAAGGCCAAAGACGGCAAGGTGCACGACATGACCGAATATATGGTGCCTTATATGTACGGAACACTCGGTATTCTCTACAACACGGAAGTCGTCAGCCTTGAAGAACTCGAAGAATACGGTTGGGGCGTACTTTGGAACGTGCAAAACAACGAACGTCTCGAAAACAAAATTCTCATGAAAGACAGCGTGCGCGACACTTATGCGGCGGCTATCTTCTATATGTACGAATACGGATTGCTCCCCGAAAAATATCAAAGCTACACCGTTCAAGAGCTCATCAACTGCACCGATGACGAAATGGTCAATGCCGCAGAAAAAGTGCTCACCGATCAGCGCGAACACATCTCGGGATATGAAGTGGACTTCGGCAAGGACGATATGATCAACGAGATCGTGTATGCCGATTTTGCTTGGAGCGG
>ERZ1024397.29-NODE-29-length-25372-cov-17.571079_pt1 | contig 25372 bp, 22 predicted proteins | sample MGYA00520786_ERZ1024397 | MGnify/ENA primary metagenome ERZ1024397 (study PRJEB33242, sample SAMEA3444275) | Homo sapiens | biome: Host associated; feature: Gastrointestinal tract; material: Stool | place: Uganda | collected 2011-01-01 ... | reverse complement strand
ATTCATTATTCATTATTCATTATTAATTATTATGCCGTTGCGGCTCGTGTTCCGTTATTGAAGTGGCACATTCCTTTTAAATGCGTACACGTGTGTGTATATGGGACGTGTATGCGTGCATGCGTGCGCATTATGCGCGGGCGCGAGGTCGGACGGTTTTTAATAAAAGTATAAAAACGTGACGGCAAAGGCAAATCGTTTGACGAAAGCGACTTGGCGTGTTAAGATAGTGTCCTAATAAATGCATTATGTTATCTTTTTGTATCAATAAGTATTTGCACAATGCGAAATAAATTTTCGACGGAAAAGAAGTATGGAGTATTCAAAATCTATAAAACGACTCAGAGAAGACAAGAATCTCACGGTTGACGAGCTTGCAAAACGCTTGTCGCTCGACGTTGAAGAGATCCAAAAAGCCGAAGACGGAGAAGACGTGGATCAAAAGACTTTGGAAGCGATTTCAAGGTATTTCGGCGTTCAATACGATTCTCTTGTGGAAGGCACGGTGAAGAGCAAGAAGAAGGAGAGCATTTTCGATCCGACCGAGTGGTACAAGCTCGACAATGCGGCAAAAGTGTATCCGTCATCGTCTTCAAACGAATACAGCACGCTCTTCCGCTTTGCGGCGGTGATGAAAGAGAGAGTGGACGGCGAGATTTTGCAACAAGCACTTGACGATCTCGTGCCGAGATTTCCCACGCTTATGGTCACCATCAAGCGCGGCGCGTTTTGGTACTATTTTGAGAGATTGCCTTTCAAGCCCAAAGTGGAGAAAGAGAGCCTTTATTCTTTCCAACCCATTCCGCTTGACGGCAAACGCTATCTTTTCAGAGTGGTGTACAGCGATTACAGAATCGGGTGCGAGTTTTTCCATAGCATCACGGACGGCACGGGCGGCTCGACTTTCCTTATGAGTTTGCTTGCAAGATACTACGAGATCAAGACGGGCAAGCGAATCGAAGACTACAAGAGTGCAAAGGACTATCGTGATTTGCCCACTCCCACCGAGATCGAAGACAGCTTTCAAGTGTATGCCGAAAAGCACGACTACGCCAAAAGAAAGATCAATTTTACCTATATCCCCAAGCTCCCCAAGGCTCGCCACGGCGTGATGACTCACGTGATCACTTCCGCCTCGAAGCTCAACCAAAAGGCGAAAGAATACGGCGCAACCATCACGGAATACGTGCTTGCAATCATATTCGGCATCATGTTCGATATGCGCAAGAAAGAGGGCAGCAACAAGGACATTAACGCAAGAGTGCCCGTCAATCTTCGCAAATTTTTCCCGTCCGACACGGTGCGCAACTTCTCGTTCTATCTTGACGTGACGCTCAAAGACAGCGTGGACGGCGGTATCCAAGCCTACGTGGACGCGGTCAAAGAGTGTTTCAAAGAGCAACTTAACGAAAAGTATTTGCAAGAGAACGTCAATGCGAATATGCGTGAAGAACGCAACAAATTTATCGCGCTTGTGCCACTCGCACTCAAAGATATAGGTCTCAAAATCACAAAATATATCATGGACAACAAAGCCGTGTCTATGGACTTTTCAAACTACGGACGTCTCAATCCGCCCAAAGAATTGTCCGAGATCGTGGACAGAGTGGAGTTTTGCTTGAAAGAGCCGAAAGACTCGGGATACAAACTTGCCGGCGTGACGTTCGGCGACGAGTGCGTGCTGACGTTCTCAAGGACTTTCAAATCTTCACACCTTGAAAAAGAGTTCGTCAGAGCGTTGACGGCGGAAGGTCTTGACGTGTACATCGAGACAAACGGAGATAAATGATGAAATATTGTAGACTTTGCAAAACGTATCATCCCGAATATGACGACAACTGCCCCCTTTGCGGCGCAGGACTTGTCGAGGCAACGGACAAAACGGACGAAAACTTTGATTTTGCCCCCTACAACGCCAACGAAAAAAGACGCAACGCAAGAAAAACCGTCAGGGACGTGTTTATCGCGCTCTCCGTGCTCACGCTTGTGGGCTTGTTGCTCGCGTCGGTGATCTCCAAGGTGTATTCGATCATCTACATCGGGCTTGCTTCCGTGGGATTTTTCTGGCTTGTCATCGGACAATTCGCATTCTTCCGCACGGATCTTAGGACATTCTATTACAGATCGACGTTCTGGCTCATGATTCTTGCGATTCTCGTGTGTTTGCACTTTGGCAAGTTCTACATCGCGCTGTCATACGTGATACCTTGCACGGCAGGCGCATTGAGCGTCGTGACATTGCTCACTGCAGTCATCACCAAAAAGTGGTATAGATATGCCTTCCACTCATTTGTGCTTGCGCTGTTTATGATCGCCTTGTTCCCTCTCAACTATTGCTTGTCTTTGCACTATGCGGGTTACAACTGGATCGCATCCCTTGCAACGCTCGGCGTGGGGCTTGCAGAGATTGCGTTTTCGCTGATTTTCGGCAGACAAGTGTTGGGCAGCGAAATCAAAAAGCGTTTCTTTATCTAAAATGCACAACAAAAAAGAAAAAACAAAACGACGGATATTCCGTCGTTTTTTCTATGTTGTTGCATCTATCGTATAAAGCCGTAGCACAGTGTGCCTATCACCGCCGACAAGAGTATGATCGCAATAGGCGGCAGGGACTTGCCTTTTACCTTGACAAGCGAGATCGCCATAAGGAAGACGAATATGCAAGTGCCTATCACGTCAAAGGATATAGGCTCGCTGCCAAGCACGTTGGATATGCCAAAGAGCGTGGATAGTACAAAGCTCACAAACACGGCGGCAAGCAGTCCCGTCACGGTGGAGCGCACGTACGAGAAAGTTTCTTGCACGGCAGGGCGTTTTATGAAGTTTGCAAGGGCAAGGACGATGATTGTTATGATGACAACGGACGGCAAAGTCACGCCGAACGTTGCGCAAATCGCGCCGAGAAGGCTTTGAGCAACTCCCGATGACGACATCACCGACACGCCCGTGTAAGTTGCGATGTTCACGGCAAAAGGACCGGGCGTACTCTCGGATATGGCGATGAAAGATTGCACTTGCTCGATAGTCAACCAGCCTTTTTGCACGACTTCTTGCGAAATCATGGGTATCATCGCTTGTCCGCCGCCAATGGTGAACAGCCCGATTTTGAAAAACGTCCAGAAGAGTTTGAGATATATCATTTTTCACTCTCCTTTACGCTTTTTCGTTCTTTTTCGCCGTCCGAAATCGTGCTTTTGCTTTTTTCAAGCGGAGCGTTGCCGGCGGCAGCGGAATTTGTCGATATACGGATATATTCGTCCTTTTGGGGCTTGTAACCTATGCGCTCGTTGAAATATTCGGGAGTGCCGACCGAGTGATAGAGTTTCTTTTTCACAAAATTGGTTGTCGCAACGGTGAGCGCGCCTATGACAAACGTGGCGAGAATTATGTAGGTCACCTTCACGTTTGTGAGCAGAACAAGGCAAAACGCCGTGATTGCAAGCGCGACGGACACCACGTTTTTGCGTAGGTCCTTGAAGAAAGAAAACACCGCTTTTGCAATCAGCACAAGCACGCCAATGCGTATGCTTTTGAAAAAGTATCCCGCCCACACGTTGTCTTTGACCGCTTCTATGAGATATGACAGCGCAACGATCACGACGTATGACGGAATGACCACGCCGATAGTTGCAACTATGCCGCCCAATATGCCGCATCGCTTCACGCCGATGTAGGTTGCGGTGTTGATGGCAATAGGCCCCGGTGTGCTCTCGGCAATTGCAAAGATGTCGGCAAGCTCGGTTTTTGTTATCCACTGCTTTTTGTTGACCACTTCGTTTTCGATAAGGGAGATCATTGCATATCCGCCCCCAAACGAAAACGCGCCGATCTTCAAAAAGACGACGAACAGTTTCAATATGTCGAGCCAATACGTTTTTTTGTTCCTTTTCACGGCGCACCTGTATATGAAAAAATTATATCATCGCCCAATTGCAAAGTAAAGAGCAAAAAGTGTAAAAACGCATTGAACAAAATCGCGCGGTGTGCTAAAATAGGCGTATGATAATTTGCGGATACGAAAAGTTTTCAATGGTGGATTATGACGGCAACATCGCCTGCACGGTTTTTACGGGCGGGTGCAACTTCCGTTGTCCGTTTTGCCACAACGCGCCCCTTGTCATAGGCGATTTGGCGCAAGAGCAAATGAACGGTGAAGAAGTGTTTGACTATCTAAAAAAACGCAAAGGGCTCGTGGACGCGGTGTGCGTGACGGGCGGAGAGCCGACGCTCCAACCCGACCTTGCCGATTTTTTGCAACAAGTGCGAGATATGGGTTACAAGACGAAACTCGACACCAACGGACTTCGCCCCGACGTCGTGGAAAAGATCCTTGCAAAAGGGCTTGTGGACTACGTGGCTATGGACGTGAAAAACAGTCCCCAAAAATATCCGCTCACCGTTGGGCTTGACAGGGTGGATATATCCAAGATTCAAGCAAGCATAGACCTTCTCAACGCAAGCGGAGTGGATCATGAGTTCCGCACGACTTTGATCAAAGAGTTCCATACCGACGAAGACATGCTTGAAATTGCAAAGATGGTGAAAAACACGCCTAGATATTTCATGCAAAAATACAAAGACATCGACGGTTGCATCGCGCACGGCTACACTCCAGTAGACAAAGCGGACGCCTTGCGGTTCAAGACCTATTTTGAAAACACCGTCCCCCACGTCGATCTGCGCGGCTACAACTAAAAAAGTATTTTGCACAAAAGGCGGTTTATATTGCAAAATTGACATGATAAACCTATTATTTAAAAAAGAACGGCACGTTTGAGCCGTTCTTTTATATATTCGATTTTCTATCGGTTGAGATTGCCTATCGGTGCGTTTTTTATAATCACCGAGTATTTTTTGCAATTGCCGATCGAGTTGTCTTTCAATCGTCGATAGTGCGATTGCGCGGCTTGTTGTTTTATCAGTTGCCGTCGGCGAGTTTGAGCATGACAAAGCCTTGCTTGGCTTTGCAAAGTGGGCAGACGTCCCAGGCTTCTTTGCTTTCGGATTCGTAGCCGCAACCCGAGCATTTCCATTTGACAGGTTTGTCTTTTTTGTACATCGTGCCGTCTTTGAGTTGCTTGTGCAAGTCTTCAAACATAAGTTTGTGGCAGTGTTCAACATCCGATAGCATTTCAAAAGCGTTCGCTATTTCGTCAAAGCCTTCTTCGCGCGCGGTTTTTGCAAACTGCTTGTAGATTTTCACTTCGTTTTCTTCGTCTTCGGCGGCGAGTTTGAGATTTTCTTCGAGATTCCACTTTTCTTTGAAGGGGTAGCCGGCGGACACGTCTATGTTTTCGATGGTTTTGTTGCTTGCCTGTTGAATGAAGGTGTAGAGCACTCTTGCGTGGTTGAACTCGTTGTACACCACTTTGTCCACTACTTCGGCAAGGGCGGAGTAGCCTTCGTTGCGCGCGCCGTATTCGATGAAGCGGTAGCGAGTCAGGGCTTGAGTTTCGCCCGCGTATGCGCGAGCAAGGTTGGATAAGGTTTTGCTGTCGATAAGTTTCATAGGTTATTCTCCTTTTGGGTGATGAAGAGATTATTGCAAAATCGGCGCGTTTTTATACAGAATCGGCTTTTAGTCTTTCAGCCGTCCGCAATATTTTGAGAAAAGACTTTTAATATCTCCGCTTTGGTGGTATCATTGTATAGAACACAAATTTGGCGCGAAAGCGCAAGGAGTTATATATATGAGCGAATGCACGCACGATTGCGAGTCTTGCGGAAAGGACTGCGCATCGAGAATCGTCAAGGAAAGCACAAACGAACTTTCCAACGTCAAAAAAGTCATCGGCATCGTCAGCGGCAAAGGCGGAGTGGGCAAATCTCTCGTTACGTCACTGCTTGCCGTGGGCAAAGCAAAACAAGGCAAATCGGTTGCCATTTTGGACGCGGACATCACGGGCCCGTCCATCCCCAGAGCCTTTGGCATAAGCGGCGGCATCGAAGCGGACGCAAACGGAATTTATCCCCGTCAAAGCGCATTCGGCATAAAAGTCGTGTCGTCAAATCTTCTTCTTGACAACGAGAACGACCCTGTTATATGGCGCGGTCCGGTCATTGCCGGCATGGTGAAGCAGTTCTGGACGGACGTTGTGTGGGACGACGTCGATTTTATGTTTGTGGATATGCCTCCGGGAACGGGCGACGTGCCGCTCACGGTGTTTCAGTCCATCAAACTTGACGGCATAATCATCGTCACTTCTCCGCAAGACCTTGTGTCCATGATCGTGGAAAAGGCAGTGAAGATGGCAAACAAGATGAACGTCCGCATCTACGGCGTTGTTGAAAACATGAGCTATATCGAATGCCCCGATTGCGGGAAGAAAATCGATATTTTCGGCAGCGGCAACGTGGACAAAATCGCAAAAGACTTCGATCTTGCAGTGCTCGGCAAACTGCCTATGGACAGAGCAATAGCACAAGCGGTGGACGCCGGCGAAGTGGAAAAACTCGACGCCGAGAAATATCTCAAACCTGCGCTCGACGCAATCGAAGGCTGATATGACAAGACGCGAAATTGCAGAAAAGAATTTTGTTGACGGATACAGCTGCGCGCAAGCGGTGGTGCTTGCCTTTGCGGATGTGACGGGCTTTGAAGGAAAACAGGCTCTTATGCTTTGCTCGTCCTTTGGTGGCGGCATGGGCAGGCTCAGAGAAGTGTGCGGCGCGGTGAGCGGCATGTTTATCGTGGAAGGCTTGCTCGAAGGTTATTCCTATCCCGATGCGCCCGACGCGCAAGCGCATAAGGCGCAACATTATGCCAGAATACAAGAACTCGCAAGACGATTCAAAGAGATAAACGGCTCTATCGTGTGTCGCGAAATTCTCGGCACAAGAGCCACCACAAATCCGACTCCCGACGCGCGCACTCCCGAATACTATCGCACGCGCCCTTGCGCAAAGATGTGCGGAGATGCCGCCGAAGTGCTTGAACAGTTTCTTGTAGAGCGTGGCATAATAAAGCAATAAAACACACAAACGGCAGTTTATATCGGCGCAATGCGAATATAAACCGCCGTTTTTGTCAATATAAGCACTATGAGTTTTTATGATGTCGTATATCGACAGGTCAAGAAGATACCAAGCGGCAAAGTGGCAACCTATGGGCAAATAGCCGCACTGTGCGGTTCACCGCGCGCATCGAGAGCGGTGGGCTATGCCTTGCATTTCAATCCCGATCCCGAACATATCCCGTGTTTTCGAGTGGTCAATCGCTTTGGTAAATGCGCCCCTGCATTCGCTTTTGGCGGTGCGGATGCGCAAGCGGCTCTTTTGCGCGCGGACGGCATCGAAGTGGACAAAGACGGCTACGTCGATTTGAACAAATATCAATGGAATCCGTATTGCCAACAATAATCGCAACACCTACACCCAAACAAAAAACGCACCGATACGGTGCGCTTTTTTATGTTTGGATTTGTATCAATATTTGTGGAAAGTGCCGTTGTCGTCAAAGTAGCCGACGGCATCGTGGTTGTTGTCGTAGACGCGATTGCTGTCCACGTATCCAACTTGATTGTTGCGTTGGTCGTACAGTCTGCCGTTTTCGGAGTAGCCCCAGTCACGAACACCGTCCTTGTAGTTGACTCTGTCTGATGGGGAAGAGAAATATCCTTCATCGCTTTGCTCGCCGGATGTCGAAGTCGAAGAAGTTGAGGAACTGCTCGGTTTGCTTGACGATGAACTTTTGCGCGCAGGGGCTGTGGCAAGTTCGCCCATTTGCGTCCAAAACTTTTCGTTTTCGATTTGCCAACCATATTCCGCATACATGTTTTTGTCATGTTCCATGTATTCTTGCAAAAATACAACTTTGTTTGAGATTTTTTTCCAACGATTATATCTTGCCGCAAATACTGAAACCGAGACGATAGCCACGATTGCCGCCGCAGAATACGCAACCGAACAATAGATGATATACTTTTGGGCATAGTGCGCGTCATCGACATTGACTCTACCATAAGTGTAATAAACGCCGACGACCAGAAGCAAAACTATTGCGATTATTACGCCTACGACAGTCTTTTTATCCGGTCTTACGTAACTTTGAGCCGAACGTTCCTTTTTTTCTAAATCTCGCAAAATGCTTGCATACGCTTTGGCATATTGTCCTGCGCGCACATTCGGTGCAAATTCCGCATCGATTTTGTCAAAGACGGATTGATTCTCTTTTCTTATATCTTCAATAGTCATCTTATTTCACAAGGTTTTCCATATAGGCGAGATAGCTGTCGGCAATGGCGGTGGCGGCATCTTGCGTGGGCTTGCTTGTTGCAACGTAGAATTTCAGTTTCGGCTCGGTGCCGCTTGGGCGCACGCAAATCCAATCGCCGTTGTCAAGGTGGATCTTGAATGCGTTGGTTTTGGGCAGGGTGATGTCTTCTGCCTTGCCGTCCGCATACGTCTTTTTGCGAGTGACGAAGTCGCTTTGCGCAAGCACTGTCGTGCCTGCGATCTCGCTGAAAGAAGTGGAGCGAATCTCGGTCATTATATCCGCCATTTTTTGCATGCCGTCAAGACCGCCGAAAGTGATTGATTTTGCCTTTTCGACAAAGTAGCCGAATTGCTTGTATATATCTTGCAGCACGTCATAGACGCGTTTGCCGATCGAGTCGTAATAGCAAATCATTTCGGCAAAAATCATGCTTGCGACGACGGCGTCCTTATCTCTTGCGTGAGTGCCCACAAGCGAGCCGTAACTCTCTTCAAAGCCGAAGAGATAGGTGTATTTGCCGTTTTCTTCCCATTCTTTGATCTTTTCGCCGATAAATTTGAAGCCGGTGAGCACGTCAAAGGTGGTCACGCCGTAACTTGTGGCAACTTTTCTTGCAAGCTCGGTGGTGACGATGGTTTTCACAAGCGCGCCGTTGTCGGGCATAGCGTTTTCTTCCGTCTTGCGTCTAAATATGTAGTCGGCAAGCAGAACGCCGATTTGGTTGCCGTTGAGAAGGACAAATTTGCCGTTGTCGTCACGGATTGCGATGCCCATACGGTCTGCGTCGGGGTCTGTGCCGATGACGACGTCGCTTCCTATCTCGTCTGCGAGCTTGACTCCGAGACGGAGAGTGTCCGCTTCTTCGGGGTTGGGCACGCGCACGGTGGAGAACTCGGTGTCGGGAAGAGCCTGCTCTTTTACGACGTTGACGGTGATGCCCATTCTTGAAAGTATGGTGGTGACGGGCATATATCCGCTGCCGTGAATTGGGGTGTAGACAATCTTGACGTTTTTGCCGAATTTTTCAACGGCGGCAGGAGATAGCGAGAGCTTGCTTATCGTGTCGAAATATGCGTTGTCAACGCTCTTGCCGATGACGGTGATATGCGGCGCAACGACGACGTTGTCAAGCCCTTTGATGTTGTCCGCCGTAATATCCGCATTTTCTTCGCAAATGCCGAAATACGGGGTTTTGTCTATAAATTCGACCACTTTATCCGTCGATTCGGGCGACATCTGCGCTCCGTCTTCGCCATAAACTTTGTATCCGTTGTATATCTTGGGGTTGTGCGATGCGGTGATCATAACGCCTGCAATCGCATTCAGGTGACGGATTGCAAAAGAGCACATAGGCACGGGGTGCACCGTGTCGAAAAGATAGGCGTTGATGCCGTTTTTGGCAAGCACCTTTGCCACTTTGATTGAAAACTCGCTTGAGAAACGGCGGGTGTCGTAGGATATGACAACGCCCCTGTCCATTGCCTCTTTGCCGAGAGTTTTGATATATTCCGCAAGACCTTGCGTTGCGCGTTTGACGGTGAAAACGTTCATGCGATTCGTGCCCAAATCGAGAACGCCGCGCATACCTGCCGTGCCGAACTGCAACGGGCAATAAAACATTTCTTTTTTCTCGTCTTCGCTTAAAGACGCAAGGCGGCGTTTGTCTTCGCTCGTGAGTTCGTCGCTTGCAAGCCATTGCTCGTAAACTTGTTGATAATCCATAGCAATACTCCTGTTGAGATATTGTATAAATTATACCGCCAAAAGAGCCTTTATGTCAACGGTGATTTGACTCCGCGCAAAACAATGCGTTTTTGCGGCGAATACGTGTCCGAGCGAATAAGAACGGTCTTTACGAGTTTGCCGTTTTCGTAATATTCGAGATAGCCTTTCGAGCGCAGACCTTCTTTGCCGTAAGTGTCTATGATTTCTTTGCCGGCTTCGATGCTCTCGTCGTCGCGATATTCGATTTCAAACGGCAGATTTTCCACCGTTTGCGAGCGGCGTTTTATCGTCTTTGTTTCTATGCCGTACATTTCGGCACGCAGATATTTGCCGTCCGCGCTCATCTTTATGGTTACGGGCGAAGACGACACGTTGACAAAACGCAAATCGCTTGCGGAAGACACCATTGCGTCGAAACTCGGAGCGACGTAACTCACCGCAAGAGAGTGCGCTCTCACGCAGGTTATTACAAGGTCTGCAAGCAATGCGCAGTTGTAAAGTGTGCTCGACACTTGGCACACTCCGCCGCCTATGCCTTCGACAAATTCTCCGTTCTGAATGATATACGCGGATTTGAAGCCGCTTTCTATCGTTCTTGCGCCCACGACGTCGTTGAAAGAAAACTCGTCTTCGGGATATAGCACCGTGCCGTCTATTTTGCGGCAGGCAAGCGCGACGTTGTGTTTTCTATTTTGAGAACTGTCTCCGTAGTAGGTTGAAAAACAGGCTATCATTCTATATTGCTCCTTTGCGCACGCAATTCGGACGGGGACGAAAATTTGCACAATATGAGCAAATATCGCCGCCACAATAAGAAAAAGCATAACCATGCATAGCGCGCGCACGTATAAAGTGGTTGTTCTTCTCATAACCATAGTATGTGAATAAAAACGAAAAAGAGACAGAATGTTTGTCAAAAAGATTGATATGCAAACAGTTTTCAATGTATAATAGCGTCGAGAGAGAATAATATGAATAAACAACAAATACTTATTTTGGTTCTGTCGCTTGTCGCCGGCATTGTCGGCACGGGGCTCGGCGGTATTATCGGTGTGCTGCTCAAAAACAAGGGCAACAAAGTTATGGGCAGAGTGCTGAGCTTTGCAGGCGGCGTGATGGTTGGCGTCGTGACTTTTGAGATGCTTCCCGAAGCGGTGGAATATTCCGTCATCGAAAACTCCTTTGAGCAGTCGGGTATATTGATTGCGGTCTCCGCGCTCGTTGTGGGTATGCTAATCATTTTCGGCTTGAACAAGATGCTTGACGTCATCGAGAATATGCGCGGCACGCACAAGAGCATAGAAGAGTTGCACCATGAGACGAAAGTTCTCGAAGCCAACGATGCACTTATGTTGGCAAACGCAAGCGGCACTGCAACGGCGGCGGTGCAGGCAGTAGACAAAAAATCGCTACTCAAAGCAGGGGTTATCATGTTGCTTGCAATCGCGTTTCACAACCTTCCCGAAGGCATGGCAATAGGCGCGTCGGGTGCTTCGAACTCGCAAACCGGCATTTTGGTTGCGATTATAATCGCAGTGCACAACATCCCGGAAGGCATGGCGATTTCCGCTCCGCTCGCAAGTGGTGGCGTGAAGGGGTGGAAGACAATTTTGCTCACGGCACTTGCAGGTGCGGCAACCGTTGTGGGCGCGCTCATAGGTTTGGCGGTGGGCGGCATAAGTCAGCTTGCAAGCGGCATTTGTATGGGGCTTGCGGGCGGAGCGATGCTCTACGTCACTTTCTGCGAGATACTTCCGCAATCCATTCTTATGGAAGAAGGCAGAGTGCCGGCGGTGAGCATGCTCGTGGGCATCGTATGCTCGATGGTGTTTGTGTTTGCTTTCTGACAAGAGAAAAACAATAAAAATTACGCTCGGCAATCGGGCGTTTTTTTGTTGAGCATTTTGTGTGATTTTGTGACTTTTTGCAAGAAAGATGTTATAATTTTTGCAATGAAACAGCCCGCAAATCGATTTGAAATTGAAAAACGTCTTGAAAAGCCTTTGAAAGTGCTTGTTTTCGACTCGCTCGACTCAACCAACACGTGCGCAAAAGCCATGCTCAAAGACGGCGAAAACGACGATTTTTTGATCGTGGCAAGAGAGCAGACAAAAGGGCGCGGACGGTTTGAGCGCAAGTTCTATTCTCCAAAGGACGCAGGCGTGTATTTTTCTCTCGTCGTCACACCGAAAACGAGAGAAGAGATTGCGTTTTACACTCCGATTTGCGCGATAGCGACTGCGGATGCAGTGCGCTCCGTATGCGGCAAAAACGCACTTGTCAAGTGGGTGAACGACGTGTACGTCGACGGCAAAAAATGCTCGGGCATACTTTGCGAAGCCACTTCAAAAAACGGTGAGATAGACAAGGTCGTCATGGGCATCGGCGTCAATTTGTATGAAAAAAACGGTGGTTTCGACGAAGAAATAAAGGATAAGGCCTGCGCAGTCGCAGACGGCGTCGAAAACGCGGCAAACAGAATCGTTGCGGCGATAGTGAATGAGATACGAGAGTTGATCGAGAATTTCGATAAAGAATATATCGTGGCAAAATACAGACGACTTTCGATGCTCATCGGCAAGAAAATCGAAGTTTGCAAAGAAGAAAACTCGGCTGAAAAAGCGATTGCGGTCGATATAGACGAAAACTGCGGACTTATTGTGAGATACGGGGACGGAAAAGAAGAGAATCTGCGAATCGGAGAAGTGAAAATTTTATGTTGAAAACTCGCTCTAAAGCAATGTCGAGAACGTTGAGACTCGTCAGAATAGCAATATTTCTCGCACTGATTATAGTCGGTGCATTCGTCAAGTTCCCTATAGGCATAGTGCCCGTTTCCATGCAGTTTGCATTCTGCATGTTCGCAGGACTTATGCTCGGCGGAACGGATGCGTTTTTCTGCATTCTCATATACATAATAATGGGGCTTGCGGGAATTCCCGTATTCACGGCAGGCGGCGGCATTTTTTACGTATTGAAACCGACGTTCGGATATATTCTCGGATTTTTGATAGGCGCACCCGTGTGCGGATACGTCGCAAGGGGATTCAAAAACACCGCTCGTCCGAACATCTGGCGTATGCTTGCAGGGGCGTTTTGCGCTCTTGCGATATGCTACTCGGTGGGCGTGATGTATATGTATCTGATGCTCAACTTTTACGTCGGCACGGCAATGTCCATGGCAAAAGCGTGGATGGTCGGTTGCGCGGTGTTTCTGCCCACGGACGCAACGTGGTGCGTGGTATGTTCGCTCGTTACGTTTGCAGTCATGAAACGTATAAACCCGATGCCGTCTTCGAGAAAATTCTCGGACGAATACGTTAGAGAAATAGGCTGATTTCGCGCAAAAGCGGGCTTTATCGAGCCAAAACGATTGCTTTATCTTGCGATTGCGCAAAATACAACGTAAAAACAAGCGGCTATTTATGCCGAAAGGAGTGCTTATGTCAAGAGTGTTCAAGTCCGTTGGCGAGCTTGTCGGCAATACGCCGCTTCTTGAATTGTCACATATCGAAAAGGAATACGATTTGCAGGCAAAAGTGCTTGCGAAACTCGAATATTTCAACCCGGCAGGCTCGGTCAAGGACAGAGTCGCAAGGGCGATTATCGACGATGCCGAAAGCAAAGGATTGCTAAAAGGCGGCGCGACTATAATCGAGGCGACTTCGGGCAACACCGGCATAGGTCTTGCGTGCGTCGGATGCGCGCGCGGATACAAAGTTGTCATCGTCATGCCCGAAACTATGTCTGTCGAACGCAGAAAACTCATGCTTGCATACGGCGCAAGTCTTGTGCTTACGGACGGCGCAAAAGGCATGAAAGGCGCAATCGACAAGGCAAACGAGCTGCACGAGCAGATAGACGGAAGTATCCTTGCAGGACAGTTTGTCAACCCTGCAAATCCCAAAGCGCATTACGAAACGACCGCACCCGAAATATGGCGCGACACGGACGGAAACGTGGACGTTTTTGTGGCAGGCGTGGGCACGGGCGGAACTATAACGGGAGTCGGAAGATACCTTAAAGAAAAGAATCCGAACGTGAAAATCGTGGCGGTCGAACCGTTTTCTTCTCCTGTTTTGTCAAAAGGCGTGAGTGGCGCGCACAAAATTCAGGGTATAGGCGCAGGCTTCGTTCCCGACGTTCTCGATACGAGCGTTTACGACGAAGTGATTGCGGTTAAAGACGAAGACGCGTTTGAAACGGCAAGAGAGGTCGGCAAAAAAGAAGGCGTGCTTGTCGGCATATCGTCGGGGGCGGCACTTTTCGGTGCGTTGCAAGTCGCAAAACGTCCCGAGTACGCAGGGGAAAACATAGTCGTTCTTTTGCCTGATACGGGCGACAGATATTTGTCAACGACGTTGTTTGAATGATTTGCCGTCAGTGTTCAAATATCGATTTGATAAAGAATACCGTATTTGAAAAAGAAAAAGCACCGAACAATCGGTGCTTTTTTTATGTGATGTTTTGTGAAATCGAACGTTTATTTTTAATTTGCTTTTGCTTTTATTTCACAGATTTTTTTGTCGGGGGACGTCACTTTGGGAACTTTGTTCGATAGTGTGGTTGTGTTGCAAACGAGAGCGTCAGTCTCGGACGTAGAGTTGTGTTTTAGCAGGGACGGAGTTTTTCTTGTTATTGACGAAAAACAACACGAGCGTAACCGCAAGGGTTATAAGTTCTGCGGCGGGAGTTGCGAGCCAAAGTCCCGTCATGTTCCACAGGTGAGCAAACAGGAAGGCAAGCGGAATGACCGCCACCACACCGCGCATAAGTGTGACGATTTGGGCAAAGAAACCTTTGTTTGACGCGGCAAAATAGCACGAGAAGAGAAGATTGAAGCCCGAAAACAGCACGGATATGAAATATAGACGTATGCCGAGCGTTGCGATGTTTTGCACTTCGGGCGCGCCCTTTTTGTTGAAGATTTGTGCAATTCCGCCCGCGCCGAAGAACAGCGCGATGTAGATTATCACCGCCGTGCATGCCGTGGTTATAAGTGCATATTTAAGCACTTTGCGGATTTTTTTGTGGTCGCTTTCGCCGTAACTGAAACTTATCATCGGTTGCGTGCCCGACGAAATGCCGTTGAAAATCGCGTTTGTTACGTAGTACACGTTGACGATTATGCCGTATGCCGCAACTGCGACCGTTCCGCCGATTGAGTCGAAAAGTTTGTTGAATATCAAAAGTACGACGCCGAATGCGAATTCCGCAATGAAAGACGCAAGACCGAGTCTTGCAATATCTCCGACCGTGCGAAAACTGAATTTCGTTTTCGTCAGTTTGAAGGTGTTCTTTTTGCGGATAAAAAACAGTGAGAGTATGAGTATGCTCACAATCGGCGGAACGGTCGCTTTCGCCGTAACTGAAACTTATCATCGGTTGCGTGCCCGACGAAATGCCGTTGAAAATCGCGTTTGTTACGTAGTACACGTTGACGATTATGCCGTATGCCGCAACTGCGACCGTTCCGCCGATTGAGTCGAAAAGTTTGTTGAATATCAAAAGTACGACGCCGAATGCGAATTCCGCAATGAAAGACGCAAGACCGAGTCTTGCAATATCTCCGACCGTGCGAAAACTGAATTTCGTTTTCGTCAGTTTGAAGGTGTTCTTTTTGCGGATAAAAAACAGTGAGAGTATGAGTATGCTCACAATCGGGGAAAAGCCGGTGGCAAGAGCCGCGCCGAGCATGCCGAGTTTTGCAGGGAAGATAAGCACGTAGTCGAAAACGATGTTGAAAAGATTGCCCGAAAGCGTCGCAATCATGGCAAGTCTCGGACCGCCGTCGTTGCGCACGAAGTTTTGAAAAACGTTGCTGTACATAAAGAACGGGGCAAAGCAAAGAATGATTTGCACGTACGTTTTGCTTAGATTGTACGTATCTCCCGTTGCGCCGAGCAAACTCGCCACTTGTCCGTTCAAAAATGCGCCTATAAGCACGAATATCAAAGCAATTACACCGACCACTATAACCGTGTGAGTGAAGACTTTGTTGCCCTTGTCGGCGTCCTTTGCGCCTTTGTGAATGGCAAATTTCGTTGCACCGCCCACTCCGAACAGCATGCCGAGAGAAAACACCAGCGAAAAAGACGGAGAAGAGAAGTTGAGTGCGGCAAGTCCCGTGTCTCCCAAATCGAGAGAAATGAAAAAAGTGTCCGCAAGAATATAGCAGGAAATACCTATCATGGCGATTACGTTTGCCGATACGTATTTTGCAAATTCTCTCAACGTTGTGTTTTTCGTCTTTTCCATGTTTTCTCCAATAAAAAAGGCGTCTCGTTTACGTCTTCAAAAAGGCCTATCGACGCAAACCGACGCTCTCACCCGGCGATGAGTTATCGTTTGTTTTTTATTATTACGATACGATTATAAGGGTATATTATGCATAAGTCAACAATTTTGTATAGACTTTATGCAATATTAAAAGACACGGAATTTGCTCCGTGTCCTTGAATGAAAAATCTTAATTAGTCTTCGGATTCTTCGTCGCTGTCGCTATCGTCGTTTGAAAGCGTAACTTCGATTTTGTGATTGGATTTGACCGCTCTCTTTATCGGCTCGACCACGATGTAATATGCGGGGATGAGGATGAAAACCACCCAACCCGGATGCCAGAGATTTGCGAGAAACCCCATGAGCAAATATGCGGCGAGAGTGAGAAATACTATCGGGAATTCGCTTGCGTTGCGGTGAGTTATCGTGCTTGAAATTCCGCCGAGAACGAACGGTGCAAAGAAGAGAATCCAGCCCGGATGCCACAAATTGCAAAGGAATCCGATGAGAAGATACGCAATCGTTGCAAGAAGGAAGGATACTCCCCATACGCAGTCGTTGATTATTCGTGCAGTCTTGTCTTTTTCGCTGACCACGATTTTGCCGTCCGCGATTTCGACGTGCGGAGCGTCTTTGTCGCAATGCACTTCTTTGCCGTTTACGGTTGTTTTCGCACCGTCGACGTGTATGTCTCCGACGACTTTGTTCACGAGTTTTGCAATGCCGCCTTTGATGACGACTTTCGCGCCGTCCTTGTCTTCGATGTGGATACCTTCTTCGTCGATATGCACCTTGTCACCGTCGCTTTCAAAGTTTACGGTTGAATCGTCGCCCGTTTCATCGCTTGCGGCGTCCGATGTTTCGTTTTTATCGTCGCATGCGTCGCTCGCTTGTGCGGTGTAGCCGAGAAGTTCGTCAAGGCTTACGCCGTAAAGTCTTGCAAGTGCGATGAGATTGTCGGTGTCGGGGGAGCTTTCGGAGCGTTCCCACTTGGATACGGCTTGACGAGATACGTTCAACATCTCTGCGAGTTCGTCTTGCGAGTATCCGTGTTGTTTTCTGAGTTCGTATAATCTGTTTGCGGTTTTGATGTCCATAACGTTTACCTGCCTTGTGTTTTCGTGCCTACATTGTTGCAAATCGAAGTGCGGTTGCGCCACCGATTTTGATTGTCAAATGCGCAACTATCGGTTGCATTTTTCAAAAAACACAAATTTTTAGCGGTTTTTCGGCGATTTTGAGCGATTTTTAAGCCAAAAGCACGGTCGCAAATGCGGCAACGGATTTTGAGTTTCCAAGGTCTCCGACTTGCTCGTTCGTCGTGGCGGTTATGCCGATTTTCTCGCACGGAATGCCGAGAATTGCCGATACGTTGTTGCGCATTGCGTCGATAAACGGAGCAAGCATAGGACGCTCCGCGATTATGGCAACAGATACGTTTTGCACGCTCATACCTTTTTCGGAAACTTTGCCCAGCACCGTGCGAAGAAGGTCCGCACTGTCCGCGTCGTCGTATTTTTCGTCGTCGACGGGGAAGAGATGTCCGATGTCTTTTTCTCCTATTGCGGAAAGCATAGCGTCCATAAGCGCGTGAAGAGCAACGTCGCCGTCGCTGTGCGCGACGAAAGAAAATTCGCAGGGTATAAAAGTCGCCATAAGTTTAATTCCGTTGCCGTTTTTGAAACGGTGTATGTCGTAACCTATGCCGCAAAGCGGAGTTTTCAGGTCTTCTTTTGTGGTGATTTTTATGTTTTTGGGATCGCCTTCAATCATTCTCACGTCGCAAGGAGCGTGTTTTTGAAGCACTGCGATGTCGTCGAGATATTCGCCGTCGCACTTGGAATACGCTTTGACGATGACGTCTCTTTTTGCACAAACGGGAGTTTGCACTCTGCGATATTCCGTTCTGTCAACAGGGTCGACGCCGAATCTTATGCACACGAGCGAGTCGGTGAGCGGAAGAAGGGGAAGAGCCACTCCGCGTTCGACCGCGCCTGCGATTACGCTGTCGATGAGCGTTTTGGAAACGTAGGGGCGCGCGCCGTCGTGCACGATGACGAAATCGCAATCGTCGTCGATTGCGCGAAGCCCGTTTTTCACGGTTTGCGTGCGAGTAAGTCCGCCGTTTGTGAGTATTATGCGAGTGTCTTCGATATATGCGACTTCAAGCGCGTTGAGAAACTCGTCACTGAACGACGGATGAATCGCAACGATGATTTTGCTTACCCCTTCCGTATCTAGAAAGGGCTTTATTGCTTCTACGAGAACGCAGGAACTTTTGCAGGGAGCGAGAAGTTTGTTTTCGACTCCGTAGCGTTGGCTCGTTCCGCCTGCCGTGATGATAACGTTGATTTTCATAAGACTCCTTGTAAATTACGATTTGCGAAAAATCGCAAAATAATACGGTTTAACTTGCTGTTTTTGCAATTAAACCACGTTTTACGGCAAAATGCGATACATCGTTTCCGCACTTTGCTTTGTCTGACGCTCGTCGGTGGACAGCACTTCAAAGGACATCGAGTTGTTGCCGAAAGTGACGGTCACGACGTCGCCGACTTTCACTTCTTTTGCGGGTTTGACGACCTTGCCGTTGATTTCTATGCGTCCGCCGTCGCACGCTTCTTGCGCCACGGTGCGCCTTTTGATAACTCTTGATACTTTCAAAAATTTGTCTATTCTCATACGAAAATTATACTATGCCGCCCGTGATTTTTCAATAGAGTGTGCTCATTTTTTAATAAAAACCCGAGATTTGTCTTCACAACAACTTCAAATTTGCCAACAACCATTTCAAAACATTATTCCCATGCTACTATCCCCATACTACAATTTTCACCAACAACTTTTCCCGTCAGCCATATTCTCATATCACCCTTTCCGACACGTTCCGTTTTTACAACCGTTTCCGCCGTTTTTTTGCGTCGTTGTCTTTAATGAAGCGCGCGACATGCTCGCGTGCGATAAATATATAAAATTACTTAAAATTTGTTAAAAATATATGCGCGCGACGCTTGACAGTCTTGATTTTTCAATATATAATAGAAAACTGCGCAATAATGCGAATCTCTACCCCTAAAACAGCACGTTTTTGGGGGTAGGGGGTTATAAAGACTTATGTTTTTATGGCGAAACCGCACGAAAGCGTAGATTTATGAGAAAATTTTTTGGCGGTCGGAAAAATTTTTTTCAAAAACCGAAAAGTTTTTTTGCAAATCGCAATCCAAGGCAATTTTTTTAAGGAGTGAATATATGTCCCAAAGAATTCACAATCAAATGTACGGAACAACCGAAAGACGTGATTTTTCAAGAATTAAAGACGTCTTGCCGATTCCGTATCTCATTGAGGTGCAAAAGAATTCCTACGCAAATTTCATTGATGCCGGCATCACGGAAGTTTTCAAAGATTATTCTCCGATCGTTGACTTCTCCGGCAGATTGAAACTCGAGTTTTTGTCACACAGATTCGACGGCGAACCGAAGTACACCGTCAAAGAGTGCAAAGACCGCGACACAACGTATGCTATTCCGCTCAAAGTCAAGGCGCGTCTCACCAACACCGAAACCGGTGAAGTGGTGGAGCAGGAAGTGTTTATGGGCGATTTCCCGCTCATGACGGACTCCGGTTCATTCGTTATCAACGGTGCAGAACGCGTTATCGTCTCCCAACTTGTCAGAAGCCCGGGCGTTTACAACGACAAGATTCTCGACAAGAACGGCGTGCCGCGTTACGCAACGACGGTCATCCCAAACAGAGGCGCATGGCTTGAATACGAGCAAGACTCCAACGACGTGCAATGGGTGCACGTTGACAGAACGAGAAAGATAACCGCAACCACTCTTCTTCGTGCGCTCGGATACGGAACGGACGAAGAGATCATAGATTTGTTCGGCGGCGACGAGATGATCGTCAACACCTGCCAGAAAGACGCTCAATGCAAGAACGAAGAACAAGGCAAAATCGATTTGTTCCGTCGTTTGCGTCCGGGCGAAGTTCCCACCGTCGAAGGTGCGAACATTCTTATCCACAACACTTTCTACGATTACAAGAGATACGACCTTGCAAGAGTCGGTCGCTATAAATACAACAAGAAACTCGCACTCGGTTCGCGTATTGCGGGATACAAACTCGCAGAAGACGTCGTAAGCCCCGTCACAGGCGAAATTCTTGCACAAAAAGGCGAAATCGTCGACGAAAAGAAAGGTTTTGAAATTCAGAACAACGCAGTCAACGTCGTGTGGCTTTCTTACACCGACAAGGACGGAAAAGCAAAGAAATTCAAAGTCATCGGCAACAACACGGTTGACCTTGACGCATTCGTCGATTGCAACCCCAGAGAACTCGGAATTCTCGAAAGAGTTTACTATCCGAATCTCAAAGCGTTGATGGACGAGTTCGGCGACGACAAAGACCAACTCATCCTTGCAATCAAAGCGTCCGTGGACGAACTCGTTTACAAGCACATCACGCTTGACGACATCGTTTCAATCGAAGACTACAACCTTGGATTGCGTTACGGTTTCGGCACTTGCGACGACATCGACCACTTGTCCAACCGTCGTGTTCGCGCGGTGGGCGAGTTGCTCCAAAATCAATTCCGTATCGGTATTTCTCGTCTTGAGAGAGTCATTAAGGAGAGAATGGCTTCCGCTCAGGAAAACGCAGAAATCACTCCGCAAACGCTCATCAACATTCGTCCCGTTACGAGTGCTATAAAAGAGTTCTTCGGCTCTTCGCAGTTGTCCCAGTTTATGGATCAACCCAACCCGATTGCAGAACTTACGCACAAGCGTAAACTTTCCGCACTCGGCCCGGGCGGTCTCAACAGAGAACGTGCAAGTTTCGAAGTGCGTGACGTTCACCACTCACACTACGGTCGTATGTGCCCGATAGAAACTCCTGAAGGACAGAACATCGGTCTTATCACGTCCCTTTCTTCTTACGCAAAGGTCAACGAATACGGATTCATCGAGACTCCCTATCGTAAGATCGACAAAGAGACGGGCGTCGTAACCGACGAAGTCGTGTATATGGCGGCGGACGAAGAAGACAAATACGTCATCGCACTTCGAAACTTGCACGTTCTCTGTTGAGACCGCCCAACCCGATTGCAGAACTTACGCACAAGCGTAAACTTTCCGCACTCGGCCCGGGCGGTCTCAACAGAGAACGTGCAAGTTTCGAAGTGCGTGACGTTCACCACTCACACTACGGTCGTATGTGCCCGATAGAAACTCCTGAAGGACAGAACATCGGTCTTATCACGTCCCTTTCTTCTTACGCAAAGGTCAACGAATACGGATTCATCGAGACTCCCTATCGTAAGATCGACAAAGAGACGGGCGTCGTAACCGACGAAGTCGTGTATATGGCGGCGGACGAAGAAGACAAATACGTCATCGCACAGGCGAACGAACCGCTCGACGACGAAAGCAAATTCTTGCGCAACCGTGTCAACTGCCGTATTCAAAAAGATATTCGCGAAGTCCCGAAAGAAAGAGCGGACTACATGGATGTCAACCCCAAACAGTTGATTTCAATAGCAACCGCGCTCATTCCGTTCCTTGAAAACGACGATACCAACCGTGCTCTTATGGGCTCGAACATGCAACGTCAGGCGGTTCCGCTCCTTAAACCGCAAGCACCGATGATTGCAACCGGCGTCGAACACAAGATTGCATACGACTCGGGCGTTCTCAAGATCGCAAAACACGACGGCTTCGTGAAGTACGTTGACAGCGACAAGATTGTCGTGGAATGCAACGACGGCACGCAAGATACTTATATTCTCAGCAAATTCGAGCGTTCAAACCAATCCACTTGCATCAATCAACATCCGATTGTCAGCAAGGGTGACAAAGTGTACGCTCCGAAGTACAACGAAAAGGGCGATCTCGTCAAGGAAGGCACCGTTCTTGCGGACGGTCCGGCAACCGATCACGGCGAGCTTGCGCTTGGCAGAAACATGCTCATCGGTTTCATGTCGTGGGAAGGCTACAACTACGAAGACGCAGTCCTTATCAGTGAAGAACTCGTGCGCGACGATTTGTACACTTCCATCCACATCGAAGAATACGAAATCGAATGCCGCGACACCAAACTCGGTGACGAGCAAATCACAAGGGATATTCCCAACCTTTCCGACGACGTTCTCAAGAACCTTGACGAAGACGGTATCGTCAGAGTCGGTGCGGAAGTCAAAGCAGGCGATATTCTCGTCGGTAAAGTCACCCCGAAGGGCGAGACGGAACTCACTCCCGAAGAAAGATTGCTCCGCGCAATCTTCGGCGAGAAGGCAAGAGAAGTTCGCGATACGTCACTCAGAGTCCCCAACGGCGAAAGCGGTATCGTAGTGGACGTCAAGATCTTTACGAGAAAGAACAAGGACGAACTCGCACCCGGCGTCAACAAACTCGTCCGCGTCTATATCGCACAAAAGAGAAAAATCTCCGTCGGCGATAAGATGGCAGGTCGTCACGGCAACAAAGGTGTCGTTTCGAGAGTTCTTCCCAAAGAAGATATGCCTTTCATGGCAGACGGCACTCCGCTTCAAATCGTGCTCAACCCGCTTGGCGTTCCTAGCCGTATGAACATCGGACAAGTTCTCGAAGTTCACCTTGGACTCATCGCTCACATGCTTGACTGGAAAGTCGCAACCCCCGTTTTCGACGGCGCGAACGAACAGGACATCAAAGCGTTGTTCCAACAATGCGGAATCGTCGACGAAGACGGCGAAGTGGACGGCAAGATCCAACTCTACGACGGAAGAACGGGCGAACCGTTTGAAAACAGAACGACGGTCGGCTATATGTACTATCTCAAACTGCATCATCTCGTCGACGACAAGATCCACGCAAGAAGCACCGGCCCGTACAGCCTTGTGACGCAACAACCGCTCGGCGGCAAGGCGCAATTCGGCGGACAACGTTTCGGTGAAATGGAAGTCTGGGCTTTGGAAGCATACGGCGCGGCAAACGTGTTGCAGGAAATTCTCACCGTCAAGTCGGACGACGTGGTGGGACGTGTCAAGACCTACGAATCAATCGTCAAAGGCACGAACATTTCCGAACCCGGTATCCCCGAATCCTTCAAAGTTCTCGTCAAGGAATTGCAATCTCTCGCTCTCGACGTCAAGGTGCTCACCGAAGACAGAGACGAAGTCAAACTCCGTGACTATGACGACGACACCGATTTCGATACGCCTGCAACGAGAAAACACGAAGAACTCAAAGAAATCGATATTCTCGGCGGCGAGAACAACATCTTTGAAAACTTCGGTCAGGACGACAAGGGCGGCGTAGACACCAGCCTGTTCGACACCGACGACGATGACGAAAGCATATTCAGCGCACTCACCGAAGGAACTCCCGATCTCAGCGATCTCTTCGGCACAGGCTCCGATGAAGAGTAATAGGAGATGACAATATGTACGAACTCAGCAATTTTGATGCAATTCAAATCGGTATCGCTTCACCCGAAAAGATCAGAGAATGGTCTTACGGTGAAGTGACCAAACCCGAAACTATAAACTACCGTACGCAAAAGCCCGAAAAGGACGGTCTTTTCTGTGAAAAGATCTTCGGGCCTACGCGTGACTGGGAATGCCATTGCGGACGCTATAAACGCATCCGCTACAAAGGCGTCATCTGCGAAAAGTGCGGCGTTGAAGTGACCAAGTCCAAAGTGCGTCGTGAAAGAATGGGACATATCGAACTCGCTTGCCCCGTCACTCATATCTGGTACTTGCGCGGTGTGCCTTCCAGAATCGCAATTCTTCTCGACGTTTCTCCCAAGGAACTCGAACAAGTGGTATATTTCGTGTCTTTCATAGTTCTCGATCCGGGCAACGTGACAGAACTCCACAAGAAACAAGTCATTTCCGATAAGGAATACAGAGAACTTCTCGAAAAATATTCTCCGTCCGATTTCAAACTCGGTATGGGCGCGGAAGCGGTGAAGGAACTCCTTATGGAAGTCGACCTTGAAAAAGAAAGCGAACAACTCAAAAACATCATCAACAATTCCGTCGGACAAAAACGTATCAAAGCGGTCAAGCGCCTTGAAATCGTGGAAGCGTTCCGTCAATCGGGCAACAAACCCGAATGGATGGTTCTCGACGTTCTCCCCGTGCTTCCGCCCGAACTTCGTCCGATGATTCAACTTGACGGCGGCAGATTTGCAACGAGCGACCTTAACGATTTGTATCGCAGAGTCATCAACCGCAACAACCGCTTGAAGAAACTCAAAGAACTCGGCGCGCCCGATATCATCGTCCGCAACGAAAAGCGTATGCTTCAAGAAGCGGTGGACGCTCTCATCGACAACGGCCGTCGCGGCAAAGCGGTGTCCGGTCCCGGCAACAGAGATTTGAAATCACTCTCCGGTATGCTCCGCGGCAAGCAAGGACGTTTCCGTCAAAACTTGCTCGGTAAGCGTGTCGACTACTCCGGTCGTTCGGTTATCGTCGTCGGTCCCGAACTCAAACTTTATCAATGCGGTCTGCCCAAAGAAATGGCTCTCGAACTCTTCAAGCCGTTCATCATGAATAAACTTGTCGAGCGCAACCTTTGCCATAACATCAAGAGCGCAAAGAGATTTGTCGATACGGGCAAGAATCAAGTGTGGGACATCCTTGAAGAAATCATCAAAGATCACCCCGTTCTTCTCAACCGTGCACCGACGCTTCACAGACTCGGTATTCAGGCGTTTGAACCTGTGCTCGTGGAAGGCAGAGCAATCAAACTCCACCCGCTCGCCTGCGGCGCGTTCAACGCGGACTTCGACGGCGACCAGATGGCAGTTCACGTACCGCTCTCCATCGAAGCACAAGCGGAAGCGAGAATTTTGATGCTTTGCACCAACAACATTCTCAAACTTTCGGACGGTAAACCTATCGTTTCACCGACGCAGGATATGGTCATCGGTTCATACTACTTGACAATCGTCAAGCCGGGCGCAAAGGGCGAAGGAAACTATTATAGTTCTTTCGACGAAGCAATGATGGCGTATCAGGACAAAGACCTTACGCTTCAATCTCTCTGCTACATCCGCGTTCCCGTTCAAAACGAAGACGGCACTACTTCCAACAAGTTGTTGCACACCACGGTCGGTCGCTTCATCTTCAACAATAATCTCCCGCAAGATTTGCACTTCGT
>ERZ1024397.28-NODE-28-length-28277-cov-16.691198_pt1 | contig 28277 bp, 19 predicted proteins | sample MGYA00520786_ERZ1024397 | MGnify/ENA primary metagenome ERZ1024397 (study PRJEB33242, sample SAMEA3444275) | Homo sapiens | biome: Host associated; feature: Gastrointestinal tract; material: Stool | place: Uganda | collected 2011-01-01 ... | reverse complement strand
AACGCTCGCCCCCTACGTATTACCGCGGCTGCTGGCACGTAGTTAGCCGGGGCTTATTCCTCTGGTACCGTCATTTGTTCGTTCCAGAGAAAAGAGCTTTACAATAAAACTACCTTCATCGCTCACGCGGCATTGCTGGGTCAGAGTTGCCTCCATTGCCCAATATTCCCCACTGCTGCCTCCCGTAGGAGTCTGGGCCGTGTTTCAGTCCCAATGTGGCCGATCAGCCTCTCAGCTCGGCTACCCATCGTCGGCTTGGTGGGCTGTTATCTCACCAACTACCTAATGGGATATGAGCCCATCTCTGTCCGATAAAATCTTTTACCGCTGCACCATGCGGTGCCGTGGTCATATACCGTATTAGCAGTCGTTTCCAACTGTTATCCCGTTGACAGAGGCAGGTTGCTCATACATTACTCACCCGTTCGCCACTAACTTTCATCCCGAAGGAATCAGTCCGTTCGACTTGCATGTGTTAAGCATGCCGCCAGCGTTCGTCCTGAGCCAGGATCAAACTCTTGAGTTCAATCTTGACTGTCCTATAACTTTTTGTTCAAAGGTTTTTTAGACGTTTTTAACAATGATTTAATTCACATTAAAAATCGCTTTTCCAAATTGTTCAATTATCAAGGTTCGTTTTGCTGTCGTTTGGTGACAGCTTCCTAATACTATCATAAGCAGTTTTCTTTGTCAACGATTTTTAAGAAGTTTTTCAAAAAGTTTTTTGAAGAATTTCTTATCATCGTTTTCAAGGATCGGGCGGTTCGCTTTCGCGTTCCGATTTGCCGCACTGCTTCGTGACAGCTTGCATATACTACATCATTAGAATTTTTTTGTAAAGCGTTTTAACAAGAAAAATGAAACTTTTTTGAATTTTTTTTACGTTTTGTAGTTATTGTGCATTATGTTCGATAAATATGTCGATTTCACCTTAAATAACAGTATTCACATAAAAATACGGATATTTCGTACAACTTTACAATAGATACGCATCGTCTTAGAGTCCATTCGCGCCATGACACCACACGTAAACATTTCGCGGCACACATGCCGCACTCGGTATTAACGCACATACGCGCATACGAGCGCGCACATACGCGCGCGCATACGTGCGTACGCGTATATATATTGTATATTGTACACTATAAGTGTTTTAGAGTAATATAAAGGAATTTGCAGCCTCGCGATTACGACTACTCCATAAATAGCAGTTGTTCACTCTTGGCACTATAGATCAGGAACGCAACGAATACAACTCGGTTTTGCTTTTAGTATTGTCTGTGTATCCGATTCCATTTCAAACCACGGCAACCATCATAAATCATATGATTACACTTTTCGTGTTTTAGTGTTAAAGTTATTATTACACTCATCGTGTTTTAATGCTTTTGCGTTATTCGAATAACATTATGTTAACCCCATCGCACTTATCGTGTTTTGTGAAAAATATAAAAATAAAAAACCTACTAAACAGTAGGCTTTCTCGAAATAGTTTTTATGTATATTACAAATCGAACGAGTGGTTGATAACTCCGCCACCAAGACAAACATCGTCTAAATATACCACTGCGTACTGTCCTGCGGCTATTGCACGCTGCTTTTCTTCAAACACGATACGTGTATCGCCGTTATCGAGCACCGACAGATGCGCTTTCTGCAAGGGTTGGCGATGTTTGATGCGAACTTCGCAATCGAACTCTTTTGCAGGCGGTGGCGTGATGAAGTTGAATCCTTCGGTTACAAGTCCGTCTTTGAACAAAACATCTTCTTCGCCTTGGGAAACTATGAGCAGATTTTTCTCAACGTCTTTGCCAAGCACAAACCATCTTTCGCCGTTGCCGCCTTCAAGACCGCCTATGCCGAGACCGCGACGTTGTCCGAGCGTGTAGAAATATACGCCGTTGTGTCTTCCGACGACTTTGCCGTCTTGCGTTACGATGTCACCGTCTTTCATGGGAATGTATTGTGACAAAAATTGTCTGAAATTGCGTTCGCCTATGAAACAAATGCCCGTGCTGTCTTTTTTCTTTGCAACAGGAATGTCGAATTTGAGCGCAAGCTCACGAACTTCGGGTTTTGTCAGATTTCCAAGCGGGAAAATAACGTCTCGAAGTTGGTGCGACGACACCTGATTGAGAAAATAGGTTTGATCCTTGTTGTCATCAACGGCACGCAACAAATAATGCATGTCACCGTCGTGTCTAACTCGACAATAATGCCCGGTTGCAATGTAGTCCGCGCCCATTTGTCGAGCAAAGTCCGCAAAAGGTCCGAATTTCACTTCGCGATTGCAAAGCACGTCGGGATTGGGCGTCCTTCCTTTCTTGTATTCTTCAACGAACAGTTTGAACACATTGTCCATGTACTGCTCCGAAAAATCAACCGAATAATACGGAATACCGATTTTATCGCACACGTATTTGACGTCGGTCCAGTCCTGTTCGCCGGTGCAGCAACCGTTTGGATCGGTTTCTTTCCAGTTCGACATATAAAGACCGACAACGTCAAACCCCTGCTCTTTGAGAAGAGCAGCGGACACGGCGCTATCAACTCCGCCGGACATACCGACGACAACTCTTTTCTTGTTCTCACTCATAGTGATAACATTTTATCATCTGCGCGACGGTATGTAAAGCATAAACGCAAAAGCGCGCCCATCGGCGCGCTTTTATTATGGTTCTTGATTTATTTCTCTTGAACTATTGTCCAAGTGTTTTCGAGATCTAACTTTAACTTTGCGGCTTGAGATTCTGCTTTTTCTTTGCATTCATACTTTAATGCTTGTTCTATCTTCTTGCTAATCATAATTTCCCCGTTTGCCCTAATGCCTGCCAAATAATATTCATTGACCTTATTATATAAACAAAATTGATTTACAGCGGACTTTTGTGACTGAACTTCACTTTTTTGTTGAACTTTGCTAATATTATTGCTGTTTTTCATTTTACTTTCATTATCTTTGTCTCTCGGAAATACAAATTGCTTCTCAACAATACACCATTTCCCGTCAAAACTCATTCCTATGTTCTTCAAATAATCTTCAACTTCCTTTTTGCTAACAAATTGTTTCGCATTATCAATCGTATTTGTAAAAACGAATTGATTTACATTTTCTGTGGATGATTTTAAATACAGATTATTCCCGGCATAGTACAAAAAGTAATTAGTTTGAATTTCATATGCGCAATTGTTATGTTTTGAATTGATAATTACATTTCGTATTTTACTTGTATCTTCTCCTATATATTTAATATCAAACAGCGCATCCAGCAATACAGTAATCAATAAATAGAAAAATTCAATTGTAAATGTCGCAAAAATAATACCAACCAACAATCCAATTATTAATGCAACGCCATACAAAACGCTCATTGTTGCACATACGACGCCCCCAATTATAAAATAAACAATACCCACGATCACCGTTAACACGATAAATGCGGTTTTAATCTTATCAATCCATTCTCTTGCTTCAAACAAATTATTAAAAGACGATTCTCTCATATAAAAAACCTCCTAGCACTTGCCCAAGGGCAATTATTAAGCATATTATATGCCCTTAGACATATAATGTCAATATGAAAATATTGATAATCGACAGAATAAAAGAATTGCTAAAATCAGACGGTTTGACTCAAAGCAAACTTGCGAGCGGAATCGGCGTCAATCAAAGCACTGTTTGCAACTGGCTGAACGGCAAGAAAGAACCGTCCATTGAGAGCCTTTGGAAACTCGCGGATTTCTTTGATGTCAGCGTCGATTATCTAATAGGAAGAAAGGAAATATAAAAGTGCGCCAAACGGCGCGCTTTTATTATGGGTTTTGATGTCGGCATTGATTGCCCGATCGATTGCGTAAAAGAAAAATAAAATCACCCGAACGGGTGATTTTGTTTTTAGGTTTTGTCTTGTTAGATTGAATTTTAGTCGCTCAAAAAATGTGTTATCTGAACACTTTGAGCTTGTTGGATACCACTTCGCACTCGATGACTTTGGCATCGAACACTTCACCGTCCGCTTCGAACTTGCTGTCGTCAAGCACTTCGATCTTGACTTTGCGCGCGGTGTATTCTTCGGTGTAATCTCTCTTTACGTGTTTGCCCGAAAGGAACTTCGGCAATTCAATAGGAATACGCGATTTTTTCATTTCATTGACGATGACAACGTCGAGTTTGCCGTCATCGGGGATGCCGTTGGGGCATATCGGCATGCCGCCGCCTATGCACTTTCCGTTGCCGATGCCGATCATAAACGTTGACCTTTCCATAGGTTCGCCGTCGTCGAGCGTAAAGCGCAATTTGTGCCATCTGGTGTGAGCAAGCGTGTAGAAAAGTGACGCATAATATTTGAATTTGCCATGGAATGCTTTCATCTCTGCGTACTTCAAGAGTACGTCAACATCCATGCCTGCGCCCAAGACGTTCAGGCAACGTCTGTCGCCGAGTTGTATGTAGTCAAGGTGTCCGACGTTGTTTTTGAGCACTACGTCAAGCGCGTCTTTGACGTTTGCGGGGTGTTCGCTTGCTTTGACGAAATCGTTGCCCGTGCCACAGGGCAAGATGCCGAGCGTTACGTTGTCAAAGTTTTCAATGCCGTTGAGAATCTCGTTGAACGAGCCGTCTCCCCCCATCATAAGAATGACAGTGTCGGGATTCTTGCTAAGTTCACGCGTGATCTCTGTTGCGTGTCCCGGATATTCGGTCTTGTGGACTTCATACGGAATATTTTTGCTTTTCAGAGTTTCTTCGACGGTGGCGAGAGCCTTCAAACTTTTGCCTTTTCCGCCTTGCGGATTGACAATAACGTGATACATAAAACACACTCCGATTGTTAAAGAATATACAATAATTTTAACATATATCCCTGAAAAGTCAAGAAAAACCCTTTGTATCATACAAAATGTAAAATAGCTTTACATTTGTATTTTATGCCACGCATATCGTTCAAGCGGTAAAACAACAATGAAAATCCGCAGCAGTTTTCGCATATCTCAAAAAAGAGAAACACCATATCTCCGCAAAAAGAAAAGCACGCTATTGCGTGCTTTTCGAATTATGCTTGTAGTGTCTGCAAATCAGCCGTTTTGCTGACTTTCAAATTGCAGTTGATAGAGTTTGTAATAATAGCCCTTGTTTTTCAGCAGTTGCTGATGCGTGCCGCGTTCGATGATTTCGCCGTGTTGCAACACGATGATTTGATCGGAGTGCTGAATTGTGGACAATCTGTGCGCCACGACGAGCATTGTGCCGATGTTGCGGATCTTTTCGAGCGATTGTTGGATAAGCACTTCCGTTTCCGTATCGATGTTTGCCGTTGCTTCGTCAAGGATGAGAATTTGCGGCTTATGTAGCACCGTTCTTGCAAAGGACAAGAGCTGACGCTGACCTTGCGAGAAGTTTTCGCCGCGCTCGATGACTTCTTCGTCAAGCCCGTGTTCGAGCTTGTTTATGAACGTATCCGCACCCACGTACTTGCACGCGTCTGCCACTTCTTCTTGAGTGAAGGACTCGTCGTTGAGCGTGACGTTGCTCTTGATCGTGCCACCGAAAAGGAACACGTCTTGCAACATTTGTCCTATCGCCTTGCGCAGAGAGTGGACGGTGATCGTGGTGATGTCCTTGTCGTCAATGAGAATTTGACCTTTTTGTATATCGTAGTTGCGCACGATAAGACCGAGAATGGTGGTCTTACCCGCGCCCGTTGCGCCGACGAACGCGCACGTCTGTTTGGGCTGAATGACAAAGGAAACGTCCTTCAAAATCCAATCTTCGCCCTTGTAGGCAAACCACACGTTGCGGAACTCGATTTTGCCTTCGAAACGGTCGATATCCACCGCGCCTTCCCTGTCGCAAATGTCCGGCTCGACGTCCAAAAGATTGAACAGTCGCTCTGAAGCCGTGAACGCTTTTTGCAAGTTGTTGAGTTGGTCGGCAAGGATGAGAATTTGCGGCTTATGTAGCACCGTTCTTGCAAAGGACAAGAGCTGACGCTGACCTTGCGAGAAGTTTTCGCCGCGCTCGATGACTTCTTCGTCAAGCCCGTGTTCGAGCTTGTTTATGAACGTATCCGCACCCACGTACTTGCACGCGTCTGCCACTTCTTCTTGAGTGAAGGACTCGTCGTTGAGCGTGACGTTGCTCTTGATCGTGCCACCGAAAAGGAACACGTCTTGCAACATTTGTCCTATCGCCTTGCGCAGAGAGTGGACGGTGATCGTGGTGATGTCCTTGTCGTCAATGAGAATTTGACCTTTTTGTATATCGTAGTTGCGCACGATAAGACCGAGAATGGTGGTCTTACCCGCGCCCGTTGCGCCGACGAACGCGCACGTCTGTTTGGGCTGAATGACAAAGGAAACGTCCTTCAAAATCCAATCTTCGCCCTTGTAGGCAAACCACACGTTGCGGAACTCGATTTTGCCTTCGAAACGGTCGATATCCACCGCGCCTTCCCTGTCGCAAATGTCCGGCTCGACGTCCAAAAGATTGAACAGTCGCTCTGAAGCCGTGAACGCTTTTTGCAAGTTGTTGAGTTGGTCGGCAAGGTTTTGTATGGGGTTGAAGAACTTTGACAAATACAGATAGAACGCCACTATCATTGCCGCATTGAGCCCGAATTCCACGCCCAGCCAGAACGTCACCGCGATCGAGAAAATATACAAAAGCGTGATGAAGGGGCGGTACAATCCAAATGCGATTGCCACTTTGTATCTCGCCTTGCGCAAGTCTTCGTTTTTGCAGATAAACTCCAAATCCTTTTGCGGTTGGCGATTGAAGATTTGGATGAGCTTCATGCCCGACAAGTTCTCGTTCAAGAACGTGTTAAGGTCTGAGATGTACTGTCTTTCCTTCTTGAACACCCTGCGCACGACTTTGCCGAAGATGTAGGATGAGATAAACACCACCGCTATAAACGCAAGCATGACAAGGGACAATTGCCAAGATATGTAGAGCATAATTCCGTATACGCCCACCACCGTCAAAACGTTGCGAATGACGTTGACGATAACGTTGGTGAACAAGTCGGACATAGACGCAGTGTAGGACGCGACTCTCGTCACGAGCGAGCCCACGGGCATCTCATCAAGCTGACTTTGCGAGAGTTTTTCGATATGCTCGAACACTTCGTTGCGCAGCGTGTAGATGATGTTTTGCCCCGCCTTTTGCAAGAGCATGGACTCCCAATACAAGAACGCTTGGTTGAACACGCCGATTGCAACGTAGCTTACGGCAAGCCCTATCACGTAGTTGAGATTGATCACGTCCGCCTTCAAGTCGCTTGTGATCCAACTGACGATGAGCGGAAGAATGATGTCAAGCGCAACGTTGACAAGGATGAACAGAGATGCGAGAGTGAATCTCCACCACTCGGGTTTCAGATACGTGCCGATGCGTTTGAGCATCACTCCGGACGGGATATGAACGTCGCCTTTGAGTTTTTCGAGTCTGTCTTGTTCACTCATTTGCGCTCACCCCCTTCCACTTCGTTTTCGAGCTTTTGCAAGAACACCATCTTCTTGTAAGTGGGTGAAATCTCTTCAAGTCTGCTCGGCGTGTCGTAGGCTTCCACTTCTCCGTTGTTGAGCACGAGAATTTTGTCCATATGCGACACGGTGGAAACGCGCGACGCAACGACGATCGTCGTCTTGCCCTTGCGCTTATCCGCAATATTTTTGAGAATGGTCTCTTCCGTCTTGACGTCAACTGCGGACACAGAGTCGTCCAAAATCATGATGGGCGCATCTTTAATATACGCGCGCGCGATAGAAATACGCTGTTTTTGTCCGCCCGAAAGCGTGACTCCGCGCTCGCCCGATATGGTGTCGTATCCGTCTTGAAAATCTTGGATATTGCTGTGAACGTCGGCAAACTTTGCAGCTTCGTACACCTTTTCGATCTCAACGTCCTTGTCCGAAAAAGCGATGTTGTTCTTCACCTTGTCGCTGAAAAGGAAGTTGTCTTGCGGCACGTATCCGATTGCGTTTCTGACGCTGTCTATGTCGCAATCCATGATATCCACGTCGTCGATAAACACCTTGCCTTTTTGCACGTTGTACAATCTCAAAAGCGTGTTGACAAGCGTTGTTTTGCCGCTGCCGATTTTGCCGACAATGCCCACACATTCGCCCGAATCGATGGTTAAAGTGATTTTTTTGAGCACGTCAACATCGTTTGACGGATATTGAAAGGAAAAATCTTTGAACTCGATCTTGCCTTGCACGTCTTGCAAAACAACTGCGTTTTCGGGGCTTTTGACGTCTTCTTCGCTGTCGAGAAAAGCGGTGACGCGTTTGAGCGAAGTTTTGGATCTGGAACGCATGGTAACAAGTTGTCCAAGAGCCATCATCGGCCACACCATCACGTCGAAATAGCCCACGAACGTGATAAGTTGACCTGCCGTCAAGTCCACTTCGTGTCCGAAAACCATTGCCGGCGAGCCCGTTGCGTACTTGTACACGAAATAGCCGCCAAGCCCCAAAAGCATGGACATGATGATCGTGATGATCACCTCTATCACGGCATCGGATATGACCGCCGTACGCACGAACGCAACGTTGGTGTCCTTGTTCTTTTTTGCCACTTTCGCAAATGCGTGCAGCTGTTGCGTCTCTTTGACAAAAGCCTTGATGACGCGTATGCCGGTGAAACTCTCTTGCGAGAAGTCGTAGAGTTTGTCAAACTCTTTTTGTCTTTCTTCCCACTTTACGCCCATCACCTTTTCAACGATCATGCCCCACACGACTATGAGCGCGAGCGGCACGAGCAACACGAGCGTGAGAGCCCAGTCGAGCGTGAACATCTTGTACAACACGAAAGCCGTCAAAAACAGCGCGTCAACAAGCATGATAGAACCCCAACCGAGAAACTCTTCGATGGTTTCAAGGTCGGTGGTGAACCACGCCATGACCGTGCCCACTTTGTTTTCGTGATAATACTTTTGCGAGAGTCTTTCGCTCTTTTGGAACATGAGATGACGAAGCCCCGCTTCCATTTTTTGAGAAGCGTTGAATATGGAAAGTCGCCAAGTGATACGTCCTGCGCACATAATTACCGCAACGACGATAACTCCGACGATGACTTCTCTGAGTGCCGCCTTGTCCACTGCGCTGCCGTCAAACATATCCACGATTTTGCCGAGATAATCGGGGATGAACAGCTGAAAATAGTCCACCGCGACAAGCGCGATGACGCCGATAAGGAACAGCCACCAGTTTTTTAGATAGAATCTGTTTAGGTATTTCCCTGTCAACATAACGTTTTTCCTTTCCTATTTTTTTCGATGTGGGTGCGTACCGGTTTTTGTGTAAAAAACGCCCGCTTGACTTCGCGAAAATCGCGCTTATCAAGCGGGACAAAGTCAAAAAGCTATGCTGCTCTCAACGAGCGATCACATAATCTCGCGGTAGATCTTCTCCACTTCCTTCTTACCCCAGACTTGCGGGCAGGGATAGAGCGGATTTGCTTCCGAAAGAGCGTGACCGATCATGCGCGGCAAACGATCTTCTTCGATGAGTTGCGAGCCGTCTTTTGCCTTGACCTTGGTCGGTATGTTCATTGACGCGTTCATATCGTCAATCCACTTGATAAAGTTGTTTGCTTTTTCTTCTCTCGTGTTGCCGCCGAGATTGATGCAATCTGCAAGCTGAGCAAGTTTCTTGTGCGCGGATTTGCCGTATGCGCGCAAAACGTGCGGAAGAATGATTGCGTTTGCAAGGCCGTGCGGAACTCCGTATTCGCCGCCGAGCGTGTGTGCGACTGCGTGTACGTATCCGACGTATGCTCTCGTGAACGCCTTACCTGCAAGATAAGCGGCTTTTTGCATTTGCACTCTCGCCTCGAGATCGTCGCCGTGATCGTATGCTTGTTTGAGATATTTGTGAATGAGTTGAACCGCTTCGATTGCTTCCTTTCTCGTTTGAGAAGTGTTCTCTCCGCCGATGTACGCTTCGACTGCGTGAGTGAGTGCGTCCATACCCGTCGTGGAAGTGAGATGCGGGGGAAGCGTCTTTGTGAGTTCCGGGTCCATAACGACGTATCTCGGGATAAGGAACGGGTCGTTGATTGCATATTTTTCATGCGTTTCGGGGTTGGAAATGACCGCCGCAAGCGTTGCTTCGCTGCCCGTTCCCGACGTGGTGGGGATTGCAACGAGCGGGGGGAGTTTGTGACCTGTGAGCATGATTTTCAGCACGCCTTTCATTTGCGGAACGGACTTCTTGGGGCAAGCGACTCTTGCGCCGATACCTTTTGCACAATCCATTGCGCTTCCGCCGCCGAGAGCGACGATTGCGTCACAACCGTTTTCATGATACATCTTCAAGCCTTCTTCGATGTTTTGAATAGTCGGATTGGGCACGACGTCATGATAGCAGCAGCATTTCATGCCTTCGTCTTCGCACGCCTTCATGATTGGGTCTGCCTTACCGTTGGAGAACAAAAAACCGTCCGTGACGATCAAGATGCTCTTGAAACCGTTGTCTTTGAGAAATTTGGGGAGCTGTGAAATGCTGCCCGGACCGGACAATGTCTTTTTGCATTGATTCCATGGAAGGAAATACATTGCAAGACGCATTGTTTGCTGATAAATTCTGCAACCGATTGTTTTAAGAATCATAAGTCTCTTCTCTCCTTATCGCTTTGTCGCGATGTAAGTATTCTTATTAAAGTAATAATATTCTATCACCAAATATACGAATGTACAAGAAAAAATCGTCCACAAAACGCATTTTTCTTCAAAAGTCGCTTATATCGGGGCAAAATATGAAAAGTCACCGCGTTTGCGGAGACTTTTTCATCGGTTCTTATTAGCGGCAATTTTACAAAACGCTCTTTATTTCGTTTTTACGCCGATAGTGATGTTCATAAACTCAATTCTAAGCACCGCAGTCTTCGCGCCGTCTTTTTCGCCGAGCGTAAACACTCCGAAAGGCGCGGTTTTGTCGTTGTCTTTGAGCGCGCCGATATAAATTGCGGTGTATTCCTTGCCGTCCGCACCCTTTAGCTTGCGGATCCCGTACGTTTGGTCAAAAGTGAGTTGTAGCACGGTGTCCGCAGGGATTTTCGAGAGCAAATCCGCAGGCAACGCCATATTCTCGGCGACGTAAGCAAGTGCTTCTTTTACGCCGCCGTCTTCATAATCAAGCCCGGTAATATTGAAGCCGAGACTGTGATGAATAAGTTCGAGCGCGCCTTCAAGGTCTGCCTGAGATAGTTTTGCGGCAAAGCCCGGGAACATCGGTTCGACGTAGCCGTTCACGCTTCCTTTTATGTCAAAGGACGTAAGTGCCGCGCTTATGTCTATGTTGTTGTCTTCCAAAAGTCCTTGTATTTGGCCGAAAACTCCGTCTTTCGTTGTGAGTTGCATATGCATCGTGCCGTCGGGTCTGAACTCGAAATAAGTCTTGTCCATATCGACTGCAATCTCTTCGATTGCTTTCACGAAAAGAGACGGAATATCCATGATTTTAAGCACGGAATCGTCGATATAAAATCTCGTGGTCTCCGAAAACGCGTCGGGCTTGATTGCGAAACCGCTTTCAAAATTCTTCATCGCAATGCTCGTATCGCATGCGGTGAAAACGAATACGCACGCGGTCATAGCGGCAACAAGACATATTATAGTCAAAATTTTAACAACGTTTTTCTTCATAGCCGCACTCCTTAATAATTCACGGGCGTATAGCCTTCGATTGCGTTGAAATATTCGAGCGTAGCGTCATAATAGGTCGGTGCGCCGTTCACCGCGTTCTTTGCGCTTTGAGAGTCGAAACCTTCGATTGTCGAATACATTCTGTCGATTTGTTCACACTTTATCGCCATGTATTTTTCAAGTGCGTCCTTTGCGCCCACACCCCATTCGTCAAGGAGTTTTTGCGTTTCCGCCGCAATGATTGCGTGCCCGAGATTTGACGGGTGCGTGTAGTCTGCATATATAAGTTTTCTTGCAAAACTATTTTGCGTCAGATTTACTATGCTTTCACCTTCTTTCGTGTCTCTTGCGGCAAAATCGTTGAACGCTTTGTTGATGTCGAGAACGTAAACGGGGGCGTCCTGATGATTGTCGTTGTACTCGTCAATCATCCCGTTGAGTTTTTCCAAAATGTCCTGCGCAAGTTCGCGAAGTTTCTGATACGTGTCGTAGCCGCGGTTTGCAAGTGCCTGTCTGTACGCCGGCGTGATAAGTTTCGTATCTTCGACGACGGGATTGTACACTTTCTGGAAAATTATCTTTGCATTCGGATTGAGTGTGCGAAGTCTTGCGACGATGTCTTCGATATCCTGATAAGTGTTCGGAAAATTGAAAATCGAGTCTTTTGCACCCTGATTTTGTCCGTAAACGAGCGTCTTTCCGTCTTGCGCAAAATCAATCATGGGACGGATGGGCGTTTCGTCGTCATCATTCACGCCGCCGTCGTGCAAATACTCGAACAACGTATGGTTGTCTTCATATTTTCTCTTGAGCGACGCTTCGTTGTCCGCACCGTCAAAACACGCCTGATACCATCTTTCGCCATCCGTCTTGCCTTCGTTGATGTCGGCAACTTCCATAAGCATTGCGCCGAGATCGAATTGAAGCGCGTTGTTGCCGAGAACGGAAATGTGGATAATATCCGCTTGCTTTATGTGTGTCTGAATGAGCGTTGCGGTCTCGCTTTCGCGGCTTATGACTTGCAATAGGCCTTCGCCGTTTTCCTTATCCGCCATATTGCCCGACGTGAGATGTCCCGACATCGAATGATTGTAATAATTGAAGCCGTTGACTCTGCCGATGAGCGCGTAATATCCGTAATTGTCACGCTCGGACACCGGTGACGCGCCTATAAGCGCTTCCGCAATAGAGTCTCCGAGAAAAACTATCGTCAGGCTGTCGCTCGAATCGTCGCACGCAACCAAAGTCAGCGTGAACACGATTATCAGAACGGCAACCGTGAGAATGCTCAGAATTTTTTTCATATTTACCCCTTTCCTTAGGCGCAATGCGCCTTTGCTTTCACACTGTCGCGCTTAAACTTTACGCTTTTTCCACAAAACAGACTTTCTTCATCTTTTGCTCTTTGAGCGGTCTGTCGTTGTAGTTTGTTTCAACGTCCGCGATTCTGTCCACTGCGTCCATACCTTCAACCACTTTGCCGAACGACGCGTATTGTCCGTCAAGAAACTTCGCGTCGGCGTGGCAGATAAAGAATTGCGACGACGCGGAATTCGGAAACTGACTTCTTGCCATAGAAATGACTCCGCGTTCGTGAGAGAGCGGATTGTTGACTCCGTTCATGCGGAATTCGCCCTTTATCGTCTCTTTGCTTCCGCCCATACCCGTGCCTTGCGGGTCACCGCCCTGAATCATAAATCCCGAGATGACGCGGTGAAAAATAAGTCCGTCGTAAAAGCCTTGCGAGACGAGTTTTCTGAAGTTCGCAACCGTTATCGGCGCAACTTTTTCGTTGAGTTCCACGACGATCGTATCGCCGTTTTGCATTTCGATTTTGACGAAATCCGTTTGTTTGTCGGTTTCTATAAATGCCATAATCGCTCCTTTATCGATATATTTTAAGTTGATAAAACTTCGTTTTTGTCACAAACTGTTTTTCGCAATGGCTGTCGCAACCGCTTTCGCACTTGAAAAAGCCCATTGCAAATTGTATCCGCCGCAGTCTCCGTCAACGTCGAGCGCTTCGCCTATGGCGTATGCGTTCTTTGCTTTTAGCGACATAAGGTTTTCGTCGAATTCTCTTACGTCCAGACCGCCCGACATAACTTGCGCAAGCGACGAGTCGGCAAGCCCTTCTATCGTGAATCTATAATTCTTTATCGCATTTGCAATCGCACCGATTTTGCTTGAAGCCTTGTCTTGTGCGTCGCAACCTGCCGCCCATATTATACGCTCCTGCACTTTTGAATGGAACGTACCGAGAAGCAATTCCGCAACGGTGCAACCGTTGTCTCTTTTTCTCAAAATGTCTTCGACTTCAGCCTTAGAATATTCTGGCATAAAGTCGACCGTCAGCATATCTCCGACTTTCGCTCTGCCCCTTGCAATCTCGCTTGAAAGGTTGAATGCGGCAATTCCGCTCACGCCGAAATCTTTGAAGAGCACTTCTCCCACTTCATAGCGATAGCCTATGCGCACTCCTGCCTTCACTCTCACGCCTTGCAAACTTTTGAGCGGCTCTTTGTTTGTCTTGATAGGAACCAAAGACGGCACACACGGGCGCACTTTGTGTCCCAAGCCTTCAAACAGCGCGGTGCTGTCTTTGCCGAACGTTGCGCACGAGCCTGTCGCAAGCACGACGTTTTCCGTCTCGAAAGAAAACGATTGATTCGGCTTCCCTTCGCACTTCACAACGCCGCTAACGTTGAATCTGTCGTTGAAATTTTCGATGAAATTGACGGTGTGAGAGCAAAGTGTTTCGACGCCGTTTCTTTCGACGGCACGGCGCAAAACGTCAAGCACGCTTGCCGCGCACTCGCTGTACGGATACACTCTCTTGTCAACGACTTTCGTGATAAGTCCCATTTTCTCGAAACTCGCAATGGTGTCGTGCGCGTCGAATTTGTCGAGAAATTCTTCAACGAAACTCGGCTTGTTGTAATGCACGATGTTCATATCGAGATTTGTGAGATTGCACTTTCCGTTGCCCGTTGCAAGCAACTTTTTCCCCACTCTGTCGTTGCCTTCGAGAATGGCGATTTTAAGTGACGGCGGAAGCATTGCGGCAAGAAAAAGCCCACCCGCGCCGCCGCCTATGATAATAACGTCGTATTTTTGCGTATTCATAGATTTATTCTATCACACGCACGCGAATAAATCAATGTACAAATAATTGCGTTTTGAAATAATGCGCTGATTTTTATCCCTGCGTTTTTCAAAATTCGAGCGAATTCGACTTTGCATTTCATTTTTGCGTTTCGGGTACGGTTTCAACGAAAAAAGCAAAGCAAAACGCTTCGCTTTTTCATATCGCAAAAATTTGTTTACGCTAGTGTTGCAAGTGGCAATAACGATGCCGAACCTGCCGCTATACCGCCGCCGACAAGCGCGACGATGATGACAAAATAGAGTATCACTGCCACCACCGATACGCAAACAGAGACGAGACAACCGATGCCTGCCGCGCGGGAACGCTTCGGATAATCGTTCTTCCACACGAGCCAAAGGATAAATCCGACGATAGGAATGAAGAATCCCAACACTCCCCAGCCTGCCGCTCCGTCGTCATCGCTGTTTGACGAAGTTTGCGTTTGCGTGCAGGTTGCGCCCTGAACGCCGTTAAACTGTTGCGCCTGTTGCGGACGATTGACGTAATACTCTCCCTTTTCGTTCATTGCGTTCACGTTTTGCGTGCCGATTTGAGACACGGTGAAAGACGTTATCGGCGCATTGTTGGCAAAGTCGAAAATCGTTTTGATGACTGCTCCGCAAACGGGGCATTTTGCAAGTATGCAAATGAGATTGCCTTTGAAATCGAAAGCGATTTCCCATTGCACGTTATGTTCTCCGCAGAGCGGACAAGACGGAATTGCGGTTGAAATCTTGTTTTGAGCAATCAGACCGACGCCGTCGTTGTATCTTTGAAAATCCATATTTATCACTCCTTTTCTTATTGACTATATAATATCATCACTTTTCTTTCAAGTCAACGATTGAAAATCACTCAAAAAAAGTCGCATAATGCAATATATTGCGCCTTAGGGGCAAATGCGTGCAATCTCTCGACAAAACTTGGAAAAAGTTATAATATAATTCAGTAAGCACCCATGGCGCAACTGGATAGCGCATCAGATTCCGATTCTGACGGTTGGCGGTTCAAGTCCGCCTGGGTGCGCCATTTAAGACCTTTGCAAACGCAAAGGTCTTTTTATTGCTACCAAACGGATTCAGTACCTGTTGCTGACGCGATTGACACTTTGCTCTTTACATTAGTATTAAAATATAATATAATCATAAAAGAATATACGCAAATTTCACAGTACAAACAATAATTAGAGCATTCTCACAATTTTCATATATTTGTGCAATTTTGATATAGGAGATAAAAGACATGAGTTCTGTAACAGGCCGCATTAGCGAAATCAGGCAACCATGGGGTGGTTATATCAAGCCATCTCAATTTGAAGAAATAACTTTCAATGATGACATTAAACTTGAAGAAGAGAACTTGCACGCATCAATTATGGGCATGGTCGTTGACTATCTCACAAGGTATTTGACTGGTGCGAGCGTGCAAGAAGCATTTAAGATTAGTATTCTAGGCTATGAAAATAGAATAAAACTTTTAGGTAAAATAATTATAATAAAAGATAAACTAAAAAAGATACACATTGAAACATTGTTAAATCAAATTAAAGGCTTAGATGATGAGTCAATTACGGCGGCTTGTAAAGCATGCACTTATGATGTTTGGTTTAGAAATCCTATGGGTGCTGCTATGGCAAAAGGGGCTGATGAAACAACGCCAGACAAGCCAACTATTGAGAATATTAAAACGATGGTAAATCGTAGTATTGCCTTTTGGGAAAAGTATGGGCCGATTACTGTTGATGGGTTTACATTTGAAAATGATGGATATACTGAAACAGTTAATTCAGGCGACGGCGATTATCTAACATCGGATACAATGTGGGATTTTAAGGTTTCAAAATCAAAGCCTAATAGCAAACATACTCTTCAGTTACTTATGTATTGGATAATGGGACAGCATTCTGGTAAAAACGAGTTTTTAACTATAACACGACTTGGTATATTCAATCCAAGACTAAATACCGCTTACTTACTTGATATGAGCGCTGTTTCAGATGAAATAATTAAGGAAGTTGAAACAAATGTCATTTGTTATACATAAAAACATCTAGGGGGAGGGGTAGCAAATCGTTGTTAAATGATCAAAGAAGTACTTAGCATTCAATACCCCACCCCAAATGTTTTAAAAACAAAATTTAAGCATAGTGACGCACCAAAATAAACGGACTTGAACCAGTTGCTGACCGCAAGCAAAGACAAATCAAGCGCGTAGCATTTGAATTTGTCGCGCGCAGCGGACATAGGCGACAAAACGGCAAAATTAACAAATTTTGCAGTGCGGATACGCGCAACACGCGGTGCACTTTGTCGCCGTAGACGCTATTGGCTTTGTAACAATCGTTACGAACGTTCCGACCTTGTTGCCATAGACTGAAAAACGTATTGCCCGACAGATAAAGCCGTGTTATACTTTTCAAAAGGGGTAAATATGGAATTCAACGATAAAATCGAAAAGTATAAACGACTTGCAGTCAAGAAACCGAAATACTACGTTTCTATAGGCGATTTGTATATGGACGAAGCCGCTTTCAAGGCCGCAACGATTTACTATCAAAAAGCCGTCGACAACGGCGTTTTGGCATATACTGTTCTTGGCGACACTTGGGGCTACCGCTCTCAATACAAAAAAGCGTTCGACGCTTATACGGAGGGCGCAAACAAAGGCGAAGCGGAGTGTTTTGCCCGTCTCGGATTTTGCTATGAAACCGGTTATGTAAAAATCGATATTCAAAAAGCAATCGAGTGTTACGCCAAAGCCTCCGATTTGGGTGTGGCGGCAGCGGCAAGATCTCTCGGTGATTTGTATTATTTCAATACGCCGATTGAAGATTCCGAGATCGAAAACGTTAAAAACGCGCTGAAATACTACGAGCGTGCTTTTTATCTCGGAGATATAGAGGTTGCAAAAAAGATAGGCTTTATCTACTTAAACAACGAGGAACTGAAAGACGTTCCCAAAGCCATAGAGTGGTACGAAAAAGGATTGAGCCTCGGCGAATACTCGCTTAATTTCGATTTGGCTTACGTCTATCTCAATGACAGGTTTGTTCCGCACGACTATGAAAAAGGTTTGAAATATCTTTTGGACGGCGTTCACCACAACGATCCCGAAAGCCTTTATATGTACGCAAGAGTTCGCGAAACGGGTATGTATAAGGTAGAACCCGACAAAAAGGCATATATTTATTATCTTAAAAAAGCGGCGGCACTCGGACAAGACGACGCTCTTCTCGATTTAGGGTATTACTATTATAAAAAAGGCAAGTATGACGACGCGCTCGATTGTTTCACGCAGTGTGAGTTGGAGGTTGTCGGACTATATTGGGCGATTGCGACGATTTGCGAAACCCAAAAAGCCGATTATAAAAACGCACTGTTCTACTATCAAATGGCGATGGAAATGGACTTCCCCGACGCAATCGAAAGAATGGCGGAAGCGTATCTCGGCGATGAACTCGGTCTTGAAAAAGACGAGAAAACCGCGCTTAAACTCTTCAAACGCGCCGCGAAACTCGGCAACGCCGCCGCGCAATATAATCTCGGTATGGCGTATGCTTGCGGATATTACGGCGTGACCGCCGACAAAGACAAAGCAATATACTGGCTCAAAAAGAGCGCCCAAGGCGAAAATCCCATGGCGTGCCTGCAAATGGGGCTTTATTATTTCTACACCGTACAAACGGAATCTGCGTATAAGAAAGCGTTTGACTTGTTTACCGACGCGTACAATTTCGGAGAAGACCAGGCAATTATAAACATAGGGCTGTGTTATCTTCAAGGCAAAGGCGTTGAACGCAACCCGAAAGAAGCCGTGAAGTGTTTCAAAGAAGCGGCGAAAACGGCAAATTCGGGCATTGCGTATTACAATCTCGGGATATGTTACGAAAACGGATTCGGCGTGAGAAAAGATTATAAAAAAGCAATCGAAGCGTACAAAAACGCGACCGAAAACGGCGAGAGCCAAGGACTTGTCGCGATAAAGAACGTTTATCTCAAAATGAACGAAAAGAAAGAATAATTTTTCGTTTCGCGAGATTTTCGATTATAAAAAAGGCCTTTACAAAGGTCTTTTTTCTCAATCATTTTTCAAATTAAAACGGCGCAAATTATATGCGCCGCGAATTTATTATTTTATATCGTCAAGCGGAAGCGGCGTAACGTCAAAACTTCCGTCGTCGAAAATGTCGATGAGCGTGCCGCCACGTTGCGTGTGGCGATCCATAATGCCCTTGTAGGCGTTGTAGTCTATGCTCATGCCGTATGTCAGGCGTATACCCTGATAGGTGATTGACAACGTGTTGAGATGGTCGTGTCCCATAAACATGCCCTTGCAACTGCCAAACTTCACCATTTCGGAGAAAAACTTACCTTCCACGGTTTTGGGGTATCCGAAATAGTTGTCCTTTTCCTGCACGAAACCGCAATGATAGGTCGCTTCGCCCGTCTTTTTGTAGCACTTCTCCCAACCTTCCTTGAATTCTTTTGGCGGAATGTGGAAGAACGCGAGCGATTTTGCCTTTTCTCCGTCTTTGCTCAATGCATCGATTTCGTTTTTATACCACTCAATCTGGTCGTCGTGAATGGTGTCAAAACCGCTGAAAAAGCTCCAAGTGAGATAGGCGTTGCTGTCAACGAACATAAGCGCGGTGTTGAGTGAGCCGTCTTCGTTGAGCAGGGGTATTGAGTAGTTTCCGTCGCCCGTGATATTCTCGTCGCCGTGTCTAAACAGGCAATGTTCGAGCGCGCCGTAAAAATCACCGAGTTGTTTTTTGCTTGCCCTTGCCCACACTTCGCTGTCGTGGTTGCCGAACACAACCGTCCACGGCTTGCCGAGTTTTTCCATAACGGAGGCAAACATTTCGCTTGCTTTTAGGTTGTTGAAACTGCCCTGATTGAGCCACGGCATCGGATACACCATATCCCCCGTAACGACCACGAAATCGGCGTTTGAAGCGTTCACGATTTTCTCGACTGCCGCAAGCGCGAGTTTGTCTTTCTTTCTCGTTGCGAGCGAACCGCCGATGTGAATATCGGTGAGCTGCAATATTCTGAACGGCTTGCCGTTTTCTTTCACCGCGACGCATCTTCCGTCGCGCGTTTCAAAATGAGCCATCGTCACTCCTTGTCGTCAACTGCGGTTTTATCCTGCAAATCTGCACTTTCAACGTCGTTTTGTGCCATTTCGTCCGCATTTTGAACGTCCTGAGCGTCAACTGCAAGTTCTTCTTCGTTTTCGGAAATTTCTTCGAGTGCGGATTCCACGCCTTCGACGTATGCGTTGTGTTTGTCTTCTTCGCTCACGACGATTTCAACGACGTCCGCAGGATTGACCTTGCCGTAAAGTTCTGCAACGAGTGCTTCTCTTTCTTTGGATTCTTCGTCGGTGAGAGTCTTGCCGGATTTTCTTGCTTCGATGAAATAGCGTATGCGAGTGAGTTTCGCGCTCGTGATTTTGTATCTGAAAGACGCAATGAGCGCAACGGTGATGAACACCGCAACCGAAATGCCGAGAACGAGACGTATCGTGAGCAACACTTTGTCGCTTTGCGGGATGTATGCCGCAACGTCGTCCGACTTGTTTTCGACGTAGCCGAGACCGCCGATAATCCAGCCGACCATACCCACGCCGAGTGCGCCGCCGACTTTTCTTGCAAGCGTCATCATGCCGCTGTACGTGCCGGTGGGTCTTGCACCGGTTGCCATTTCCGCGACGTCAACGGTGTCGGGGAATATAATCCAAGGCATCATTTGCGCACCGCCGAAGCCCAAGCCCATTATGAGCGCGACGATGGGGACGAGAATTGGCGGTGCCCAACTCGGATCCATAACCGCAAGCATAATGCCGCCGCCGATATAGAACGGCAAGCCCATGCGGAAAGCGAATTGTTTACTCTTCTTGTCCATCATGACGCGAGCGAGCGGGAACATAACCACCGCCGCCACCATAAGCGGAGCAATGATGAAGAGCGAAGACATCTTCATGCCGAACAGTTCATAGCCGTGCCACACGTCCGTTGCGTAATAAACGGCGAGCGCGGAGATAATGTCCATGCACATAAACGCGGTGACGTACATCACGATATGCCAGCGGTACGAGCGGTTTTTGTACGGAACCGCGTAACTGTTGACGAATTGTTTGAAATTGAATTTCTGCTTCGGAGTTTTGGGATTGATACGTTCTTTGACGAAGATACCGCAAATGACGAGACCGCCGCCGAACAGCGTTCCGAAAATTATGCTCATGCAGAGCCAGAAATCGACGGACGAAAGTTGCGGCATGAAAAGGAAGCCCGTTCCGTCCGGATTTGTGAGTGCTTCGATGAACACGAGCGGAAGAACGTATCCGAGCCCCGACGCGATTGCCGTGAAAACGAGTTTGACGGTGTTTGCGTTGTTGCGTTCTCTAAAAGACGGGGTTATGTCGCTTGCCATCGAGCAATACGGCACTTGCGTGACCGTCGAACACGTGTTCCATATAAGATACAGAATGATTATATACGCCGTGAAGCTGCCGACGGACATTCCCCACTCCCTGACGGGCAGGAACACGAAGAAAATGCAGATGAACAGCGATATGCCGCCGAAGAACATATACGGCTTACGTCTGCCCCACTTTCCGCGCGTGTTGTCGGAAATGAAGCCCATAAACGGGTCGGTGATAGCGTCCCACAGTTTTGCGAGCATCATAATGGTGGAAGCCACTGTCATTGCGATGCCGTTTTTGGTCATGTAGGCAAGCATAACGCAAGACATCATGCTCACGCCGCCGCCGTCCATGAGACCGCCGATACCGTAGGCGAGTTTCTCTTTGAGCGGCACTCTGTCCGCTTCCGCAATAGGCTCGAGAGCCACGTCGTTTTTCTTATTCTTTTTCATAAACGTCCCTTTTGGTGGATTTATGGATATATTCTAACATATTTATGGGGTATATCTCAATAGATATTTAACATTTAATATATATATTCTTCGTCGGATATTGCTTGCTATTGACATAAATCGGACAAACTGTTAAAATATAAAAAAACTTTCAAGGTGGCAAAATGAGCAAACCTATCGTTGCGATAATGTACGATTTTGACAAAACTCTCTGCACGCGCGACATGCAGGAGTACACTTTCATCCCCGATCTCGGCATGCAACCCGACGATTTTTGGAGCGGCACGGGCGAGATTGCGTCAAAAGAGCAAATGGACAGCGTGTTGACGTATATGTATTGCATGATCACAAAATCCGAGCAAACGGGCAAACCGTTCACGCGCGAAGACCTTGTGGAATGCGGAAAACATATCGAATATCTCCCCGGTGTTCAGGAATGGTTTGAAAGAGTCAACGAATACGGCGAAGAAGCAGGCGTGAGAGTTGAACACTACGTTCTCTCTTCGGGACTTAAAGAAATCATAGAAGGCTCGAGCATAGCAAAGTTCTTCAAAAAGATTTTTGCAAGCGAATTTCTCTACGACTCCAAAACGGGCAAACCTATTTGGGCAAAAATGGCGGTCAACTACACCAACAAAACCCAGTTTGTATACCGCATCAACAAAGGCGTGCTTGACATCAGCAACAACGTGGACGTCAACGCTTCCCGCCCCGACGACGACAGACGCGTGTATTTCAACAACATGATCTACATCGGCGACGGCTTGACGGACGTGCCTTGCATGAAACTTGTCAAGCAATCGGGCGGACACTCCATTGCACTCTATCAGAACGGACAGAAAGACAAAGTGCAACCCTTGCTGAAACACGAACGTGTGGACTGGATATTCGAAGCGGACTACCGCAAAGACAAAGCCCTTGACAAAGCCATGCACGACCTTATCAGCAAACTTGGCGTTGACAACAAACTTATCCGTCTCAACAAATCGCAACTCAATGAAATACAAGATTTGGACGAATAACGATCATCGCACAATGCAAGCGACACGCAAAATGCGTGCCGCTTTTTTGTTTTCTCACAAGAACATACCGATTTTGTGAGAAAAGTCAATCGTTTATGCCAAAATATCATTTTTTCTCACAAAAACACACTTATTTTGTGAGAAAAATAAATCCCCGAGCAAATCGCTCGGGGATTTTGTTTGTTCAATAGCATTGATTATGCTTGTTTGGTGAGAGTTCCATCAAAGCTATATTCGCCATCATCATAAACCGCTTTGATTGTGTCGCCACTCTTCGTGAAAGTGTAGTCTCCAACAACAATTTTGTTATCGGCAATGGTGTAGGTGTAAGAAGTGTCTCCAACCTTGATATTTCCTTTACCATCACAAACAACCGTCAAGTTGTTATGTCCGACTTTACCGCTCCACGTACCTGCAAATGCATCGAGAGTTTCTTCTTTGGCAAATGTTTCTTTAAGCGAATAAGTACCATAGTCTCCGGAAAAATCCGCTTTCAAACCGTCTGTCGTAACAGTAAGGGTGTTTTTATCGCCATCGTAATACGAGAAGTTGGAAAGTTTGAGCGTTGTGCCACTTACAGTATAAGTGAACTTAAATTCACCTTTACTGCTTTTGAAAGTACCATTGCCTTTTCCATCAAGAGTTATGATATTGCCAGTCGAAGATTTATAGGTTCCTTCAAAACCATCTGCAGCTTTTTCACCAACTTCATAAGTTACAGACGTTGCAGTGTTTGAGAATATTACAGCACCATCTTCGTCAAATCCTGTTGCACAGAAGTGGCTGCTGACGAGTTTTCCATCAACTATTTTGAGCGTATATTCTGTTTCAACGTTCTTTGCCCATGTTGCATTGCTGTTGTCAGAATCTGCCGCTTTGTATGTCAATAAAGAACCATTCCAGTTTGCTTTTGCCTTGATTGCGGCTGCGCCATTGATTGAAATGAGAGCATTGTTGCTGCTATCAAGAGTGATTTCAATGGTATTGGAACCGTTTACCCAATAGCCTTTGAATTGTTCAATCTTGCTTTCAACAACGTATCCTGCAACAGCCAAAACCTTGCGTCCGTCAGTGCTTGCGATGACGCTGCCACTCTCTTCAACAGAGTAAGTCTTGTTGTAAGAATAGTTTGCACCTGTTACGGTAACCGAACCTGCGCCGAGCGTATAAGATCCGTATGCGATTTGCGGTGAACCGTATGTTGCAACATACTTGTACTCAACGCCGCCGAAACCGTCAAACGTAAGGGTGTATCTAGAGTTGCTTGCATCGATATACGTATGCACAAAACCGTCACTTGCGACTTCTGCGTAGGTCTTTGCTTCGCTGTTAAGCGTAACGCCAAGAGTGGTTTCCCCGGTGAGAACAACAACATTCTTTGCGTTGATGCTATACTTGTAGGACTTTTCACCAAGCTTTGCATCGCCAAAGCCGTTGAGAGTCAATGCATCTTTGCCTTCTGCAGTATAATAACCCTTTTCTGTGCCTGCGGTTGTAAGTTTGCCATTGACAATCTTGTAGGTTTGAGTTGTGTTGGTCTTTTTGTACGTTCCATTGTACAAACCATAGGTGATTGTGAAGATTTCGCCTTCGGCAACCGTACCTTTAATGTCTTCTGCTTTGACGTACGCGTACTTGTCACTGGAAGTCTTGAACACGTATGTGATTGTGTCATCGCTGTTGGTGTAGACATACAATGTTCCTTCGTCCTCCATATAGTAGGATTTGAAGCCTTTGAGATCTTTTATGAGAATCTCTGCATCCGCATTGGATTTGCCAAGCACCAAGTTGCCTTTTGCGTCGATTCTTGCACCCTTCACTGTTGTGACTTTGGAAGAGCTTGACGTCTTGTAAACAATCGTGAAGTTAGACTTGGAAGAGCCTGTTACATAGCCCATAAAGACATTGCTGTTTTCCGCAGTTGTAACCAAACCGTTCTCTGCAATGACAAATCTGTGGGCATTGTCCGATTTGTACGAACCTGCAACGCCGGAGATAGCTTTCAATGCAGTCATAGTATACACGTCTTCTTCATAGTATTCATTCATCGAATCAAGATGGCGATAGGTTGCTTTGATACCATCTACAGTAAGCACGACAGAATACTTTGCACTGTTGTCACGGTTCTTGCCGTAAGAGATAGAGCCGTCTTCATTGAACGTGTATGCAACGTTCTTTATTTCACCGAAAGTCAATTTGCCGTCTGCGACAAGAAGCGTCATTTCCTTTCCTGCTTCGGTGGAAACCCATGCGCCTGCATAGTCGGATTCTTTGACTGACTTTGCGATGAACGTGGTGTCGGCGGTGATTGCAAGGTCTGCAGTTGCTTTGACGCCTGCACTGGTGTACCAACCGGTGAACACAGAACCGTCTTCATAAGTCAATGCTGCGGGAATTTGGTCCGCTGCAAGTTTGCCGTTGGTCTTTTCCACAACTGCGATAACGGGATCGCTGTCGGAAGAAGTTTTCTTGAAGGTCACAACATATCCGGTCTTTTCAGACGAACCGACAAACACTGCGCTGTCTGCAAAGGTTGCGTCTTCATCAAATTCGGTCACGTAATCGAGATCGCTGAGCCAACCTTTGAAGGTGTAGCCTGCTTTCATTTGAGGATCTTCAAGCGCAAAAGTGCTTTGATCGATCTTGTTGTCTGCGCCGAGTTTTGCGATGTAGAACACTGAGTAGTTGTTTTCAAACACGACAACAGTGCCTTTTTCAAGTTGATAATCTGCGCCGTATGCCGCATCGCTCTTGTATGCGAGTTTGCCGTCGGCAATGGATGCCGTGATGGTTTCGTCAAGGCCTACGACTGTGAGTTTGCCGTCTTTATATTCGGTTGCAACACCGACTTTTGCGTAACCCGTGCTCGGAGTGTAAGCAAACACACCGTCTGCGGTCACTTTGACAAGGAAGTATGAAGTTGAGCCAAAGCTTTCAAACGTGCCGTACCAGTTGCCGATAAATTCCGCAGGAATGTCGATTGCAGCGAGTTCGGGGACGATGAGCTTGTCTGCGGCGGAAGAAGTGCCTTCTTTGTAAATCCATGCTTGAGCACTGCTGTCGTATGCAAGAGAACTATAATTGTCACCGATTGACCAAGAGTAACCGCTGCTAGCATTGTAATAGAAGCCTGTTCCGAGAACGCCGTCAACTTTTGCAAAAGTCTTGTTGATGACGATTGTGTGTCCGCCTTCAGTCGTGTAAGTGCCAACTATATCACTGGAAGAAACGTGCGCTCTGCCTGCAATTTCTTTGGAAAGCTTGACATCGCTGCTTTCGTAAATTTTGAGGCTGCCGTCATAGTCTTGATAAAGCATATAAGCGGTTTCGCCGAGCTTGAACATAACAGAGCCGTCTTTGTCAACTTCGATGCTTGTTGCGACTTGTGCGTCTGCACTGCCGATCGTCACGCTGATGGAATTTGCATCAACGACAACGGTGTATGCGGTGGGTTCCCAATCGCTCGTTGCACCGTGCCAAGTTCCGATATAGGACTTGAAGAAAGTGCTGAATTTTGCGTTGACCACGATGTTGGAAGTCACTGCCGCACCGCTATCGTATGCCGCATCGCCGACAAACCAACCAAGGAATGCAAAATCGGTGTCTGCAAGTGCACCGGGAACGTCTTCTGCGGAAATAACCGCACCGTCTTTGACTTTGACTGATTTGACTTGCGTGTCACCGTTCATGAACGTAACGTTGAAGAGTCCCGTCCATTTTGCGTTGTACGTAACGCTTGCGGTGATTGCCGCGTCTTTGTCAAATGCGCTGTCGCCGTTGAACCAGCCTTCAAACGCTGCGTCTTGGGTGTCGGCAAGGTTTGCGGGGATATCGGATGCTGCAATCTTTTCACCGTCTTTGACCGTTGCCGTTGCGATGACCGCGTCACCGTCTTTGAAGGTCACTGTGAAAAGGCTCGTCCACTTTGCCGTATAGGTTACGTCGCCGGTGATTGCCGCAGTCTTGTCGAATGCTTTGTCGCCGTCAAACCAACCTTCAAACACCGCCGAGTCCTTTGTGGGATCTGCGGGAAGATCTGCGTCGGCAATGGTTGCGCCGTCTTTGACCGAAGCCGTTTTTACGACCGTTTCGCCGTCCTTGAAGGTGACGGTGTAAGTCTTGGTTTGGTCACAAGCAACGAACAAAGCCGCTGTCAACACGAGAATCATAACTGCCGCTGCGAAAGCGATAAAAACTTTTCTTCTCGTCATTTTGTGTTCTCCTTTTTTGATAAATATTCGTTTTGTTTTTGCCTTGTTTTGATACAATATTAAGGAATAAAATTCATTTTATAACCCTAATATGTGAATTATTATACAACCGCTTTGCCCAACCGTCAATTATTTGATAGTAGAAAAAATTCAACTATTTTCATATTTTTTTAAGTTTGCGTTGTATAATATTATGATTTTATGCATATTATCTCACATTTGTATGAATAAATATGCACAAAGGGTTGCAGACGCATCTGCACGCCCTTTATCATATCGTTTCAACGTTCTTATTCCGCATACGAAGTGTACGGAGATCTCGTGGTTGCGGTGTTTGACGATTTCAGCATCGTCGGCTTTGACTTCAAGGCGGCAAAAGCGGCAAACGGCGTTGTGACGCTTGCAAAAGCGGACGGCTACGGCGGTGTGTACTACCAAGGCGGAAACATCAACGTTGAAGACAAATACGGCAATGTGATCGGCAAAGAGTATATCGAAAAATACTATTTGCTCATGGTTGACGGATACGGTCATTCAAGAGTGCTGTATTATAGAGCGGACGACAAAGAATATCGTCCCAATTGGAGCAGTGAAAACCACAACGGTTGGGCGCAATACACCGTGACGACAACGGGCGTACACGTGGAATACAACTCATCGCAAGTCTACGATTTTGTGTTCTACTATGACAACAACCTGCTCTTTGTCAAATGCACGACAGGCGTTCTTAAGGAAACCACGTATCCCAAAGTGGGCTACACCGGCACGACGGAACTTCCCAAACTCCCTGCGAGCGCAGTTGGCAGCTACACCGGCAACGAGTCAAGCGGCGCAGCAGTGGTGTTCAATCTCAAACAAGACTTGACGGGCACGTACAAGGGCATGCCGTTTGTGGCAGTGTACGACGGTGCAAACCGCGTGTCTTTCACAATCGCAAGCGTCAGATACTTGTTTGACATCACTGCCAACGTCATCACCTACGACGCAGAGAGCGTGACGCTCACAAGAACGGGCGAAGTGACGGAAGTCATCCCGACGGCATTGTGCGGCACGTGGCGCGGAACTTGGGAAGGCTCGAACGGAAACGACGTTATCATCGAAGCAAACGGAACTTTGAGATATGGTGATGTGGCAGCAACTGCAACATACGATATCGAAAAGGGCATTTTGTCCGCAACGGGCAAAACCACGGACGGCACTGTGACGTATACGTTTGAATTGAAGTACAATTCCGATACGAAAACGTTCAGCGCAACCGTGAAGTATGTTGACGATGAAACGAGATATGCGCGTTGTTCTTCGCTTTCAAAAGTGACGGAATAAGAACGTTGAAACGATATGATAAAGGGCGTGCAGATGCGTCTGCAACC